>JAEEGF010036061.1_pt1 | contig 10626 bp, 10 predicted proteins | sample 9134171 | NCBI WGS metagenome assembly JAEEGF01 (sample SAMN16246542, study PRJNA631951) | gut metagenome | biome: gut microbiome; feature: rumen; material: AP-attached | host: Bos | place: Iran: Karaj | collected 2018-10 | reverse complement strand
ATCGCCGAATCAGAAAGACCGAACAGGTGCGTGAATTTAAGGAAAGACTTGAAGATATCCGAAAGCTGGGAAGCGATCGATGAAAGCATACTTAAGAAAAGAAGCACGACGAAGCAGACGACAGCGGACATGATCTGATTTTCGGTAAGCGCCGAAGTCAGCATGCCGATGGAGATAAAGAGCGCTGCCAGAACAAGATATCCGAAGATCGCACCCCAGGTCGCCGAACTGACGAATCCGGAAAGGAGCACCGTAATGATCATGTGGAAAAAGACGCTGATGAGCATCAGGGCCTGAAGGGCGACCGCCGCCAGGAATTTACCGATGACCGCCTCTTTCATCGAAAAAGGCATCGTATAAAGAAGCACATCTGTACCGTTTCTTTTCTCTTCGGCAAAAAGTCTCATTGTAATGATCGGAATGAGGATAATGAAGAATGTCCGAAGATAAGCGATCTCCAGATTGATATTGACATAGGCGACCGTACTGGTCAGCATGCCGGTAAAGTAGTAGCCGCTGATCACACTCAGAAGGCAGATCGCGACCCAGCCCACCGGGGTGCGGAAATAAGATAGAAACTCTCGTTTAAATACTGCAAACATAACTTCCTCTCCTCACTTCTTGGCTGAAGTAATATCGGCAAATACATCTTCGAGCGAAGGTGCCATTGATTTAAATTCCAGGATCGGGGCCGACATGCGGGCCAGCGTAAAGAAAATGGACTTTCTCACATCAAGGCTTCCGTCAGCCATGACATCCATCTGCAATATCCCGTTCTTCTCAGAAAGCGCCGTGACCGACTTAATGCCCGGTACGGCACGCAGCGGCATCTGCAGATTCGAAAAAGACCCTTCGACAGTGACCAGATAGTGGGAATTTCCCTGCATCTGGGCCGAAAGTTCGATCGTCGGGGCATCCGCGGCGATCTTTCCGTTATTGATGATGATCACGCGGTCACAGATCGCCTGTACCTCGGAGAGGATATGCGAGCTGAAGATGATCGTGTGATTCTGCGCAAGACTTGAAATCAGTTTTCTGATCTCAATGACCTGATTCGGGTCGAGTCCGACTGTCGGCTCATCGAGGATGATCACTTCCGGATTACCGATCAGAGTCTGAGCGATACCGACACGCTGGCGGTAGCCCTTGGACAGGTTATGGATCAGACGACCCGAGACGTTTCACATATGGACCATCTGCATGACGTTGGCGATCTGCTTTTTTCTTACATCCCTGGAGACCTTCTTCAGTTCACTGACATACTCGAGATACTCATAGACCGTCATGTCGAGGAACAGCGGCGGCAGCTCGGGCAGATACCCGATATTCTTCTTGGCCAGCTCCGGCTGCTCTAAAATATCATAGCCGTTGATCGTCACCTTGCCGCTCGTTGCCGAAAGGTATCCGGTGATGATATTCATGGTCGTCGTTTTACCCGCGCCGTTCGGCCCGAGGAACCCGAGGATCTCTCCCTGGTTGACAGTAAAAGAGATGCCTCCGAGCGCTCTTTTATCGCCGTAAAACTTTACCAGATTGGATACTTCTATCATGTAGTTTTCCTCCCTATGATCTCCGTGGTAAAGACATGTCTTCCGCTTTGGGCTTCAATGCCGTCCACGATGACCTTGTCCTCAACGAGGCAGCAGTAAAGCTGTACTTCTTCGCCCGGATGGACCTCCGAGGCATAATTGATCGTAAGTTCAGTTATCGGATCTTCATGATCGATCAGGGTATAGGCGCAATCCTCGCTCCATGCGATGTAGCGCGTGTTATTGACGTGCATGTTCCTATCGATCTCGCTATAGTCCGCATATCTGGTGAATTTTCTAAGATCCGCCCTCGTATCTTCCGGGATCGGCGAGATCTTACCGGCCTTTCTCGTCGAAGGCGTCGTGCAGGTAAAGACCTCCATGCCTGGGATAGATGTAGGACGTATCGGTCGGTGGTCACCCTGATGTGCGATCACCCATACCGAGGTAGCCGTTCCGATCCGGTTTTCGTCTTTATCAAAAATATCGAAATCTCTGCTGAAAAAGAGCCGTTCAAATCCCTGAGACCAGGTCCTGATATAGATCTCATCCTTCCACTTCGGGATCTTCTCCATAGAGACCTTCATGCGCAGTAGAAGCCAGCAGGCAGAAAGCGCATCCATCTCCGGCGAACCGAAGCCGTGGTGTTCCGCATCGAGGCAGGCCGCTTCCTGCAGCATAGCAAAAAGACAATGGTAATGTAATCTGTCGTGAATATCCGTTTCAGGACCGATGATGGTAAAGCGATACAGGTTTTTCTCTTCTATATACTGCATCTTCTCACTCTCCGGTCTTACTCTTCCCTGCATTCGGACGCGAGGTAGGACGATACATCGTATTTCTCGGGTTATAGCGGAAGAACACATTCAGCATACGTTCATCCGGCTCGATCAGAAGGAGGACCTTTACAGATCCCATCTTCGTGCTTATATACCATTCATTATCCGGATCCGCTCCGGAGATGCAGTTGCCGTGAAGGACATCTCCCTTATCGAATTCCGAGATCGGATGACGCTCATCGTTTTTCTTCGCGACCATTTCGAAATCCCTCACCGATCCCGCAAAAAGATGGGAGCGGCGCTTCTTGCCGCGGATGATATCGATATTCAGTTCATCGTTAACGAGGCTGTACTCGTATTCCTTCTCGATCCCCGTAACCGAGAAATAACAGAGAAACCCGATACCGAAAGAAAGCGCACCGGTAAGAAGGAAAAGATACGTGATCCCGAAAAACAGCGGGAGGATATTCACAAGAAGTATCGCGAGAATGGCGAGTATGACAAACAGTATCCGGCAGAATTTATCCTTGGATGTGATCTTCTTCTTAACGATCTTTTCGATGATCGTATCGTTATTGAACTGCATGTCATTTCTCCTTCACAAAAACAGAGGCCATGGCGATTGCCATAGCCTCTCTATTTTATCATAAAAATGTCTGATTAATACATACCGGCGTTCGGATTCGGCATTGGCGGCTCCGGTTGCGGGATATCACAGACAACAGCCTCTGTTGTAAGCAGTGTGGAGGAAACAGATGCCGCATTCTGAAGTGCGGAACGAGTTACCTTCGCCGGATCGACGATACCTGCTTCATACATGTTGACGTACTGGTCATTCAGAGCATCGTAGCCGTTGCCGGGCTCGCTCTTCTTGATGTTCTCGCAGATCACGGAACCATCAAGGCCTGCATTTGCAGCGATCTGACGGATCGGAGCCTCAAGAGCCTTCGCGATGATGCGGATACCTGTCGCAACATCTCCGTCGTACTTGTCAACGAGAGCGGATACTGCCGGAAGAACGTTGATATATGCCGTTCCACCACCAGGTACGATACCTTCTTCTACTGCCGCACGGGTAGCTGCAAGAGCATCCTCGATGCGGAGCTTCTTTTCCTTCATTTCTGTCTCGGTAGCTGCACCGACCTTGATCACGGCAACACCACCGGAGAGCTTAGCCAGTCTTTCCTGGAGCTTCTCTCTGTCGAAATCGGAAGATGTCTCTTCGATCTGTGCACGGATCTGGGATACACGAGACTTGATCTGCTCGGCATCACCCATACCGTCAACGATGATCGTGTTCTCATTCTGTACCTTGACCTGATGTGCACGGCCGAGCTGTTCCATCGTGGTTTCCTTAAGATCAAGACCGAGGTCATTCGTGATGACCTGACCGCCTGTGAGGATCGCGATATCTTCAAGCATTGCCTTTCTTCTGTCACCGAAGCCCGGAGCCTTAACAGCTACGCATGTAAAAGTACCACGGAGCTTGTTTACGATAAGAGTAGCAAGCGCTTCACCGTCAACATCTTCAGCAATGATCAGGAGCTTCTTGCCCTGCTGTACGACCTGCTCGAGGAGCGGCAGAACATCCTGGATGTTAGAGATCTTCTTATCTGTAATGAGGATATACGGATCGTCGAGAACGGCTTCCATCTTATCCATATCTGTGCACATATAGGAAGAAAGATAACCGCGGTCAAACTGCATACCTTCCACGACCTCAAGCTCAGTGCCCATGGTCTTGGACTCTTCTACAGTGATAACACCATCGGAAGATACTTTTTCCATCGCCTGTGCGATGAGATCACCGATCACGTCGTCACCTGCGGAGATCGAGGCAACACGTGCGATATCCTTGGAACCATCCACCTTCTTCGCTGCAGCTTCGAGAGACTTAACAGCCTCATCTACAGCCACCTGAATACCTTTTCTCAGGATGATCGGGTTCGCACCTGCGGCAACGTTCTTCATGCCTTCGCGGATGATCGCCTGAGCAAGGAGAGTCGCTGTGGTCGTACCATCACCGGCCACGTCATTTGTCTTGGAAGCGACTTCCTTAACGAGCTGGGCACCTGCGTTCTCGAAACGGTCCTCCAGTTCGATCTCTTTTGCGATCGTTACACCGTCATTAGTGATGAGTGGAGCGCCGTACTTCTTGTCGAGAACGACATTTCTGCCCTTCGGTCCAAGAGTGATCTTTACGGTATCCGCTACCTTATTTACGCCATTTTCCAAAGCATGTCTTGCATCTTCGGAATACTTCAATTCCTTTGCCATATTTATAACCTCCAAAAAGAAATGTGATTACTCAACGATGGCCAGAACATCACTCTGGCTTAAGATCGTATATTCAACACCGTCGATCTTGACCTGTGTGCCTGCATACTTGCTTACGAGCACCTTTTCTCCGACGGAAAGCTCCATTTTCACTTCTTTACCATCGATCACTCCGCCCGGACCTACCGCGACGATCTCTGCGATCTGAGGCTTCTCTTTTGCAGACCCCGCAAGAACGATACCGCTGTGCGTTGTTTCTTCTGCTTCAGTCATCTTAATAACTACTCTGTCACCCAGTGGCTTAATGGTCATGATGAACCACCTCCAGTAAAATTTAAACGTATTAGCACTCCAATCTCCTGAGTGCTAAATCAACTATAACACGAAACCGTCAGATGTCAAGACTAATATCAAAGAAAGTCAAAAAAGACAAAAAATGAGGAGCCGCCATGCTGGCAACTCCTCATTTCTCACTTTTTATGTTGACTCTTCTTAAGAATCGGAATCATGTTTCGGGGCCTTCGGGATCTCCTGTACAGGGTCGAAAGGATAGGTCTCGCCGTAGAAGAATTCCTGTACGAGCGGTACCATTCCGTTCCAGTCCGGACGGATGCTCCACTCATTGGCGCGAACATCAGAGAACATTCCCTGGCGGTAATAACCTTCTACCGGAATACCCATGGTCTGAAGCTCCATGTCTCTTACCTTCGGCAGGAAGTCGAATACATAATCTTCGATCTCATCCTTGGAGATGTTGGTCGCGATCATGCGGAGAATATCATCAAGTGCAGAAAGCTTCGATGTTGTGCCGAGGTCGGTAAACTTCTTCAGAAGCTGATTTAAGACCTTGACCTGTCTTTCGGATCTTCCATAAACACCGTTTCCGACTTCACGGATACGGCTGTATGCCACCGCCTGACGGCCGTTCAGATGTACCATACCATACTCATTTAATGCGTACGTGCTCTCCGGATCACCTGCGATCTTGTTCTGCTCACGAAGGTTCGCATTGAGTCCGCCCGGTTCATGGTACACTTCAGACTTCGTGACCTCAATGTCAATACCACCGACGGCATCGATTACTTTTTCCATATTATAGAAGTTTACGAATGCATAACCGTCGAGGATAATACGCAGATGGTTCTCAACGACCTTGGAAAGAAGTTCCGGTCCGCCGTAAGTCATCGCGGCGTTGATCTTCTGCGGCTTCTTATAGCCCGGGAAGTAGGCATAGCAGTCACGCTGGATCGTAACGAGTTTGATCGTACCTTCCTTATCATCCACGCTCATGACCATGATAACGTCAGCAAGGCTTCCGGAACCGTCATCTGTATATGTTCTGGAACGGCTGTCGATACCGATCAGCAGGAAGTTATGGATATGCTCTTCTTCGACCGGCGGATTATAGGTCTCCGATGTGTAGTCGGACATCGATACGACAGAACCTACCTCATCGATGAAGGTCGGGTTATCCACCTTGGAAATAAACTCGATCTGATCGAAAAGATACTCTTTGTACTTCAGATATCCGATATAAAGACCACCGGCAATGATCGCCAGTACCAGGAAGATCGGAAGTACGATACGAAGCATGACACGCTTGAATGTCCAAGGCTTTTTCTGCTTCTTCGGTTTCTTGACCTTCTCGGCGGGGACTACTTTCCCTTTAGCATCTACATGGGAAATCTGCTGTCCCGGTCTTCTCGACAGTCTTGTCTCCGGGGCTCTGTTTCCCCCATTTTCATTTTTCACGTCTTGTTCCTTCTTTTCTTCTTTTTCCTTTTTCTCTTCTTCTTTCATTTCCATTCCCTCTTTTTGATCTCCTCAAATGCTCACAAATTCAGAGCACGCAGGTAATTATACCCCACATGCCCGGAAATATCATTACAATTCAGTAAGATTTTTAGGAGGGCCGTTATCCTACTGTAGCAGAAGGCTCCGAACTGGATTCTGACGCTGCCTCTGACTCCGTAGTTGCAGACGTTTCTCCCTGATCCGCCTCGGAAGTATCAGGCGAAGATCCCGCCTGGGCATTCCCGCTTCCATTTACAGGAAGGTAATCAAGGATCCCAACGATATATTCCTCGAGCTTCTGCGAACCTCTCTGAGTACGCGTCAGGATCAGGTCGTTGGTATGGAAGAACGTAATCGCACCAAAATAGGTAACGATTCCAATAACAATAGCAAGAACTACGAGCTTGATCAGAAGGATCACGGTCACTCCGGATTTCTGCAGGAAGTCAGTCAAAGGTGTCTTCCTTCTCATCTTACTGTCAGGTGTGGACGCCATAAATTCAGCGATACGGAATCTCGGGGAATCGATCTTCTCGAGGATAGAATGCTTCATGGTGGAAGCCGTATACTCGTCAAGATTCTTCTCCACCGGAGCCGAGTCGTTGATCACCGGATATCGCGCCGCCAGCTCGTTGATATGATACTGCAGCGCATCCGAGAAATAGTAAATGACGTTATCTTCCGCAAGCTTGGCACGCTTGTGGTAAGTATCGATAAAAGCACTCTCCACACACATTTCCGCACGGGTCGTGTCACGAAGGTTCTTGTATGCACAGCGATAAGCAAAGGCGGCATACATATCATAGAACTGTTCAATATTTTCACGGGTAAGTTTCTGATTCCATATATCCATACTTACACCTCCCCGTCAGATCTGGGCATTGCCGGGCGATTCGGACGGTTCTCCGGACGCTGCGAAGAAGAATTATCCATGAGCATCAGGAGAGGATACGAAGAAGAGATCACAAACATGATCAGCGCAATGGCGATCATCGGAACTCTTACGCTTCCAAAGGAATTCGCGATACCGAAAGCTATGGCTCCTATCATGGTGCCACAGGTGAATGTACGCATCAGGATGACACGTGCGATCGGATGCTTGTCCTGACGGATCAGGGACTTATAGTAATCGAGGTAACCGAACTGGTGCAGTCCCTGGGAGAAACCTAAGAAGGTAACGCCGATGACCAGGACTTTTGCCGACGGAGAAAGTGCAAAGATAAGATAACCGATCGAGCTTAACATCGCACTCAGAGTTATCCTCGTCTTATGGGAGAAGAAATCTTCAAACCAGATGATAAGAAGCTTCATGATCAGTTCGCCGCAAACGATCGCCAGCATATAGTAGAACGCAACTGTGGCAAGCGAGATGCGGACCTTCTCCAGATAATCCGGAATAAATACCAGGAAGAACGAAAGCTGAACGCCCAGCGGGAAGATCGTGCTCCAGGCAAATGTACCGGACTTGGAGTTCTTAAGCGCATAGAAATAATTCGGCAGACGCACGATCGGCTCATTGGAAGGCGGACAGTGACGTACGAAGTACAGGACCTGAATAGCCACGACGAACAGGAAGAACGAAGAAACCATCAGGACGGTAAATAGACCGAATCTTTCGTAAAGGATGCCGCAGATAACGGCGCCGACAGATACACCCAGAACATTTCCTGTGTACTGGGTCTGATGGACTTTTCTCTCGGAAAACTCCGCCTGACCCGAGCGCGAAGCATGCAGACGATACTCTCTCTGGAACTGGAACAGCATGCCCAGGAGGAAGCCGATCGGAAGCTGCATGAAAACGGTAAGGAACGGAAGATCCGCCAGACCGCAGATCAGCAAAAGGACGAAGGCGATCACAACAGAAACGATCACGGCAAGTCTCGACGTGAGCTTGCGGATCATGAGATCGCGAAGATGTACGAATCGCCAGAAACCGAAAAGATAGAACAGACATGCGATGATGATCCAGATATGAAGAACCGCATCGCTGTCAAAATATCCCTTCATGGAATCCTTAAGATACGCGGAAAGCACGATCAGAGGCATCGAACAGCCGACACTCGAAAAGAAGGAAATGAGACGGAAAGTAGACATACCGTACATGACTGCTCTCGGAACATTTCTGTCCGGCTGCATGAAGATCGTATCGAAGAGTCTTCTCAGTTCTCCGTAGATCAGGGAGATCGCCACAGCAATGGAGATCATAGTAAATACCCAGGAAAGGGACATGCCGTTTTCTGTTGCGACATAATCACTCTGGGGCTGCATCACCTCAACGATACCCGAGGCCGTTCCGTCCATGCGCAGGACCGGTGCGACCGATGTGACATACATTACATTCTTGTCTCTTCTATGGGTAACAATGATCTGCTGCTGCTCAAAGCATTCCATGTACTCCTCACCCGCACCGGAAAGCACATACTGCTTGCCGTCATCATAAGAGCGGTCTGAAGTATAAACACGAAGGAAGGAGTTTCCGGCCTTCACATAGACATTGACGATGTACTTCTTCTGCGTCTCATTCGCCGGAATTTCGAGCGGGACCGCCATCCCCTCGATCAGATCCTGTCCGGAAAGGACTACGGAAGCACTGGCGGTATAGGATGAAAGCGCTGTCTTTCTCTGGGACTGCAGAGCGGAGACATATACATTCGTAACAACGGAAGATACGACGAAAAGAACGACGAGTGCAGTGATCAGACAGAATCCGATCTGACTGGCGATCGCCTTTTTTCCCTTCGGCGCTTTGGTAAAATTCTCGATCAGGAAATCATTCATAGCGTCGCCTCCGTGTTCTTCTTAGATGCAAAACGGATGATCGGCGGGATGATGAACTGCAGAGCGAATCCGAAGAGCGCAACGACAACAGCCGCAATAACAGTCGACAGGATCTTTGTCTCGAGTTTATTTCCCATATCGTTGATCGGACGGTACTGTGCCGAAAGCTCGAGGAGAGCAGACACTTTTCCCGCCTGGTCCTTGATCGGAACCATATAGTGATACACATTCTTATCCTTAATCTCATAAGGAGCCATCTCGGCCGTGAGCCATTCGGAAACCGGGATATCCTTTGCCACAAGAAGGTCGGAAACACTTCCTGTCAGCATATTGAGAGATCCGTTGGTATATTCATAAAGACCGAAGGCCTGAGTGGTATAGTCGTCTTCATTCGTGTCCATGAACATATAACGAAGGACCGCGCTGTACTTAGCAGCAGCCTTTGATGCATCTTCTTCGATCTCATTTCCGGAAATGATCTTGGCGGCATTTCCCGCATCCGTCTGGATCCTCGAAACAAGAGTCTTCTGGAATTCCTTCTCGAATCCAAGGCGCATATGGTGTACGGCAAACGATACCGATACAATAACGAGCACCAGCGCAAACAAAGAAAGGAAGACGATCTTCGCCACTTTCCCCGCTGCATTGGAAGCAGAAGAATTATTATCTGAAACAGGCATCCTGACACCTCTTCGCATAAAAATACACGATAATTATATCGCAATGTCTGATAATTGCAAAACTTCTTCTTAATAAGGGGAAAACATTAAAATGTCCTGAAGGGATTCCTTCAGGACTTTAGGTGGTTGCGGAGGCGGGACTCGAACCTCGCGACCTTCGGGTTATGAGCCCGACAAGCTACCAACTGCTCCACTCCGCGATGTATGTCTAAGACGATGGTGCTCGTGACCGGACTTGAACCGGTACGGGTTTTACCCCGACGGATTTTAAGTCCGTTGCGTCTGCCTATTCCGCCACACGAGCCAGTCATTTCTTAGTGCTAATAAAGAGTATCATTGACAGTTTGATTTGTCAAATCAAAATTTCCAGATTATACCACCCGTTTAAAGAACTCTTCGAGCCGGAAAAATCGCTAACGGGATTAGGTTTCATATGCAGATCAGATCCTTGATCGCCTCATACTTACTTTCCCCGATGCCCGGCACCTTCATCAGTTCATCCACGGAAGTAAATCTCCCATGCTCTTCCCTATAAGCTAAGATCTTCTTTGCTGTCTTTTCCCCGATCCCGGGAAGTGTCATAAGATCGCTCTCCCCGGCGTAATTTATGTTGACCTTTCCGCCTCTTGAGTCATCTTTCATCCCCTCATTATCCGGTCTTGGAACAAAAAGAATCTCCTCTTCCTCCTGTACATTCAAAGAAGGAATGTATATAGACTGACTGCTTTCCACCTTATACACCATGTCGAGGTGATCAAGGTCTGCATTCTCCGTAAGCCCGCCGGCCAT
>JAEEGF012250226.1_pt1 | contig 10627 bp, 8 predicted proteins | sample 9134171 | NCBI WGS metagenome assembly JAEEGF01 (sample SAMN16246542, study PRJNA631951) | gut metagenome | biome: gut microbiome; feature: rumen; material: AP-attached | host: Bos | place: Iran: Karaj | collected 2018-10 | reverse complement strand
CGCACCCGCAGCCAGATGTACAAGGGCGAGGCGGACTGGACCCTGATCGGCAAGATCAAGGAAAACCCGCGCATGCACATCCCCATCATCGGCAACGGCGACGTCAATTCGCCGCAGAAGGCGAAGGAGTGCTTCGACCGCTATGGCGTGGACGGAATCATGGTCGGGCGTGCGTCCTTCGGACATCCCTGGATCTTCAACGAGATCAAGGAATACCTGCGTACCGGCGTCCTGCCGCCCCCGATGCCCGTGCGGGAACGGGTCGCGCTGGCCAAGCGCCACTATGCCCTGGCCCTGCAACTGAAGGGGGAGCGCCGGGCCGTCTTCGAGATGCGCCGGCACCTGTCCTGCTATTTCAAGGGCTTGCAGGACTTCCGGGAGACCCGCGCGCGCCTCGTGACGGAGACGGACCCCGCACAGGTGGTCGCCATCCTGGACGGGATCGCGGAGCGCTGGGGCGACACCCCGATGCCGGAGCAGACCGGCGTATATGGAATATACAAGGAATAGAGATATGATCGACAAAGTGCTGTTGTTCCCTTATTATCTGACGCTCAAGGTCAGGAATGCACTGTACGACAAGCAGGTCCTGAAGAGCCAGGAAGCGGAGGTCCCCACGGTCTGCGTGGGCAACGTGACCGTCGGCGGGACGGGCAAGACCCCCCACACGGAAATGATCCTCCGCACCCTGCTCGGGGACGAAGTGTGGGGCAAGAAGAACCTCGCCGTCCTGTCCCGGGGCTACAAGCGCAAGAGCAAGGGATTCCAGCAGGTCACCACCCAGCGCAACGCGTCCTTCTTCGGCGACGAGCCGGTGCAGATCAAGAAGAAATTCCCGGGCGTGACGGTCGCCCTGGACAAGAACCGCATCCGCGGCTGCCGCAACCTCTGCCATCCGGAGGTCGTGCGCACGCAGCGGCAGAACCGGCGCTGCCTGGACAAGGAATTCCCGGCGGCGGACCTGATCATCCTGGACGACGCCTTCCAGTACCGCGCCCTGAAACCTACGCTCAGCATCGTGCTGGTGGACTTCAGCCGTCCGGTGAACAAAGACAAACTCCTGCCCCTGGGCGGCCTGCGTGACCTTCCGGAGCGGCTCGCCGACGCCGACGTGATCATCGTCACGAAATGCCCGAACTACATGGACGACTGGGAGCGGACGCTCTGGGCGCAGTCCTGCGGCGTGAAAGACTATGCCACCTCGACCTGTACCGGGACTTCGCGCAAGGGCCGCAGGCAGTGCGTCTTCTTCTCCTGCATCAACTACTGCCCGCCGGAGGCGATCTATGAAGAATGCGACCCGCGCTATGTCTATTCCCCGCGCATGGTGCTCTTTACCGGCATCGCGAAGGACACGCCCCTGAGGACGTATCTATCCGACAATTACAAGATCGTGGAGGCCTTCCGTTTCTCGGACCACCACGCCTTCTCCGAAGGGGACATCCGCCGGATCACGGCGGCCGCCGAGCGCTGGTCCACCGCCGCCCTCGGCACGACCGAGAAGGACGCCCAGCGCATCATCGCATCCAAGAAAATGCCGCCTGCTTTGCGCAAGCGGCTCTTCCAAATCCCGATCACGGTCGGCTTCCTGACAGAAGAGGAACGGGACTTCTTCCACCAGGTCCTCTTCGACGCAATTAAACGGTAAGACGGGTTACATATCTTCAATAGTAAGGCATTTCGGCTCAATCTTACTTTTGTGAGCAGTCTTTTCTTTTGCCTTAAAGTGCTCCAGCTTTTCCTGGAGGAGTTGCCTGTCGAACTTTTTGGGGTTACGTTTGATTTCAAAGACATCCAGGACTTTCCCGCTGAGCCGTTGTGCGACGATGTCCAACTCGCACTGCTGGTGGTGGCCCTTTTGATCGGTATATCCTTTAGGATCCCACCATCCGCCGATATCACGATAGTCCAAACTCTCCACCAGTTTACATCTGAAATAGCGTTCCAACACTTCGCCTGAATAGGTCTCATAATCCTCTTCCATGATCTTCCGGAGGACGGGATACTGACCAATCTCGATGAGGCGTTGGTTCTTTTCCACGTAGCGGAACCAGAATCGAAGGAAGACGTCGTTGATCTCGTATCGTACAGTCTGCGTCTTGGGTTTGGCCCAAATGGGCCGGATCTTCCGGACCAGTTCGTATGTTTCCTCCAACTTGAGCAATTGTCCGCCCAGGCTCTTGCCGCCCAGGTAGTCTTCTATGTCAGCCTGTGTGTTGTATCCCAAGGAAATGGCTTGAAGGATGGAGAAATAGGTGGCGTATTTCTTTCCAAATTCCTGGACCAGGAGTTTCTTCCCCTCCTCGATGAGAGGGGAGTCCGCCTTGCAGATCTGGGCAATCATCTTTTTGCGGCTGGTGGCCTTCAGGTCTACCAAGAGTTCTACGTATTTGGGAATGCCTCCCGTGTATGTATAGAGGGCCAGCAAATCATCGTTCGTATACCCGGGGGCGTTATCTCCCAGAATTGTCTTCAAGATGCCCGTGGGGAAGGCCTGCAATTTGACGGTCGCATCCTGACGGCCGTACAGGGGCTCTTTCCTGTGCTTGAATATCCTTTCCATCAGCGAGAACACCGATCCGCTGACGACCAGGTTTACGTGGCTTTCTTTCTGATACCGGTCCCACCAGTTTTGCATATCCCCATAGATGGCCCGGTTCACCTCCAGAAAATTCTGGAATTCATCGAATACCAGCGTATACTTTCTCCGCTTTCCCTCCTCCATAAAGAAGCGGAATACGTCGCGGAACACGTTCATCGGGGGAACGAATACGCCTGTTTTTGACTGGAATTCCTCACAGAATTCCTTGCAGAGGACCGCCTCGCTTTTCTTACCGACAAACAGGTAGACAAATGGTTCGTCCTTATAGGCCTCCTTGATAAGTGTTGTCTTGCCTATACGTCGCCGACCGGTTACCACCGTCAGGCGGGAATACCCCTCGTAGGATAGATCCCGCATTTGTCGCAGCGTTCCCAACTGCTCCTCCCTGTCATAAAACTTCATAATGCAGCAATTTTTACGGCCGTAAAAATTACGGCCGTTGCAAAGTTAGGTAAAGGAATCGGTTTTTAAAAGAGTCGGCGACGAAAACCGTCAATTATCGCCAGGTGAGCTTATAACTCAGGGAGGGCATGATGGGGAAGATAGACAGTTGCTCCCAGTGATGGTCTGAATATAATCCGGCGTAGATAAACGAAGGGTTGTGCCGGTTCAGGACGTTAAATATACCGAAGTTGAGCAGGTGACGGGTATGCCGAGTCTCCCAGCGGGAATAGAAACCCAGATCCAGCCGGATGTAGGTCGGCATGCGGAAATTGTTGAAGGAGTCACCAAAATAATCCACGTCGCCATCGTCCCCTGGTCGGTAGGTCCAAGGTAAGGCCACTCCGACAAGCCCCGCTTTGGCACTCTCCAGATGTCCGCTCTGGACGGTGAAGAAGGACGTGAAGCCATATTCCTTGGATTCATATTCGCCGAGTACGAGATCGAGATTGATGTTGAGGATGTGCGGACGGTCGAATTTGGCCGGGAAACGCTGTCCCTTGCACAAGTCGGCGAACAGACGGTCGGTGTGAGAGAAGGTGTAGGCAAAGGATGCATTCAGCTTCTTTCCGGTATAGGAGTAAGAGGATTCCACCCCCTTTGACGAACCTTCGCCCGAATGGAGATGATCCTTCCATCCCGAGGCGGCATCCTTTTCGAAGAAACTGACGGCATCCGGATTGAAAACCAGATTGCGATAGGATTTGTAGTAGGCGCCGACCTTCAGGTCGTGATGCTCGTTCTTGAAAAAGGCTCCTGCTGAAAGCTGAAGGGCGGTTTCCGGCTTGAGGGACCGGCTCGCCGGCACCATCAGATCCATCGACCAGCCCGTGGGCAGACCTTCGACGAGGTGGTAGTATTGGGTCAGATAATCTGCCGACAGGGCCAGGCCCAGTGCCGGCGTCAGATAATAGGTAGCTGACAGGCTGGTCTCCGGGTTGAAGAAGGTCTTGACGTCCGCAGCCAGACCGGAGGCAAACAGATTGCCCCGAAGCATGGCCTGGAGGGAAAACATCCCTTCTTTTTCAACCCCCGCCTGGTACCACAGGTTTCCGAGCAGACAATTTACGGGGGTGTCGTAGGTATGGAAACGGGTGCCGCTGAACTTATACCCGAAACTCTGCTTGAAGGGGGAATCGCCGTTGTACTCCAGTTTTCCGGAGAGTGTGACATCATTGAGAGCGGACTGCAGCTCAAAGAACGCGTCAGTCTCGAAGGAAGTGAAACGGTATTGGCTGAAGGAATTGGCGAAACGGTTCAGCGACGCGTTGCCGGAGAAGAGCCAGTTGTCGGAGAGGACGCTTTGGACACGAAGGTTGACCATATCGTTGCCCCACCCGAGTTTATCCCATTTGGAAACCGTGTAGAGCAGCTTGTAATCATCGACGGTCTTGAAATAAGACAGCGATACTTTGGTGCGGATCCCCGGAGTCCAGGACAATTTCGCGAATATGTCATATACGGTAGAACCGATGCTTTGGGGCAAGAATTCTCCGAAGTCAGAGACGATGGAGCTTATAAGGCCATATTCCTTGCCGAACGGAGAATATCTCGCAGAAGCCATCACAGACAACTTATCCTTTACGATGGGCGTGGAGAAACTGGCGCCGGCGAAGAAATTGCTCAGTGACAGGGATGCCTCGGGCCTCCGGGCCGCGTCCTTGGTCCGAAGGTCCAGTACGGAGGAGAGAAGGTTGGAGTGTTCGCCCCGGATGCTGCCGCTCTGGAACTGGGCAGCAGAAAGGATGTCCTGCGGGATGGACGTGCTGTACCCCAGCAGATGGCTGGTCCCGTAGATTCGGGTGCCATCCAGTTCGATCAGGTTGTTGCCGCTGTTTCCTCCCCGTACGAAATAGGAGGAACTGCCTTCCGTGCCGGAACTGACGCCAGCGATGGTCTGGACATATTTGATGACATCTCCCTCTCCCGTCGGAGAGATGATGCGGCTGGCAGTGGAGAGGTCGACGGCCACGCCGGACAGAGGAGCCAGGCTCCGCTCGGCAGAGATGGCAGCATGCCGGATCGTATCCCGTTCTTCTACGACTTGTCCCAGTGACAATAAGCTATGGAAAAGAAGGATAGAGGCTGATATGATGAGTTGCTTGTTCATTTAGATTCTTTTATGAAGTATCCAATTATTCCCGAACCACTCTTTCACGGGAATCAGTTCACAGTAAGCGACGGCGCCGAAAATGCCCGTGGCGCCGTCGATGTTGGAATAACTGTTTTTCCGGTCGAACATATTCTTCCAGTCTCCGGAGTCCTCAACGAGCATTTCTTTCAAATAGCGGTCGTATTCTTCGGAAACGGAGAATATTTTCAGGGCTCGATTCTGATTGACGGATAACATGCGATTGGCATATTTAAGGTCACCTGTCATCTCCGGAAACTCGGCGTAATTCAGAAAAGCGACGGAAAAACTCGGAATTGGCTGCCCGTTGTCGAAATTGTCTGACAAATGAGTTCGAATGCCTTTGTAGTGGGCGTGTGATTGCAGGAATCGTTCGGCAATCTCCTCCGCGATTGTCAGATTCGGGTGAATCATCGGATCTTCCCCTCCCAAATCGACGATGGAGATTTCTTTCCCGGCGTCATAATCGAAATACTTCCAGTAATCTCCTCTGGTGGTATAATTCAAGGTATAAAAATCTGCCTTGAAATTGTTGTACCAGTTCCCGGTCCTATCTATAATGTCCTTGTCAATAAGGTCCTTGGTGAAGGGACCCGAAGCGTTGAAAAGATCAACATCGGGATAAGTAGTGGCCATATATGGCGGTTCTTGACCGGGCCCTGGGACACGGGAATCGATGAACCAGGTCGGGTCTGTCGACCCCCGGATAATTCTGAAATGGGTAATATACTCAGAAGGCCCGCAATCGTATGTAGACTCATATAAGATTTTAGGATCGAGGACCGCATCTTCGTTGAATTCCATGGCCGCCGGGTGAGGAAACGACGTGCCTGCAGTGAAGGGCTCAAAACCATCCACAAGGACCGTCAGTTTGTAGCGGTGACCAGAAGCAGGAGTGTAGAACAGGGAATATGGGCCGGAATTGAGGGAAGTGAAAAACAACTTCTCTCCGCCTGCTGTCAGGTCCTCCAGATAGGCCGTCGCATCACGGATATAGTCAGGATTGTCCTGTGCATCGTCCATCGTCCAGTATAGTTTCAGGATTTGCTGTTCACCATCATCCAGGATGCATTCCACCACGACCTCCCTGTCTATTCCCACCAGTTCAATCGGCTCCGTACAAGCAATGGTAAGTAGAAAGAATGGGAGCGAAAATGAAAGATGTTTAGTTGAAACCATTTGGTGAATAATACTAATATCGTAATACAAGTAATCTTTTCATTTTTTTGTTTTAAAAGTAGTGCAATTCCCTATACTTTCCGCGTGAAACGAAAGTAATTGCATTACAACTGAACGAAAAGATGACTTGCGATGTTATTGAAAATCAGAGCATTATAAAACCGTCAATTTTGGTCTAGTGTAGAATTGAGATGGAGTATGACTATGTAATCGGTTGATTATTAGTAGGATACTAATAGTTGTCGTTATGTGTAATGCTTTTGTCAAAAACTATATGATAGAGTTCTGAATGTGGGCTTGTTTTGGAAAACAGTAAGTCCCGGAAGCGACTTTTTTTAACTCGAGCATAGTTTTTCGAAATATCACACAACATTGCGATGGTTGGTGACTCAAATCCAATTGCCATATAACACAGAAACAAAATATCATTATTGTCCAGATTTGGAAAGTCCGAACGAATTTTATTAATAATGTTATCCAGGTTTGCATTGATTTCTACCTCAAGCTCCATTTGTTTTTTGGGACCAGAGATGATGGCAGAGATTAACTCACTCAATCGATCAGATTGATAATTGATCAAAGAGCTCTTGATACGGTTTCTCTCTAACTGAGGAGTGAAACTCTCACAAAGCCGTCCTAATTCAGATAATCGGTTCTGATAGGTTCGACAAAAAGATCTTTGTAGAATAAACAACCTCGTATGAAGTGACTCTTTTTCCGATTTTAACAAAGAATTCTCTGATTGCAAAAAAACATTATTATTCTCGGCTATTGAAAGCAGCCGGTTAGCCTCTTCAGCAATTGTTTCGAATCTATCCATCTCAATTTCATGTCGGATTTTTCGTTGTCTTGAATGATATAAAAGTAATATAACCGACATCAAAGCCAGGATGATGATGAGTAATAATGCTAAACTTAACTTCTGGGCTCGTGCTTCATTTGAATCTGCAATTGACTTTTCTTTTTCAGCAATTCTCTTAAACAACGAATTATTGATACTTGACATCAGGCTCTTATTGGATTTACTGCAATAGTTTTCGCAGTAGTCTAATGCTGAAGCATTGTCTTTTTGCCATCTTGCAATCTTATAATTCCAATAATCCGTTTCTTTTGTCGATGGACGGGATCTTAAACTATCAATAATGTGATTCGCTTTATCCACATAACCCCGAAGAAGAAGGGCATAAGAGTATCCATAGGTGTCCTTATCAGTAGGACGCGCTCCTTGGGATAGCGCCTTCTCATATAGTAAGCAGGCCAATCTAGGATCATTATTCCTCTTTTGAATAGCACAAGATGCACCAAACAACAACTCCGATGGAGGAACGTCATCCTTCAATAATTCGGAAAAACCTAGTTGAAAAAGGCTATCTGATTCTGCAAATTGATAATTTTGTGAATATGCAGCTGCCTGACCAAGATGGCTCCTCCTTATAAACTCTTCCTTGCCCAGTAATTCTGCGTATTGAGTCGTCTTTGTACTATAGTCGAGCCATTCCGCAGAGTGGTCAGTAAGGCTAAATGTATTGGCAAGTGCGCTGTTAATGATGGCCTTCAGGAAGATATCATCCCCATCTTCGGCCAACTCATCCGCTTTTTTCAAATGAATGATGGCATCTGGCCATTCTTTCCGGGAACCGCATGACATTCCCAGGCAATACTCCAACTGGGCTTTTTTTTGTGAGGTTCCTTTCTTGGAATAATACTGCTCTGCGGGATGGATAAAGTCAAAGACAACGGTATCTTCCTTGAAAAGTCTTGTTAAAGCAAGGGATTTGTATAAGCTGTAATCGGCTTGAAGAGAACGACTTTTTGTCTTTGCGGTGTCAAGCGCTTGCAAAGCCGCAAGAGCCTGTCCAGGTTCCTCATAAACGATGTCAGCAATCCGGCGGAGTTCGTCTCGCGTCGGATTGGGCCTGCAGGAGAAGAAAAAGGGGACCAGCAGCAGAAGTGGCAGGATTCTTTTCATAAAAAACAAAACAGCTGCTTTCGGAAGGGCAAGCAGCTGTATCTGTAAAGGGTGAATGGGCATTAAACGGTAAGGATTTCCTTCTCCTTGGTGGCGACGAGGGTGTCGATGGTCTTGATGTTCTTGTCGGTGATCTTCTGCACCTCTTCCTCGGCTTCCTTCTCGGTGTCCTCGCTCAGGCCTTCGTTCTTCTGGGCCTTCTTGAGGGTCTCGATGGCGTCGCGGCGGGCGTTGCGGATGACGATCTTGGTCTGCTCGCCGGCGGCTTTGGCCTTCTTGATCAGGTCCTTGCGGCGCTCCTCGGTAAGGGGCGGGACGACGCAGCGGATCACTTCGCCGTTGTTGGACGGGGTGAAGCCGAGGTTGTTGTCGATGATGGCCTTCTCGATCTTGCCGAGCATCGTGCGCTCCCAGGGGGTGATCAGCAGGGTGCGGGCGTCGGGCGTCGTCACAGATGCAACCTGGGGAATGGGACAGGAGGTGCCGTAGTAGTCCACGGACACGGTGTTGAATATGGACGGGTTGGCCTTGCCGACCCGGTAGTTCTTGAGGTCATCCTCCAGGAACGCGGCTGCGTCCTGCATCTTTTCGTCGGCCAGTGCGACGATCTCTTTCGCTCTTTCTGTCAACATGGTTCTATCTTTTTTATCGTTTTATACGTGTACCAGCGTCCCGACCTTTTCGCCGTCGAGGATGCGCTTGAGGTTGCCCGGCTCGTTCATGTCGAACACGAGGATCGGCATGTCCCCTTGCTCGCAGAGGGCGAAGGCCGTGGCATCCATCACTTTCAAATGGTCGGCGAGCGCCTTGGCGAAGGTCAGCTCGTCGTATTTGGTCGCGGTCGGGTCCTTCTCCGGGTCTGCGGTGTAGACGCCGTCCACCCGCGTGCCCTTCAGGAGGGCGTCCGCCCCGATCTCCAGGGCGCGCAGCGCGGCGCCGGAATCGGTCGTGAAGAAGGGGTTGCCGGTCCCGCCGGCGATCAGCGCCACGCCGCCTTCTTCCAGCACCCGGACGGCCGCATCCCGGACGTAGTAGCGCGCCAGGGGCTCCATCGGGGTGGCGGTGAACACTTCGGCGCGGATGCCCTGGGAGCGGATCGCCATCGCCAGTCCCAGCGAATTGATGACCGTCGCGAGCATGCCCATCTTGTCTCCGTCCACGCGGTCGAATCCCTTGCCGACGCCCTGCAGGCCGCGGAAAATGTTGCCGCCGCCGTTCACGATAGCAATCTGCATGCCACTGCGGACCGCGTCCGCGATTTCGGCCGCCGCCTTGTTGAGGCTGGCTTCATCGATTCCTTTGCCCTGGGGGCCGCCGAGGCTTTCGCCGCTTAGCTTGAGCAATACTCTTTTATACATAATGTAGGGTCGTTTTTCGTGGGAAACAAAAATATCGGAAAATTATGAAACTTGCAAGAAAGAGTCTATATTTGCAGTCTACAACACACTTGTTTGAATAAATTTCAGTCAAATGGCTTTATCTACTTCCTCCATCGGCAAAAAGTTTATCCAGAGCATCAGCGGTGCTTTCTTGATCATTTTCCTCCTGCTTCACGCGACGATCAACTTCTTCTCCGTGATCGACAGTTTCACCGGAAAGTACGGCGCCGTGGCCGTCGACGAAAAGCTGTTCTCCGCAGGGGACGGCCTCTTCAAGCTCGGCTGCGACTTCATGTCCACCCCCTTCATCAGCATCATGGTCCCCATCCTGGCGCTGGGCTTCCTGATCCACATCCTCTACGGCTGCTGGCTCACCTGGCGGAACATGAAGGCCCGCGGCGGCTTCAAGCGCTACGAGGTCGCCAGCAAGGCGGCTGCTGATTCCTGGTCCGCCAAGAACATGTTCATCCTGGGCATCGTGATCTTCGGATTCCTCGCCTTCCACCTGACCCATTTCTGGGCCAAGATGCAGCTGCCCGAGATGTTCGGCATCGGCACTTATGAGGACAATCCTTACGTCCTGCTCAACACCGTGTTCAGCAAGTGGTGGGTCCTGGTCCTGTACATCGTGTGGTTCGGCGCTCTCTTCCTGCACCTGGCCCACGGCTTCTGGAGCATGTTCCAGACCGTCGGCTGGAGCGGACAGACCTGGATGAAGCGGCTCAAGGTGATCGGCTGCATCGTCGCGGCCATCATCTGCCTGGCCTTCGTGGCCGTCGCGGTCAACGCTTTCCTGCAAGCCAATGCACTGATTTAGTTTTTGTTTAAACGAAAATATTTGCTACCTTTGCGGTCCCTATTTTGTGTAGGGATCGCAATTTTTATAGTTAACCATTTAAAGATCAAGACAATGGACACACAAAGCT
>JAEEGF010280368.1_pt1 | contig 10627 bp, 7 predicted proteins | sample 9134171 | NCBI WGS metagenome assembly JAEEGF01 (sample SAMN16246542, study PRJNA631951) | gut metagenome | biome: gut microbiome; feature: rumen; material: AP-attached | host: Bos | place: Iran: Karaj | collected 2018-10 | reverse complement strand
GTTGGGTTACGTTTACCCCAACTGGGATATGATTTCGTTTGGTCCTACCATCGAACATCCGCACTCACCGGTTGAGAGAGTAAACATTGCTTCGGTTGAGAAGTTCTGGAAGTTCATGGTCGAAACCTTGAAGAATGTTCCTGTAAAGTAAATCGGAATATGCAATAGATAAAAAGGCGGAGAAATCCGCCTTTTTTTATTGGTAACTATATACAAGTTGACTAAATTTTGTGCTATTAACTGTCATTCCGCAAGTTAGAACAATAACGCGATACGGAACGGGGAGCGTAATATTGTTCAACTATGCGGAATCTCCTGTAGAAACGTTTTCAATTGGAGATTCCGCATAAACGAACTCACAAGCAACGTACCTTATGCTGTTCGTTCTGTTTTACGGAATGACTCAGAGAGCATAGGAAAAAATCACATTGTGTCAACACGTATATAGTTTCCTTTTTATTTGTGTTTTAGTGTTATGACAGTAATTTCGGCATTGGCTCCAATTCTTGCTGGCAATGTGCAGCCGAGACCTACATTTATATACATTGTCTGTCCGTTTTCGTCGTAACGGCCGTCGGTATCGGAGAATGTCCACGATGCTGGAGTCCAGCCGAAAAGCTTTACTTGTGCGGCATGTGTGTGTCCGCAAAGTGTGAGTGGAATGTCGGTTTGTCCGACAACTTCGCCGCGCCAGTGGCTTGGGTCGTGGGTGAGCAGTATGCGGAATCCGTCGGTACCTTGCATGGCTTTGGGCAGGTCGCCCATGTCGATGGTGCGGAAGCCCTGGTTTGTACAGTTTTTGTTGTCAACGCCGACGATGGTAATTTTTTCGCCGTTGCGCTCGATGACATAGCTCTCGTTTCGTAGCAGATGCCATCCGAGGGTGTTGCGTTGTAGGCTGTCGAGACGAGCGACTGCTGTTTCGCGGTCGAATGTGCTATCGCTGCGGTGACGGTATATTATGAAGTCGTGGTTGCCGAGAACGCTGGTCACGCCGTCCTTGGCTTTCAGCTGTTTAAGTATGTCGATGTATGGCTCGGCTTCTTCTACGCCGAGGCTAACAAGGTCGCCAGTGAAGCATATCAGGTCGGGGTTCTGTGCGTTTATCGAATCGACAAAACGTTGCAGTTGCTTAGGACTATCGTCGAAGGTCGATAGATGCAGGTCGCTGATGTGCACGATCTTGTATCCGTCGAAAGCGGCTGGAATGTTGTTGTTCTGGTAGTCCCATTTGTTGATGTCGAGTTTGAAGCGACCTATAAGATACCCATAGGCAAGCACTATCCATGCGAATGCTACCAATACGAAGGCTGTCCATCCGAATGGCGCGTAGGGTAGGGCATAGTGGAAGCATTTGCATACAAGCCAAGCAACTAACCATAGTATATTTGGTATAGCAAACAATACTATGCTCAAGAAAATCACCGATACGAGCATCATTCCTATCATGTCTGTTCAATTTTGGCGCAAATGTAATTAATTTGTTCGGCGATAAAAGTTTTTGTTGGCAAACAATAAATTGAAGAAGCTATACGTCTGCCACAGTCATAAAAAAAGCCTCCTGGATGAGGAGGCTCTTTTTATTATTTTTCATATCCTAGAAATCGTCGCTATCGTTGTGTTGTATTACAGCGTTACCCTTTCTTGCGGCTTCTTCTTCGGCAGCCTTCTTTTCGGCTTCCTCGATGCCGTAGTCGGTCGATACTACGCTGAATTCGGTACGACGGTTAAGCTGGTGGCAGATTTCCTTCTTTCCGAAATCCGGCAACTTGTTGATGAATTCTTCGTTAAGCACATCACCAGCTTTCAAGAAGGTATATTCCTTAGCCATCTGTGCGGTTACGGTCTTAGGTTCGGTTTCGCCGAAGCCTTTGGCTGTAAGTCTGTCAGGCTTTATACCCTTTGAAATCAAGTAGTCAACACACGATTTTGCGCGGGCAAGCGAAAGCGTCATGTTGTAGTCATCGTTGCCACGGAAGTCAGTATGAGCACGCATTTCGATAGTGATGTTCGGGTTGTCGTTCAATGTCTTTACCAAAGCATCGAGCGAAACTGTCGATTCGGGCTTCAGGTCGGCCTTGTCGTAAGCGTATTCGATGTTTGGAAGTTCGATAACGCGCGGTATGCGACCAAGGTTGAGTATTATATTGAAAGCGGTGTCGTATTCGACCTTTGCTGTCGAGAATCTAATCGAATTTGAGAAGTAGTCTCTCGAAACTTCACCTTTTACTTCATATACCTTGTCTTTCTGCAAAGGCATTGTGAACTGACCTTTTTCGTTGGATGTGAGTTCGCTAACTACAGCACCATCGGCATAAACGGTAATTTTTGCTTCCTTAAGCGGAATTTTCCTGTCGATGTTGGTTGTATCGTAGATAACACCGTTCATTGTGATTTGTAGTGGCGGCAACGTAAACGAATAAATGTCGTCGCTTCCCTTTCCGCCCTTGCGGTTCGATGAGAAGTAGCCCGATTCCTCTTTGCCGGTGAAAATGATTCCGAAATCGTCGAACGATGAGTTAATCGGGTATTTGAGATTTTCAACACCAGTGAAATCCTTACCCTTCTTAACAGCTTTGTAGATGTCGAGACCACCCATACCCTGATGTCCGTCGGAAGCGAAGTACAAGGTGCCGTCTTCGCGAACTGTCGGGAAAACTTCGTCGCCGAGAGTGTTAATCTTCGGACCGAGGTTGATAGGCTTTGTGAACTTGTTTGAAGTTCCTACTCTTTGTGCCATATACAAGTCCAGACCTCCATAACCGCCTTCTACTTCTGCACTGAAGTATAAGGTTTTGTCGTCAGGAGACAATGCCGGATAACCAATTTCGGCAGATTCGAATCCTGGTAATTCGATTTGGATAGCTTGTCCCCATGCGTTACCTTTCTTAGTGCTGAGAAAAACTTTGCATGGTTCGTCAACTTTCTTACCTGCCTTGCAGCGGGTGAAGTACATGTCGGTACCCTTGAGTGAAACTGTTGATGCACCTTCGTCGTCTTCAGAGTTGACTCCGCCAGTTATTGGAGTCGGTGACGACCAAGCGCCTTTTCTGTCTTGTGTTACTTCGAAAATATCGGTGAACTTCTGTCCCGACTTGTAGTTGTCGCGGCTACCCAGCGAACCTTCGCGCGATGAGGTGAAATATACAGTGCGGTAGTCCTTCGATGCCCAAACTATCGAGAAGTCGGCCTGAGCAGTGTTGAACTTCGATACGTTTGTGACTTTGTAGCGGGTTGGACGGCTAATCCAGTTTGGAACTATTGTGCACGATTCCTTACCGCTCTTTGCACGGTGGTCCTGCGGAGCATATCTGAGGTATTGCTGGTAGTAGTCGATAGCTTCCTCGTACTTTCCGTTCATTCTGAGTGCATCGGCGTAAAAAAGCAATACGTCGGGCTTGATGACACCCCTGACAAAATTTTTCACTGCAACCCTGAAATACATCTCCGACTTGTCGGTATTTCCGAGTTCCTTGTAGCAATATCCCAACTGGTAGTTGACTTTTGCAAGATCTTCCTTTGATGAGATGCTTGGCAGAGCCTTTTCATAATAGTCCTTAGCCAAGTCGAATGAATACTGGTTGAAATATTCGTTTCCCTTGTCAATCAGAGCTTTCTGTGCTTGCATGGACAGCACCATGAAAACCATTATTGCTATTGCGAGTAGTCGTTTCATATATACAGAATATCCATTTTAAAAAAGTGCCCAAATATACATTTATTTTTTCAAACACATGCAAAGTATTGTAAAAAGTTTCAAAGTTTAGCTTACGCTGAGCTAAAGGTTAACTTCGTTGAGGGCTTCGCCGTTCTATGGCTGACGCCGTTTCTGTGTTTCTATGGCTGACGCCGTTTCAGTGGCTTCGCCGTTTTTGAGACGCAAAATTTTGCGTCTGTACAAATGGCTTCTCGCCTTTCAGCCTTTTCGCCTTCAAGCCTCTCAGCTTATTTCTCCATAAAAATATCTCTTACAAAATTCTTTGTTTCGCTAAGGCCTTTTGTCTCAACCGAGGCTTTCCCAATCTTGTAGTTCGATGCCTTGTAAAATATTATGTAGTTGTTTTCTGGTTTAAGTTCAAGTTCGTACCTGCCGTTTTCGTCGGAGGTCTGGGTGTCCATCAGCACATATTCGTCGTTCATAATCTGGATGTCGACATTTGGAACAGGCTTGTTAAGTTCCTTGTCCCATACCGTACCCGAAACGGTGAACGAAATTTCGGGCAGCACAAAGTGGTAAAGGTCGGTCTTCCCGACTCCGCCTCTGCGTCTCGACGACAGGAATCCTTCTTCGCGCATGCCAGTGAACACAATCCCGAAATCGTCGAGTGAGGTGTTGATAGGGTAGCCCATATTTATAATAATGTATTCGGAATTTTTTACTTGCTTGGCAAGGTAGATATCGAAACCGCCCATGCCGGGGTGTCCGTCCGATGCGAAGTACAGGTCACCGTTGCTACGTATGTAAGGATGAACCTCGTCTTCCTCTGTATTGATGTAGCTGCCAAGGTTTTGCGGCGGATTGAACGGTTGATTCTTGCGCTGACGGGTAACTCGGTAGATATCCTTGCCACCAAGTCCGCCAAACAGCGAATCGGCAACAAAATATAACGTCAGCTCGTCGTCGCTGATGGCTGGGTGACCTATGGAGACGCTGTCGGGAATGCCCTTGATTGGAACTTCCTGCGCATTTGTCCAGTTGTTGCCAACTTTCTTGGCCATATAGATGCGGCAACCCTTGTCGCTGTTTTTGTCGTAGGTGCAGCGCGTGAAATACAGGTTGTTGGACTTGCGGTTGAGGCAGGCGGCTCCTTCTTCGGCTGTTGTGTTTATATTGCCCGGGGCAATCTTGGCTTCGCTCCACTTGCCTTCGCGGTCCTGCTCGGCATAGAATATGTTGGAGCAGTATTCTCCCGATTCGGGACTGATGGTGACATGCGTAGGAGCATTGCGGGTCGATGTAAAGTAAACCTTTTTGTGCGTGCGTGCTTCGTAGAATGGGCAATAGTCTTCACCGCCCGAATTGATTATCGGCTTGAGCGTAACCTCGTAGCGCGACGGATTGGCAAGCATTTCGCGGGCGAGGGCGATGCCTTTTATGCCTTTCTGCGCAAGTCGGCTGCCAGGCGAAAGTTCGCCGAATCGCTGGAACTGCACAAGTGCCGAGTCGTAAAGCTGTAGCATTTGCAGTGCCTCGCCGAAATATAGGTATGCTAATGAATCCTCGCAGCCGTTTTCGATTGCAAGTTTGAAATTTGGCGCGGCTTCTTCGGGAATCGAAAGTTTCTTGTAGCAGTAGCCAATCTTGTAGTATAGTTCCGAGACAAGTTTTTTGTTGTGCTTGTGTTTTTCGGCAAGGGGCGTGTACAGCGATATGGCTTCCGAAAATTGTTCGCGCTCAAGTGCAGCATCGGCAAGTTTGATGGCTTTCTGCGCAGTGAGTGTTGCGCAGAGGAACAATGCTAGTAATATGGCTGCAAGTCGTTTCATTTTAGTAACAATGCAGGTGCAAATTTACATTAAATCAAATTTTGCGCCAAAAAAATAGGGACGTATTTTTGTCTGTTTCAAATATTAGAACTACTTTTGCTGCGAAAATAACTTTTGTAAAAGTCAAAATAATTTAAAATTGACTTTTAGAAACGACAAAATATGTATTAAATTAACTTTTAGAAACGACAATTAAGTAAAAACATATAGTTATGCAGCGACTAAATTCCATCTATCTTCATTTGTTAGACGATGTTAGTCTTGACTTTGTAAGGTATCTTTATCCGCAAATCAACTGGAAAAACCGTCTCATAATGCTCAAAGGACAAAAGGGCGTTGGAAAAACTACAATGCTGCTACAGCATATCAAGCAGACTTTTGACGACCCGAACAGCGTATTCTATGTTTCCGCCGACAATTCTTGGTTTGCCACGCATACGATTGTTGATTTGGCTGACTATCTTGTATCTCACGGGAAAACACATCTTTTTCTTGACGAGGTTCACAAATACAATGGTTGGGACAAGCAGATAAAGGAAATTTACGATTCGTATCCCAAGTTGAAAGTTGTGGTAACGGGTTCGTCAATGCTGCATTTAGACGAAAGCGATGCAGATTTGTCACGCCGTTGCAGGACATATACTATGCAGGGATTAAGTTTTCGCGAGTACCTAAAATTGGAAGGTATTGCCGACTTGCCAGTGCTGTCTTTGGAGGATATGCTTGAAAAACATGAGTCTATTGCCGCTCGGCTTACAAATAAGTTGCCAGTCTTGAAATATTTTGAGCAGTATCTTATTAATGGGTATTATCCTTTCTATAAGGAAGAAGGAGACGGATTTCTGCAGCGTTTGGAAAATGTTGTAAATGTAATTATTCAGGTAGAGATTCCATCTGTTGCCAAGGTAGAATACGAGTCGGTATATAAGATAAAGGTGCTGCTTGGAATTTTGGCGCAGCGTAATCCATATACTCTTAATGTACAGGAATTGTCAAGCCTTCTTGGGGCTTCGAGGGACAGCGTATATAAGATGCTACAGTTGCTTCATCGTGCGGCGCTAATTAGACGGTTGTTCCAGAAAGACGGAGGATTAAAGTTGGTGCAGAAGCCCGAGAAAATATTGTTCGATAACACAAACCTTATGTACGCGCTTTCCGAAAATACTGATGCAGGAACTATGCGTGAAACATTTTTCTCAAGTATGCTGAGTTCCCATAAACTTTGTATGCCACAACAGGGCGATTTGCTTGTCGATAACAAATATTTGTTCGAGGTCGGTGGCAGGAAGAAAGGTTACAAGCAAATAGCCGATGTTACGGATAGTTATGTCGTCACCGATGGAATAGATGTTGGTATTGGCAACAAGATTCCGCTATGGATGTTCGGTATGCTGTATTGAAAATAAAGTGTGAAACAAAAATAGGGACGACATTCGCCCCTATTTTTGTTTGTAAAGTTTTTCTAATTACTTGTTGCATTCCTTTTTGCAGTCGAAAATCTTGTAGATACATGCTGCAAGTGCGCCGCCTACGAACGGACCAACGATGAAAATCCACAAGTTGCTGAGTGCTGTTCCGCCTTGGAATACTGCTGGAGCAATCGAACGAGCCGGGTTAACCGATGTGCCAGTGTAGCGGATGCAAACGAGGTGTACAAGTACAAGTGTAAGACCGATTGCAAGTCCTGCTGCATTGCCTGCACCGTTCTTTTCGTGGGTAGCTGCAAGAACTACAAAAACGAATACGCAGGTGAAGAAGATTTCGGCAATAAGACCGCCAACCATCGAAACGCCTGCCTGCAGGTCGTTTGCTCCGGTGCCTTCCATTCCGCTTTCCTTTGTCAACCAGAACAAGATAGCCGAACCTATGAATGCTCCAATTACCTGGAAAATCATGTACATGATGGCATCCTTCCAGCTCATTCTGCCGCTCAAGGCAACACCGAGAGTAATTGCCGGGTTGATGTGGCATCCCGAAATCTTGCCGATTGCGTAAGCCATGCCTATTACAGCAAGACCAAACGCCAATGCTGTTCCAACAACTGATGCAGTGTCGACGCCGCAGCTAAGGCTTACAGCTGTTCCGCATCCCATAAGAACCAATACCATGGTTCCAATCATTTCTGCTAAATACTTTTTCATTGTCTTATAATTTAAGTTAAAATAAAGTACAAATTTTGCATTTATTAATGCAAGTAACAAATAGGTGACAAAAATGTCGTTTTGCCATAGTGTTTATGCATGCAAAGAAACCTTTTTATGCTTAACGCTTGTCTATGGTTTCGGAAAAAAGATTCAACAGGAAGGTGTTAGGAAAGTTTGATGGGCAAAGCCCGTTTCGTGGCTACGCCCGTTTCTGGGTTTCTGTGGCTTCGCCGTTTCTATGCTTCGCGTTTCTACGCCTGCGGCGTTTATGGCTTTACCGTTTCTGAGGCTGTAAGGCTGTAAGCCTGTCAGCCTTCCCATTGTCAATTAAATCATAAATCGTACTTCGTAAATCGTAAATAAATTGTATCTTTGCGATATGAAAAACTTCTTGAAGCTTATTCGCTGGAAAAACATTCTGGTAATCGCACTGACAATGATGGCAATGCGGATGCTGGTAATTTTTCCGGTATTCAAAGTTTACGGCATTGATGTGATGTTTCCCGACTGGGGATTCTACATGCTGATGCTTGCAACTATGCTTATAGCTGCCGGCGGATATGTCATAAACGATTACTTTGATGTCCATATAGATAGTGTAAACCGTTCCGATAAAAGAATTATTGGTGTAGCTGTACCGCGGCGAAAGGCAATAGCTTTGCACTTGTGGCTTAGCATTTTCGGACTGGCGTGCGGAGTTGCTGCAACGGTGGCTGCTCATAGGTTCTGGTATATTTTTGTCTTTATAGGTGCATTCGCTTTGCTGTGGATTTATTCGCGTGACCTGAAAAAGTCTACATTCTGGGGAAATCTGCTCATAGCCATGCTTTCGGCGATTGTGCCTCTGCTTGTCGGAATGACCGAATATTTTGCTGTCGCCGATTCAATTTCGTACTGGGACATCAGCCATATACGTGCTGTAAAGATGGCCATGCAGGTAATTATTTTCTTCTCGGTTTTTGCTTTCTTGTTCACCTTGATGCGCGAAATAGTGAAGGACTGTGAAGATATAGAAGGCGACAAACAGAACGGAGTTCGTTCGATTCCTGTGAGAATAGGTCTGATGAAGACAAATATAATTGTAGCGGTAATAGCTTTGATTTCTGCATTCGCAGTCGTGTTTTTCTGGTTTTATTACCTGTCGCGTACGCGTTTTTTCATGTTCGAATCGGCGCCTATTTTTTATTTGGGAGCGTTTGTTTTGTTGCCTACAATCGTTTGCGGAGTGATATCGCTGTTTGGTACCGCGAAGCGTAAGTATTCATTCTTGAGTGCTGCACTAAAGTGTATAATGGTTATTGGAATCGCATTTAGCATAGTGTTCTGTCATATAGTTTTAAGCAATGGAAACATTTGATTCAAAATATAATATTCTGCTTGCTTCGGCAAGTTTCCGTCGTCGCGAACTGCTTGCGCAGCTTGGCGTGCAGTATTCGTTGGTAAAACCTTCGCAGGAAGAGGAAATTGTCCCCGCCGACATTTGGGTAGAGGATGTCTCGGAATACCTTGCCTGTCAGAAGTCAAACGCCTACAAGGAGTTGCAAGGCAACGACCTGCTAATAACCGCCGACACTACCGTAATTGTCGAGGGCAAGATCCTCGGCAAGCCCAAGGACTATTCCGATGCTTTCCAGATGCTTCGCCTGCTGAGTGGAAAGACGCACCTTGTGGTTACAGGCGTATGTCTCCGCTCGCTTGAAAAGACGGTAAGTTTCAGCGTGAAAACCGAAGTTACATTTTCAGCTCTCGACGATGAGGAAATCCGCTTCTACATAGAGAACTATAAGCCGTTCGACAAGGCCGGTGCCTACGGTATCCAGGAATGGATAGGCAAGGTGGCTGTCGAAAGCATCAATGGCTCGTTCTACAATGTGGTCGGTCTGCCAGTGCAGAGGCTGTATAGGGAACTGAAGAAATTCTAATGATGTACTTTGGTCCGTTAAATTGTTAATTGTCACTTATAAATTATTATATTGCAAATGAAGAAAATATTCAGCATCTTGATTTTCGCGCTGCTATCGTGCAGCCTCTTCGCCGACGAGGGAATGTGGCTTCCCTTGCTAATCGAAAAGTACAACATTGCCGACATGCAGAAAAAGGGCTTCAAGCTCACTGCCGACGACATCTACAGTATCAACCACGCATCAATGAAGGACGCAATCGTGATTTTCGGTGGCGGTTGCACTGGCGAGATGATATCTAACGAAGGCTTACTCATAACCAACCATCACTGCGGTTACGGAACAATCCAGCGCCACAGTTCGGTCGAGCACGACTATCTTACCGACGGCTTCTGGGCGATGAGCCGCAAGGAAGAACTTGCAAGTCCCGGACTTACTGTGACTTTCCTCGTCAGCATGGAAGATGTTACCGACAAGGTTCTCGAAGGTGTTACTTCGGATATGTCGGACAGCGACCGCGAAGCAAAGATTTCATCAAATATTGCCCGTATAAAGGAAGAATCGGTGAAAGGAACTCACTATCAGGCACGCATCGAATCGTTCTACAACGGAAACCAGTATTTTCTGTTCAAGAACGAAATCTTTGAGGATGTTCGTCTTGTTGGTGCTCCGCCATCAGCAATAGGCAAGTTCGGCGGCGATACCGACAACTGGATGTGGCCACGTCACACTGGCGACTTCTCGCTGTTCCGCGTGTATTGCGGCAAGGACGGCAAGCCGGCAAAGTATTCCGACGACAATATTCCTTACACGCCCAAGAAATTCTTCCCGATTTCGCTCAAGGGCGTTCAGGAAGGCGACTTCACAATGGTGTTCGGCTATCCGGGCACGACTCAGGAATACCTTCCGGCAGTGGCTGTCGAGCAGGTAATGTACGATTCCGACCCGACGCACATCGCTATCCGCGACAAGAAACTCGATGTCATAAAGGCTGGTATGGAAAAGTCGAAGCTTACACGCATCCAGTATTCCAACAAGGCTGCAAGCATTGCCAACGGCTGGAAGAAATGGCAGGGTGAAATAAAGGGCTTGAAA
>JAEEGF012450034.1_pt1 | contig 10628 bp, 8 predicted proteins | sample 9134171 | NCBI WGS metagenome assembly JAEEGF01 (sample SAMN16246542, study PRJNA631951) | gut metagenome | biome: gut microbiome; feature: rumen; material: AP-attached | host: Bos | place: Iran: Karaj | collected 2018-10 | reverse complement strand
TCACCGGATTTGCTGGTTGCTCGTTGCAGCCCAATAGCGGTGCTTTCGGCGAGTACAGCGGCCTCACCGTTATCCGCAACTACCATATCGACCAAGGTCAGGCCAACCGCAATGTGTGCCTCATTCCCGCCAGTGCCCACGGCACCAATCCTGCCAGCGCTGCTAAGGCCGGCATGACGGTTGTGGTGGTGAAGTGCAACGACCGCGGCGATGTGGACATCGACGACCTGAAGGCAAAGGTGGAGCAGTACAAGGAGAACCTGGCCTGCATCATGATTACCTATCCTTCGACCCACGGTGCCTTCGAAGAGGGTATTCTTGAAATTATCGATATCATACACAGTGCCGGATCTCTCGTCTATATGGACGGTGCCAACATGAACGCCCAGGTGGGTCTCACCAGCCCTGGTCACATGGGTGCCGATGTGTGCCACTTGAACCTGCATAAGACCTTCGCAGGTCCTCACGGTGGTGGTGGTGCCGGTGTCGGTCCTATCGCTGTCAGCGCCAAGCTGCTCGACTTCCTGCCCAAGCACAGCCAAGTCGAAGTGGGCGGCAAGAAGGGTAACGCCATGGCAGCCGCACCTTACGGCAACGCTCTGCTGTTCCCCATCACCTACGGCTACCTGCTGATGCTGGGCGGCAACGGCTTGACCGAGGCCACGAAGCACGCCATCCTCAACGCCAACTATCTGCGTGCCCGCTTGCAAAAGTACTATAAGATTCTCTACACCAACAAGAACGGTATGTGCGGACATGAGATGATTGTCGACTTCAGCGAGTTCAGCCTCAAGGTGAGCGTGGGCGACATTGCCCGCCGTCTTGATGACTACGGCTTCCACGCCCCCACAGTGGCATTCCCCGTGCACAACACCCTCATGGTCGAGCCTACCGAGAGCGAGCCGCTGAGCGAGCTGGATCGCCTGTGCGATGCCTTGATTGCCATCCGTCAGGAGATTGACGATGTGATGACCGGCAAGTACGACGAGAAGAACAACCCCATCGCCAACGCACCTCACACCATGCAGGTGGTCTGCGCCGACGAATGGAACTATCCCTACAGCCGTCAGGTGGCTGCCTTCCCGCTGCCTCATGGCGACAAGTACTGGCCGACCATCAGCAAGATTGACGACGCCTACGGCGACCGCAATCTCCAGCCCGTCTGGCCCGCCGAGGAATAATCGTAGACTCTCAATCATTGCAAGCCCGCCCTATGCGACGGGCTTGCATTATATCAACTTCTTACAAAAAAATGGCACATTCGTTATCACAGATATACCTTCATATAGTATTTCACACGCAATATGACGGTGTGTTATTGCAGGAAGAAGATTGTCTCAAAATGTACGCTTATATTGATGGTATTTTGAGAAATAAAGGCAGTCTTATTATTCAAATCGGTGGTCGCCCTGACCATATTCATATTCTTTGTACATTGCCGAGGACTATAACAGTAGCCGAACTTGTTGAGGACATTAAGAAATGTAGTAGCAAATGGGTGAAGACCATCGGTTCACGTTATTCAAGATTTGCATGGCAAGGTGGTTATGGAGCGTTTTCGGTCAGTGCATCACAATTGGAGAAGACAAAGCAATATATCGTCAATCAGCAAGAACACCATAGGACACGAACGTTCCGTGAAGAGTATGAGGCATTTTTGAAATTGTATAATGTGGAATATGACGAGAGATATGTTTTTGAAGAATAAAAAACATGGACAATGAACTCGGACGGTTCCAACAGATATAGTGTATGGCAAGGGCGAACGTGGAGCACGGAGTGCTCCAACAAATATAGCCCACCGCGAAACGGTGGGTACGATGATGATATTAACCCCAACCAGCAACCTGTAGGGCTGCGACATAACACGGAGGTGGCACGTATTGTTGCAGCCCTACAGGCTGCTCTTGTTGGGGACGTACCTATAACCCAGGACGTTGCCACTGGGCTATATCTGTTTCAGCCCGTTGGGCTGTGCCTTAACATTACAAATAGATAGTTTTTAAAAGAAATGCCTTTAATATCAATAACAACAATACTATGACAAACGAACATAAAAACTATCCTGCGTTGATTGGGGCCATTGCGGGGGACACGATTGGCTCTATCTATGAGTTTAATAACACTAAGCGCACCGATTTTGAGTTGTTGCAGCCGAGTATGAACTATACCGACGACTCGCTGATGACTTTGGCGGTGGCAGACTGGCTGCTGAATCGGGACCAGGATGATGACGATGCTCATCTGCTTACCAATACTATGCGTTATTGGGCAAACAAGTATCCCTGCCCGATGGGCGGCTATGGCAGTAGATTTCATCGCTGGCTGCTGTCGCCTTCGCCTAAGCCTTACAACAGTTGGGGCAATGGGGCTGCCATGCGGGTAAGTGCCGTGGGATATGCTGCCGATAGCATAGAACAGGCTATGGATTTGGCCAAACGTAGTGCTGAAATCACCCACAACCACCCCGAGGGCATCAAAGGGGCACAGGCTACAGCTGCCGCCATCTTCATGGCTCGGACAGGCAGCAGCAAGGAGGAGATCCGAGACTATGTCGAGCAGCATTTCGGCTACAATCTGCACCGCACATGCGATGAGATTCGACCTAACTATCATTTCGACGAGAGTTGCCAAGGTACTGTTCCCGAGGCGATGGTGGCATTTTTTGACAGCCAGGACTTCGAGAGTGCCATGCGTCTTGCCGTCTCGCTAGGTGGTGACAGCGACACGTTGGCATGCATCACAGGCGGCATCGCAGCAGCATTCTATAACGACATACCGCAAACCATAGTAGACTTTGTCGTAAACAACCTGCAGACCGATTTGATAGAGGTGGTCAACCGTTTCTGCACCCGCTACGGCTATAAGACCCTAGCCAAGCCCACGCGCCATCGGGGCGACCGCATCACACCCGCCCGAATTACCAACCTGAAACCCAATGAGGTGTTTGTCTTTGGCAGCAATCTAGCAGGATTCCACGGCGGTGGGGCTGCACATATAGCCCATGCCAAGTTCGGTGCCATCTGGGGACAAGGTGTGGGAATGCAAGGTCAGAGCTATGCCATTCCTACGATGCAGGGTGGGGTAGAGACCATCAAGCCCTTTGTAGACCAATTCATCGACTACGCCCGTCAAAACCCGATATACCGGTTCTATGTCACCCGCATCGGCTGTGGCATTGCCGGATTCACTGATGAGGAGATTGCCCCGCTGTTTCGCGAAGCCGTGGATGTGGAAAACATCTGCCTGCCTACCGAGTGGTGGGAACTGCTGGACAAGTAATAACTACTGATAGTACTCTATCTCGCGGCGGGCGACGGTGCGATGCTTTTGGCGGAGTCGTGTCCAGTTGCCGTGGCTGTCATAGTGCCAACGGTAGTGGTGGGGAGTTGGACGGTGGCGGTGGTCTTTGTAGCGCGAGCCGGTGACGTTGCCATGACGGTCGAGATAGTAGCAAATTACGTCCTGAGAGTGGTTGTTGACGGTATACCGCATATTCCGCTGGTCGTCATAGACGTGGGTGGCTTCATTGTTTATATAGGAATGGTCGTCGTACCAATTGTATTCCAACCAAGAAACTATGCGCCCAAGGCTGTCGTATTGAGTCAGCGTGGTGTCGCCATCATGGATTACGCAAATTTCGCGCCCAGCACTGTCTAGATAAACATGATAGAGGAAGTGCTCTTTTGTAATATAGCCGTTGCCGAAGATTGAATCGACCACATCGTCGCGATAGGCAAGTAGCATGATGAAGTCCCTTTCCTCGCGATATAGGTCATCCAAGTGACTTATGCCAAGGATGAAGGTATCGGCATAATCTGGAATGAGGGCATGGAGGTCGTTGCCAAAGATACGCTTGGTATCTTTTATGGCGTAATAGGTGTCCACATCTCGTTTGACGTAGCCGTAGTCGGTGCGTGTGTAATACCAAACGTCAACAAGTGTAGAGTCGGAAACCTCTATTGCTAGGCGAGGCCATCCGTCGCTGTCATAGAGGTAACTGCGTATGGTAGTTTGACTGAGGGAGTCCCACCCTATTTGTTGTATGTGTTCATAGACTGTCCTGCCGAGGGTGTCGAACTGCACAACTGTTTCATACTTGGTTTTATGGGTGTAATAGTCGTACCACGTCACACGTAAGCTGCGGACGCGCCCATGCAGCTCATAGTCGTTAGGGAAAGCGGCGGGAAAAGGGGGATTTATGGTCATGTGGTTGTGCCAGTAGGCAAGGGCATGTGTGTCGATGCCGTGGTGACTGTGCAACTCGGCACGGGCGCCTGTCACTGAGTCTATGATTGGCAAATGGAGGAAGGCGACATTTTCTTCAAGCGAGTGGTCGTAGTTGATACCCTTGGTAGGGGTGGGGTTGTAGTTGGGATTGGAATGGGGATACTGTTTCCAATACTCCTTATACTTCTTAATCTCCTTTTTCACACCCAGCGGCTGCCCATGCTTGTATCGCCAATAGGTGGTGAGTATAAGGCCCGACATGTCGTCGGGATGGTAGAGTCCTTTCTTTTCAAAGTAGTACTGAAGTCGCGAGCCGCGCCAAAGCCCCCAGTTGTTGCGCATCCACATGCCTAAGCCGAAATGTGCGCCACTCTTAAATTCCTTTTCCGTCATTGACAGGATACGTTGCTGCGTACTGTCGGGCAGCAGGGTGTCGAGCGTGCGATGGCAGTCGGCCAGGTTCTTGGGGATATAGACCTTGTCCCGCTCTTGGGCGAAAGCCATCAAGGGAATGAGGAGGAGGATAAATACTAGCCGTCTCATTATCAAGGATAATTAGAAACGCGAGAAGGGGTGCTTTCTCCAATAGAGGATAAGCAGCAGGCCGAAGAGCATACCGCCCAAGTGGGCGAAGTGTGCCACGCCGTCGGCACGGAACAATCCTTCCATCAGCTCGATAGCGGCATACCCGATGACGAACCACTTGGCCTTGATGGGCATGAGGAAATAGAGGTAGATGCGCTCGTTGGGAAACATCATACCGAACGCCAACAGGATGCCGTACACCGCGCCAGAAGCACCGACGGTGATGCCCCAGCCAGGGATGAGCAGGTTGCATAGGGCGGCTCCCACGCCGCAGACCATATAGTAGAACAAAAAACGCCGTGAGCCCCAAAAATTCTCCAACACATAGCCAAACATCCAGAGGGCAAACATGTTGAAGAAGATATGCTCGATATTAGCATGCATGAACATGTAGGTGAACAACTGCCAGATGCGGAAACGTCCGGTGGGTATGGCGTTGAGGGCACACATGGAGGTGATGTTAGCATACCCGTATCTCTCCAACACTATGGTGGCAAGGAATACGATGAAGTTTATTATCAACAGGTTCTTCACTACGGTGGGGAGCATCTTGAACCCTTGGGGAGCGTATTGTGTCATTTTTTGAATTGAAAATTAAAAATTGAAAATTGAAACTCGTTAATTCGTTAGTCAAATGATTATCACATTAACCCATTTACACATTATTTAAAAGCTTCTCGGGTGGGATTATAGCCATGATTTTTTTGCCACTAGGGCTGACATGGGGTATATGGCAGCAGAACAGGTCGGCAATCAGCTGTTGCATCTCGGCCTGTTGCAGAGGGGTGCCCGGTTTGACGGCCATCTGTCGTGCCAGTGATCGACACAGGCATTGGCGGCGGTCGGCAAAATGTTGCATCATAGAGCCTTTGTAGTCCGAAAGCATCTGGTCAAACAGCTGCTGCAGTTCGCTATCTTTGATCTCTGTAGGAGTGGCCGAAACTACAAAGGTAGTCTGTCCGAGTGTACCAATCTCGAATCCCTGCTTCTGCAGGTCGGGAATCAACTCGGAAAAGAGGTCAGCGTCGGCAGGGGAGAATTGGCAGTTGACAGGGAAGAGCAACTGCTGTGCGGCGGAAGGGGTCTCTTGGCTCAATAGGCGATCATAGATGATGCGCTCGTGGGCGGCCTGTTGGTCTATGACCAGCAGCCCTGACGTCAGGGTGCTGACAATATAACTGCCATTCAGTTGTAAGCAAGGCTGCTTATTGGCCTGAGGCTCTTTTTCCACCTCAGGCAAGGAGGTCTGCTGAGGAGCGGTATCGATTATCTCTTCTTTCTTTATGTCGAAGAAAGATGTCCATTGAGTGCCTTTGGGTCGGCTGGTTCCAAAACCACCAACAGGGGAAGGGCTTGAAGTCGGATTTGACTTTCCGCTCGTGTTGAAAGGGTTGTAGTTGGGGTCATAATGCACCTTAGGTTGCTGCGGGACATAGTCCTTAGGTGCAGGGGGGAAGTCCACCTCCTGTATGGGATTGAACTCCAATTCCGTCGCCAATCCGAACTGTCCCAAGGCCCGCTTGGTAGCGGCACGAAGGATGGTGAACAGGGCCGACTCGTCGATGAACTTCACCTCTGTCTTGGTGGGGTGTATGTTGACATCGATGCGAGAAGGGTCAACCTCCAGATGCAGGAAATATGTCGGATAATAGTGGTCGGGTATCAGGTCGGTATAGGCCTTCTCGATGGCGGCATTCAAAGCAGGATGCTTGATAAACCTATGGTTCACAAAAAGGTATTGCTCACCACGGCTCTTACGTGCATACTCCGGTTTCGACACAAATCCCTTTATCTTCACCACGTCGGTCTCTTCTTCAACGGGGTACAGTCTTTCGCGATAGTTCTGACCGAACATCTGGGCGATGCGCTCTATAAAATGGCCTCCATGCAGGTCGTAGAGCATCTTGCCGTTGTGGAAAAAGGAGTAGTCGACCGTGTAGTTGATCAATGCCACCCGTTTGAACACCTCCTCAATGTGGCTAAGCTCTATGCTGTCCTTCTTCAGGAAGTTGCGGCGGGCTGGGACGTTAAAGAAGAGGTTTTTTACGGCGATACTTGTACCGCTGGGGCAATTGCAGGAGCTCTGTTCCTTGATGTCGCATCCCTCAATAATCACCTGGGTACCCAGCTCGTTGTCGTGCTGCTTGCTGCGGAGTTCCACCTGTGCGATGGCTGCAATCGAAGCCAATGCTTCGCCTCTGAAGCCCATCGTATGAATGGCAAAAAGGTCGTCGGCCTTATGAATCTTAGAGGTGGCATGTCGCTCAAAACAGAGTCGGGCATCGCTGTCGCTCATCCCGCACCCGTTGTCTACCACCTGTATCAGCGTGCGTCCGGCATCTTTGACAATCAGCTGAATCTTCGTAGCACCGGCGTCCAGTGCATTCTCCAGCAGCTCTTTCACAGCCGAAGCAGGACGGTCCACCACCTCGCCTGCGGCTATCTGGTTGGCCACGCTGTCGGGGAGTATGTTGATGATGTCGGGCATCGCTTTTTATTAATTGAGAGTTGAGAATTGAAAATTGAGAATTTGCTACCGCATCAGTTCAATTCTCAATTTGTTTATCATTGCGCTATCAGCAATGAGTCGTTCGCGTGTTCCAGTATATAGGCTAGTTTCTCTTCATTGCTCATATAGATGAGGGGCAGCATCTTGCGAGTCTGGTCAGCCATATAGTGGTCAGGGTATTTAGCCAGAAATTCTTCGTAGGCAGCCTTAGCCTCATCCATCTGGCTGTTCAGTTCCAGCGCATTGCCTTTAAGAAAATAGCACATCGGCACCTCGTCAAAGTCGGGATAGTCCTGAATGATGCGGTCGAACAATTCCACTGCGCGCTCGGTGTGCAACACGTTGCTCTGCACGTCGGCGGCTTTCATCAGATACTGGGGCGCCAGCGAGTCTTTGGGATACTTGTCGGCAAAGTCGACATACAGCTGCGTGAGTTGGTCTGCCACCTGTGGGTCGGCAGCCACAGCCGATTCAAATATAGAGTCCTCGAAGTCCTCAATCGCACTAATACGTTCCTCTCTCGAGGGACCGCATGCCACCATCAGCAAGGCAGCAAAGGTAATCAAAGTTAGCTTTTTCATCGTAAAATGTTAGATATTTAGTATTATCACTTGTTTAGCAAAGGGACTGCTTCTTATTTGTTGCGTTTCATACGGTAACGGGTTCTCACCTTGCCGGTCACCACGTCATTCATCTTTCTCTTCAACATCGTCCGGCGCAGTGGGCTCAGCCTATCGGTAAACACCTTGCCCTCAAGATGGTCTATCTCATGCTGTGCCACACGGGCAAACAGCCCATGCAACTCCTCCTCGTGCAGCTGCCACTTTTCGTCGTACCAGCGCACCACCACACTTTCCGTCCTCAGCACATCCTCATGGATGTCGGGGATGCTCAAGCAACCCTCGTTGTAATACTGCTTCTCGCCCTTGTATTCCAATATCTCGGGGTTAATCAGCGTATGCTCCTCGCTCACGGGGCCGTAGGTGTCAGTCTTCTCGTCATAGGGGCGGAAGCCGATGACCACCAACCGGATAGAGAGGTCTATCTGAGGGGCTGCAAGACCCACGCCTTCGGCGGCATACATCGTTTCGTACATGTCGGCTATCAGCTGTTCCAAGTCCGGATAGTCTTTATCGATAGGTTTTGCTACTTTGCGTAGAGTAGGATGGCCGAGGCCAACAATGGGGTATATCATATCAAAGTGTAAAGTTTAAAAGTTCAAAAGGTTTTAAAGGTTCAATCGGTGCGACAAATAAATTTTTAATTCTTAATTTTTAATTCTAAGATAATCTTGCAGCATAATCGTCGCGCTTACCTGGTCTATCATTGCCTTGTCTTGACGCTGTTTTTTCTTCAAGCCGCCGTCAATCATGGCCTGGAACGCCATCTTCGAGGTGAATCGCTCGTCGATGCGGGCTATCTCCTTGTCGGGAAACGCCGTGGCGAGTCGCTGCACGAAGGGTTCGATTATCTTTGCCGACTCCGAGGGGGTGTTGTTCAAGTGCTTCGGCTCACCCACCACAAACAGATCCACCGGCTCTTTTTTGCAATAGTCCTGCAAAAACTGCATCAACAAAGGGGTGTTTACCGTGGTCAAACCTGTAGCAATGATGCGTTCGGGGTCGGTTACTGCGATACCCGTACGCTTTATGCCATAGTCGATTGCAAGGATTCTTCCCATATTTTTATATATTATTTTAGCGTGCAAAGATACACAAAAAATCTCATTCTAAAGAAAAATACACCTTGCTGCTCATGCATTACTCATCCATCTCGTCCCATTTCTCGGTGAGTCATTTTCACTTTTCCGAATCAAAAAACATTCATTATTGTCATAATTTCGTATTTTTGCATTGCCAAATGGTTGTTACACCGCCTATCAAACTTCTGACTATGAAAAAAATAATCATTATCTCACTCCTCCTGCTTTCCCTTGGAGCCAAGGCGCAGGACGTGATTGTGACCAACAGCACGCAGGTGATACAGGCCTATCGTATTGAAATGGGGCAGACCAATATCTACTATCAGCTCAACGAGGCCGACACAGCAGCCATCCATCGCATCGCCAAGGCCGAGGTGATGGTGATACGCTATGCCGACGGGCGAAAAGTCGACCCTAATGCCGCTAGCGACACGGAACGTAGCTATGGCACTGTCACCTACCTCCTTGAAGGACGTCAGGCTTTGGTGTTAATCCCCTCCAATATGCGTTCGCCGCGAAGTGGGAAAGTGGTTGTGAGAGTATGGGTGAACCGCGAGGGCAGGGTGACCAAAGTGTTTGCCCCTGCCAACGGCTCTACATTGACCGATGCCTCCATCGTCAAGCAGTTGAAGTTGCTGGCCCGTCAGTCTGAGTTCACCCCCAACCCCGATGCTCCCGAGGAGCAGATGGGCGAAGTGATATATACCTTCTGACCATTTATTAGGTACCTCTGCGAAACACGTCACTGCGGGTCCACGTCGAAGTGTATCTGCAGTGATGCCAACGACTTGTCCTTCTTCAGATGGTCGGCGATATCTAGAATGATGCGCTTACCTTCGGCCACTGCCTCACTGCGTTCAAATCGCACGATAATCTCTTTTAGAAACAAGCCTCTCACACGGCTCACGTTGGGATATTCCGGTCCCATCACGCGGGTGCCGAACACACTGCGCAGCTGCGCTGCAAAGTCGGCCGCCGTGGCGTTGAGCAGATCGCTGTCGCGGTGCTTAAGTGTGATGACGATAAGGCGATAGAATGGGGGATAGCGAAACACGCGCCTCTCGGTAATCTGGCTCTCATACATGGCACGGTAGTCGTTGTCTATCACATTGCGTATCGCCTGATGATAAGGATTATAGGTCTGAATAATCACCTTCCCTTGATGTCCGTGGCGCCCTGCACGACCGCTCACCTGCGTCATCTGCTGGAATGCCCGCTCAAAGGCGCGAAAGTCAGGGAAGTAAATCAGATTGTCGGCACTGACGATGCCCACCACACTCACATGGTCGAAGTCGAGCCCTTTGGTCACCATCTGGGTGCCTACCAGAATGTCTATCTTACGATCTTGAAAGTCATTGATAATCTCCAAGTAACGGTTCTTCTGCAAGGTGCTGTCCAAATCCATGCGCGCCACTCTTGCATCGGGGAAAAGGATGCTTAGGTCGTCCTCCACTCGTTCGGTGCCGAAGCCCTTCATCGACAGATGCTGACTATGGCAGGCGGGGCATTCAGAGGGCAGCGGAATGGAATAGCCGCAATAATGGCAGCGCATACTGTTGGTGGCTTTGTGATACACCAGCGACACGTCGCAATGCTGGCATC
>JAEEGF010055552.1_pt1 | contig 10628 bp, 10 predicted proteins | sample 9134171 | NCBI WGS metagenome assembly JAEEGF01 (sample SAMN16246542, study PRJNA631951) | gut metagenome | biome: gut microbiome; feature: rumen; material: AP-attached | host: Bos | place: Iran: Karaj | collected 2018-10 | reverse complement strand
TTTTCGCTCATTTTTGTACGTTATTTGCTGGTTTGGGAAAATCCCAACGTTGGCACATGCTCACTCGATGTCTCCGACTGGCACGCATTGGACACCATTGGATTGCTAACCGATGTCCTCACGTGGCACACATTGGACACCATTGGACACAGTTGGACACATTTGGACAGATAAGATGAATAATAACATACATAATTATGACATATGGAAATAGTTAAGAAATGCGAATGGTGCCACAAAACCTTCATTGCCCAGATGGTAACGGCAAGGTTTTGTAGTAGTAAATGCTGCGACCAAGCCTACAGGTACAAACGAAAGGTCGCGTCTGGCAAGTACACCCCTGCCAGCAATGACGATTTGAGTACTTTGGCACGGAGGGTTGATGAACGTAAGCATTTGAATGAATCGCTGAAGGACAAACAGTTTCTTTCTCCCTCTGAGGCTGCAAAACTACTCGGTGTTTGCAGAAGTACCATTTATAATTATCTATGGCACCAAGATTTGAAAGCCAAACAGTTTCGTGGTAAGACTATCATCAGAAGGAGTGATATAGAGAAGCTCTTCGATGATGCCCCCAGCTACAAAAAGCGAGGCAGCATCAAAAAGGGAAAGAAAACTAAGAATGAATATTACTCCCTCAAAGAAATGATGGAGAAATTCAGAATTAGTAAGCGAACGGTATTCCGTAGATGTGAACAATTCGGCATTCCCAAAATCATCGAGGGGAAAAAGGCGCTTTGGAAAAAGACAGACGTTGACGTACATTTTGCCGAGTTGCTTGTGCAATACGACCTGAAAAACTGGTATAATGCTCAGCAGATTGAGAATCTTTACGGAATGAAACGAGCTGCTCTAAAGAAGTATGCCCTTCGTCATGATGTGCCTCGCATCCAATTTCAGAACATCACATACTACTCGAAAAAACACATCGACAATCTCAAAAGACTTGCCAAAATACCTGATGGCAACTACTATACCGTTCAAGACATCGTCAAAAACAGCAGTTTTTCGACTTTTCAAGTTCGATACTATGTCAAGAACGAAGGACTCAATGTAAAGAGAGTCAACGGACTATTACTAATATTAAAGACTGACTGGGATGCTTTCGTAAAAAAGTACCAGGCAAATCATCTCTCCGAGGCCCCCAAACCACATGAGCCCAATCCTTTCTACACCATTGATGAAATCATAGTGAAGTATAAGGTGAAAGAAACGACTGTTTATCGCATTGCCAAAGCACAAAATATAGACGTCTTTACTATAGGGGATAAGAAATGCTTGCCAAAAGCTGACATTGACAAGTATTTCATTAAGGACAATCCCACCCCAGAGCTAACAGAATGGTACACCTGTGAGGAAATCCAAACGAGGTACGGCATGACATACAAGCAAGTCACTACTTTCGTCTGCAAGCATAACATTCCTCGAAAGTATATCGGCACAAAGCCGTACTACTCAAGACTTCATGTTGACAATGAGAAGAACATACTCCAACCTGAGGATGATTACAAGACCATAGAGGAACTAATGACCATGTATCAGATGACCGTCCATCAAGTGAGAGAAGTTATTCGATTCTATCATGTTCCGAAGAAGAAATGTGGCAAGTACATCAAACTCAGCTTACATGACTTCAACCGTATCATAGAGGAACGTAAACAAGGTAAAGTACCTGCGAAATGTGATATAAAACCCCAAGATCCATTGTCAGTATAGTTTTTTCTCAGTTTATGGCGGTTTAAGGATATACTGACCATACACTCCTTAATTTTGCACCCAGTTTTCAAAAAGAAGTATAACACATTAAACAATAAAGCATTATGAACACAAGTAACACCTGTACCAAGGTAACCGTTCGCCAAGCAAAGCTCAAAAACGGCATGATTTCACTCTATCTAGATTTCTATCCGGCAGTCCGAAATCCCAAAACGATGAAGATGTCTCGGCGCGAGTTCCTTGGTATTTACATCTACGCTAATCCAAAGAATCAAACGGAGCATGATTTTAATAAAGACATGCTCATGAAGGCCGAAGGTATTCGCTGTATTCGTGTACAGTCACTCATCAACGAGCAATTCGGATTCCTCGACAAGACGAAGCAGAAAGCAGACTTTCTTGCTTACTTCAAAGAGAAATGCCGAGGTAGGCAGCAGAAGTGGGATATGGTGTACAGCCATTTCTCTAAATACGTCAACGGCAAGTGCACTTTTGGAGAAATCACCATTGAACTTTGTAATGGTTTCCGCAACTATCTCCTAAATGCCCATCAGTTGAAACACACCCGGCTAATGCTAAGCCAAAATTCTGCAGCCAGCTACTATTCTATCTTTAGGGGATTATTAAAACTGGCTTATAGAGAGAAGTGGTTGAATGAAAATATCAACGACTATCTTGAAAAGATTGAAATACTCGATGTACATAAGGAATCACTCACTATTGATGAATTGAAGAAGTTGAACCAGACACCCTGCAAAATTCCTGTATTGAAGCAGGCTGCATTATTCTCTTGTCTAACAGGCTTACGTATTAGTGATGTACTAAGACTGAAATGGGAGAATCTACGTATTGGTAGCGATGGTGGCTATGTCATCGAGTATCGTATCAAGAAGACTGGCCTCGAAGACAAACTTCCAATTAGCAAGGAAGCCTATGAACTTTGCGGTGAGCCCAGTACTGGTACGGTGTTTAAGGGACTTCGTTATAGTGTTATTGGATATACTATGAAGGAATGGCTAGAGGCAGCTGGCATCAATAAGCATATTACCTTCCACTGTCTCAGACATACTTTCGCATCCCTTCAGGTAAGTATGGGCTCCAGCATTTATACAGTATCAAAGATGCTTGGTCACAAGAATGTGACGACAACCCAAATATATGCAGATTTAAACGATGCCAACAAACGTAAAGCTTCCGAACTCATTTCTCTGAAATAAGTGACCATAGAGAATCATTAGAAATCAAGCCCTATCCTTCAGTGTTTCATGTATTTATGAGACGAAGGATAAGGCTCGATTTCCTTATTGAAAAGTTTAAATTTAGCACTAAACATTACTCGTTATCACTAAAAAGTAGTACCTTTGCATCCACTTTTTAGGATAACTAGTTATGAGTATAGACGAATATTTCCACAAAACACTTTTTGCAAGCACCATTATTATAGGGCCTGCTCTAACAATGACACTACCGTTTGTTTACTGGATTCAGTACAAAGATATGTTGTTGTTCCCCAGTCTTATCTACTATGTGACAGCAACTGGTAGTATGTCTGCCTTACTTTATTTCTTTCTATATGTTGTACCAGGCAACAAGGTTAAACTAAAGGGAAAGAATAAGCCTCCCAAACAAATACTCCTTCTTCCGCCACCCAAAACATCAAAAGAAGATAGTAAGACCACAGAAGAACCTGTTATAGTAGAGCCTATTATATATAATAAGGTGGAAGACACATCACTTGCTCTTTCCCCTTCTGTTCCCAATACTATTAGTCAAGCCCACCAAGAAGAGACTACAAAGTATAAGAGACTCTATCTTGCCTTTATCGAGAAATACGTTAGGAAATATTTACCAGAAGAGGATGCTCAGATAGTCTTGGAGAATATATACCTCGCTATTGACAATCGAACATTGGATCTGATAACCGAAGGCTACAAGCATCGCCTTCCCTATGAGGTTAAGGCTACATCAAACTTTTCAGGACTTAATACAGAAGATATATGTCATATAGGCTTCGTCGTGAAGTTCTTTCTTAAAAAGCGTAACAACTATGGTGCTACTTTCATAAAAGAAGTATTCGCATATCAACTGAAAGACGTAGAACTCAGTACCCTTGAAATAAAGTTGGCCTCAAACGAATCCCCAATCAAACATATACCAATTCCAGAGGTATGCTGGCCTGAGCATGGCAGTTTGGCGAAGAAATTCAATGGTCAAATCACGGAAGAACTAATCCAGAAAATATAACCATTTATCACTGGGAATAAGCCACAACAAAGGTTTATTCCCAGTTTATTATAGTTTATATCGGTATTTCGATATACCATTGATAAACCCTGTTCCTTTGCAGCAATGTTCCACTAAAGGGACAGGATATAATCATGCTTGAAGAAAACATTCAGTATTTGATCGAAAAGGTCGATCTACTTACTAAACTCGTCTATGAGTTGAAAAACATGACTACTCCCAATGAGCAGTCATCAGTATCTAACCAACATGTCCTCACTGACATTCAGGGAGCTATACGTATCACTGGTAAGGCGAAGCCTACTATCTACGCCAATGCACGTAAAGGCATCATCCCTTCGTATAAGAGAGGTAACAAGCTCTACTTCTACGAGGATGAACTCTACAAATGGATTGAAGGTGGCAAGCAAGACTGCTATGGCATCAATTCTGAAGAGATGCTCAATGAGATTCGCCAGCAAATTCGCCACCTGCCCAGTAGTAACCGCTAATCGTTGACGTATGATTAACAAGCTATGTTTACCCTTTGAGAGCTTGAAAGTGGAGATTCAAGACATCATCAAGAACTTTGCCGACGTCTATCAGTGTGATGCTGACATTATCGTGTCTACCATCTACGCTATTGTGAGTATTGCCGTCAACAAGTCCATCAAACTGTTTGACGGCAAATACACCAACTATCCCTCTATGTGGATATGCCATGTGGCTCCCAGTGGTAGTAACAAGAGTGCGCCAGTGAAGATGCTATTCAAGCCAATCAACGAACTAAATGAGGAAGCGGTGGTGGCTTACTATGAAGAACTTCGACATACAGACAAGGACGATAGCAACAAGCCTAAGCCTATCTGTAAGAAACTGTCACTAACCGACACTACCCCCGAAGCTATTTACAAGGCACTTTCCTTTATGCCGCAGATGGTTTATCGTGATGAGATAAAGGGCATGATTGATGACTTCGACCGCTATAATCGTAGCGGTATCATCAGCAATATGCTCTCCATCTGGGATAGTACCAGTTTCTGCATCGACCGCAAGACTGAAGACCCAACCTTCATCCGAGAGCCATTCTTGGACATACTTGGTGGCATTCAACCAGGGCTCTTGAAATCAACATTCGGTAATCCGCAGTTGATGATTAGCGGATTTAACCAACGCATTCTTTTTGTCTATCCCGATAAGCTTCCTGTCACCTACTATTCCGATAATCTGCTCAGTGAAGCCATCATGCCCTACTGGACAAACTTCGTTAGAGATCTGATGAAGTTAGAACCAACTACGCTATCTCTTTCCCCTGAGGCTAAAGACTTCTATTGCACTTACTATAACATGCTGCAAGACAAGAAGTCCTCTTCTGATGACTATATGCAGTACGTCTATAGTAAGTTCCAGATTATCATCCTACGCTGGTCTATCGTTACTCACCTGCTATGGGAGAAAACTTTCGAATACTATCGCAAAGACACTATCTCAGGTGATGAAATGTTACAAGCTATTCAGTGTATGAACTACTTTGAGAGTGCAGCAGAGAAGGTCTATCATGAGATTAGTGGAGGAATGTATCAGGGTTTCACCAAAGAGCAAAGCCTACAGATACTCTATAACACCTATAAGGGTGAAGTAAATCTGCAGAAGTTGGCCGATGCGCTTGGCTGTTCTCGTCAATATGTAAGCAAGGCTGTCAACAAGAAAGACCCGAGTTGACAAGTTGCGCCAAATTATCAAGTTATGTCTTGGTTATCAGTAATATACACAAGAATAGGCCGCAACTACGCAACATTTGTGACAAATATGGCCGACATAAGCCCTCCGCAGGAGTTCCCTGTTACTCTTCCTTAGAAGGGTGATAGCCCACTAGCACCCTAAAGAGTGCAATGGGCTCAGGGAAGCATTCCCTAAGAACCTTTCCACAAGGGCTTCGCCCCTTGACCCCATCTTTTGAAGTAACAATCATAAGATCAAACATGCACTATGGCTAAGACATCAATACATTTCGTCCCAGTAAAATCTGGGAGTGAGATACACAATCTCCGTGAGAAAGAACTTGATTACGTGATCAAAGAACTCACACCAAACAACGAGCACTGGGTTGATCCTCGATACGAAGGTCAGACCTTGGCAGATATTCGTAAGGAAATCGCAGACCGTTATCAGACTCATGTAGGTCAGAAAATGCAAGCAAAAGCCGCTCCCATCCGTGAAGCAGTCATCGTTATCAAGCCTGATACCACAATGGCAGATCTCCAACTATTGGCAAAGCAACTTGAAAAGGAGTTCGGCATCAAATGCATTCAGCTTCATATCCATCGTGATGAAGGCTTTAGCAAGGATAATCCAGATCCCTCGAAGTTGAATCTACATGCTCATTTTGTAGCAGACTGGACACATGCCAATGGAACGTCATTGCGCCTGACTCCACAAGACACCTCAAAAATGCAGACTATTGGAGCCGAATGTCTCAAGATGGAACGTGGTAGTAGTTCTAACGTAAAGCATCTCAATGCAGTACAGTATAAGGAGAAAAAGGCTCTTGAGAATATCTCTTCCCTTAGGAAACTGGTCTACAAGTCATTTCTCTCCCAAAATGCCAAGAATGCACTCTATAAGAAGATAGACCAACTCGTAGAGGATCTTAAGGCTGACCCAATGAATATTCAGCTTCAACAACAGGTAGAGCAACTGACTGAAAAGGTCACTCAACTTCAAGCAGACATTGAACGCAGGAAGCAACAACATGAGCAGGACCAGAAAGCCATATCGGCTTTAAGGGAAGAAAACATGCAGCTGCGCCAAAGCAATGAAAAGAGTACCGCCATCAACGAGAACCTGCGAAAGGAAAATCTGGAATTGAAACGCAAGGCTTACCCAGAGCGTAATGTCCTACCCTCCTTCATTGACATAGAGGCTACCCGTATCTATAAAGACAAACAAGGAGCATGCCACATCACGATGAAGTTTACTGGTAGCCGCAAGGAACTCAACGAGGACATGAGTAACGAGGACTTTACTGCTTTCAAGAATGGTGATTTGACTAAGGAAGAAGTTATCGCCAAATATCATAAGTCCCATATTGAAAGCTATATCCGCAGAGAGTTTGCTAATCCCAACAGACGCGCCACAACTCAATCCCTTATAGAGAAAACAATCTTCAGTTATATGAAACTCTACTCCGCCTCCACTTATATACAGTCATCTAATGGTGACAACAACCCTCGCAGACGAAGGAACTATGATGACATTGACGATATGAATGACGAAGAACGTAAAGGGAGGGCATATTGATAATGGTTTGCCATTGACTGTATATAAAAAATACATTCATTCTGAGTAGCCAAAACTCAAAAACGAACAAGTTAAACACAGTTAATTTGATTTTTTCACAGTTTGAGACATCTAAATCGATTTATTTTTGTATTTTTGCAATTGATACTGCACAGCAATAGTGCTGATGTAGAACCTAAAAGTATTATTATGATAATAATATTGAAAGGTCTCCAGTAGTCAACCAGTCACCGCCGGACTACTTGGAAGACCAAAATCGTCAAGGCGGTTAGAACTATTGCGATAGTTGCTCTTCGTGAGGTCGTGACTCAACTCGTTGAAATCCTGATTCAACACGTAATAGGTCTGTAAAACAGTGGGAGAGGATGTGACTCTCTCCCACATTTTTAAAAAACCGAGGATTTCCGGATCAGGTCCACGTCCCATCAAAGACCTTATCATAGGGATATAGCTAGAGAACTTGGCTTGGTAAAAAAGAAAGATATGATATGTACTATGATCGGGAAGAAACAATCCATTGGAATATAATAGAAAAACTAAATCTGTTTTAGTCATGTATGGAATCTACAAAATAATGTAAAGTGCATTACTTTTACCTGATTCTAGATGAAGAATAAACGAATAATAGACCCCTACAAAGTCGGTAAATCCGTTATTTCTTTAAAATAATCGCTCCTTCAGGCCAATCTTTCTCATATAACATTACACTTTTCACTCTATCATTTTCTGACAAGCATACATATGGCAATGTGTATCGTATATTTACATATCGGGTTTTGTTCTTGACATCGTTTACTATAGTTGCTGGTTCATGAGGAGTCGAACTTTTGTGTATGGTAGAACGAAACATGCCTTCTAGTTCTATGTTTGCTTTCTTCTTTACATACATTTTAACTTTATCCCATGAGCCATCTTCTTCTGGGAAATATACAAATCTTTCTATTGGCTTGTTTATATCAAGAAAGGATATCTGATCGTCATTTAATAATTGGGCCATTTCATCAATGATTATGTTTTTTCCGTCACTGTTAAGTGCGCCAAATAAAATAAAGATATATCCAAGTGTGCGTTCTACTTCCCAGTTTGTGACATGATACGTGTACTTTTGTTGCCTACCCATATGGTCAGAAACCCATTCCAAATGAGTAAAGTGTTTGTTGCTAGCACGTAGCTTTTTATAAAAGCAGTCTACCATTTGATATTTCAGCCTATCTTGCTTTTCATATTTTGAACTATGATAATCGCTCTTCAAATCTTGTAGTAAGGAGTTTGTTAATTGTATGGTTCGCTCTATCAATTGAACAAGTTGGTCTATATCTATCACACGTGACAGCCTATCAGTAAATTTATGTGGCTCTCCGATTATTGATAAAAATATGGGATGGCTTGTATCATGCTCGTACTTTTGTAAATTACAAGCATTTAATACTGAAATTATACGCTCTTTCTTCTCAATTGTACCACTCATGTCCTTAAATAATTAAGTTCTCGGAAAGGAAATTAAGTACTTCGTCAGTTGTCAGGTCGCTGCCACCGGGCGCACGGTGAAGCCGTGGGAACGGGAGTTGCCGTAACAGCTCTGGTTGCCCGAGTCGAATTCCAGGTAGTGACCGTCGTACGTAAAGACAGGCGTAGCGGACCAATAGCAACCTTTCAAGCCAACGTAATCCAACGAGCAGGAATGGTAGTCTCGATAACCCGCAGCGGGAAGGAAGATACTATTCCCGTTAGGACCTGTTACTTTCATGCCCTTAAAACCATAGACAGTAGACCATTCCCACGTACAACAGTCTACAAGCTCTTTCTGCTGCTCATGGGTAGGCATCTGAAAACCTTTGCCGAGTATGGAGGTGGCAGCGTCATATTCTGTCCCGGCGATATTCTCTCCGAGGTCACGGCTCTTGTATATACCGCTGCTTCCATCGAACGAACTGGTCTCGCCCCACCGGAAGTGGTAACCGTAGTTTTCTGGATAGTCAGCCCCGATGTTGCGGTCAGCCCAAAGGGTACCGGATAGCAGTCCGAGATCTACGAGTTGCATTCTTTTCGTGTTTGAAACCTGATTAACGGTTATCACCGGGCGCACGGATGATCCGCAGCCACGGTCGTACAAGGCCATCATACAAAAAAACGAATTGAACATAAGGTAGTTACCTCTCTTCTTACCACAGGTTAGATTGTCGTGCGTAGCAATCCAATAGTATCCGCCAGAACCAACGGCAGCTAAAGATCCTCTCAAACCAACGGCAGCCAAAGAGGATGAATTACTGTAACGAAAACCTGCAGCGGGAAGGAAGATACTATTCCCGCTAGGTCCTGTCACCTTCATGCCGTAAATGCCATTAATGGTTGACTGCTCCCATGTACAATAGTGCTTAAGTTCTTTAAGTTGTTCATCGGTAGGCATCTGATAGCCTTTACTGAGCATGGAGGTGGCAACGTCATATTCTGTCCCGGCAATATTCTCTCCAAGGTCACGATACTCATAATCATCGCTATTCTCTGTAAACGGAGTGGTCTCACCCAATCGGAAATGGTCGCCGTAGTCTTCAGGAGCGTCTGCTCCGATGTTGCGGTCAGCCCAGAGAGTTCCCGATGGTAGCCCCAAATCAATGAACTGTATCCCTGAAGTCGTGTATTCTGACTCATATCTTCTTTCGAGGTATTTGTCAGTCAAATTATTTGCATAGCCCTTATGCGTCACGAACTCTTTATCATTGACAATAATCTGGTCATTCATACGCGTAATACCAAAAATACACTTAATTTTAATAGCCCAGCATAGCTGCTGGCGTTATCCCCAAGGTGACACAAAGCAGACGGGCTATTTTCAGCGTAGGCTCAGCCCTGCCGGAAACATAGTCGCTTATTCGGGAAGGACTGACTCCAATCTCTGTAGCCAACTGCTTCTGGCTCATCTTCTTCTCGTCGAGCGAGAGCTGTATCAACTGGGCTACAGTAGGTTTGCCTATAGGATAGTGCTCTTTCTCGTAGTCAATAACAACATCAGACATCATTGTCAACTCCACAGCATTACGGTCGTTGGCTGGCGTGTTGTCATCCACCATCGGCAACAATTCCTCAATCCGTGCCAATGCGAATTCATATTGCTCTTTCGTAATCTTTGCCATATCTGTACCTCCTATATTATATCGTTGAAACATCTATCTTATCATATTCACTGTGAGTACCCACAAATCGGATGAAGATATGCCCGATTGTGAACTTTACGACCACAACAAGTCGATATTTGTTGCCTCTTATGTCAAAGACATAATGCTGATTCCCAACGTAGTCTGTTGTGGGGAAGTCTGCCTTTATATCCGATAGGTTCTTCCACTCTGCCTTTTCTGCGATGTTATACCATCGTTCAAGTGCAGCCTGAGCGT
>JAEEGF012210927.1_pt1 | contig 10629 bp, 6 predicted proteins | sample 9134171 | NCBI WGS metagenome assembly JAEEGF01 (sample SAMN16246542, study PRJNA631951) | gut metagenome | biome: gut microbiome; feature: rumen; material: AP-attached | host: Bos | place: Iran: Karaj | collected 2018-10 | reverse complement strand
TCGATCCCGAGCTGCTTCATGCAGAGCGTGATCTGCTTTTTCGCGTCGTCCGTATCGCAGATGGTGAAGGACCGGTCGTATCCGATCTGATCCCCGTACCGGCGCAGGATCCGGACGCAGACGGAATGGAAGGTGCCGGATACGATCCCGGCCGCCTCCTCGCTGTTTTCCCCGAAGAGGGCGGCGATGCGGTTCTTGATCTCCCGCGCCGCCTTGTTGGTAAAGGTGATCGCCATGACCTGCCACGGAGCGGGCGCATTGACGGCGAACCTTGTCAGATATTCTCCGAGTTCTTCGTGCGGCAGGGACGCGGCGGCACGGATGGCCTCCACGTCTTCTTCCGTCGCGGAGACCGGAACGAGGTCCGCGTGATAGGCGTCCCCGTAGCGGATGATGTGGGCAAGTCGGTTCACGAGGACCGTGGTCTTCCCGCTCCCGGCTCCGGCGAGGATCAGCAGCGGTCCGTTGACCTGATATACCGCTTCCCGCTGACGTTCGTTCAGTTTTTCATAATACCGGTCAAACAGATCTCTCTTTGCGGACAGATATGCTTCTTTCAGTTGTTTTTCGGTCATGCGCACACGCTCGCTTCAACAGGATAGATACAGTCATTATACCACGGAAAGGAAGAATTTTCAAGGGATACGCAGAGAACATTTTCCCGCCCTTTCGCGCTTTTCCGTGAATTCTGCCCAAAAATCGGGTTTATTCACAGTTTTTCCATATTTATATGCTATGATAGAGTATCACAATCCATCCCCGGAAAGGATGATGAATATGGAACGGATCACGCTGAACCTGAGCGCTCCCGTGAAGGAGGACTACGATCTGATCGTCTGCGGCGGAGGGATCGCCGGATGCGCCGCCGCGCTGGAGGGAGTCCGTCAGGGCCTAAAGACCCTGCTGCTCGAAAAAAGCTGTCTGTTGGGCGGATTAGCCACCATCGGCCTCGTCAACTATTTTGTACCTATGTGTAACCACCGGGGAAGGCAGATCTGCCGCGGCATGGCGGAGGAATTCCTCCGGCTTTCGATCCGGTACGGATACGACACGCTGCCGGAGGCCTGGCGGGAAGGCGAGCCGGAAAACCCGACGTCCGCCTGTTATCAGACGCAGTACGATCCCATCCTCTTTGCCATGCAGCTCTGTTCTCTGCTGACGGACGAGGGGGTCCGCGTGCTGTTCGACATCTCCGCGGCGCAGCCCGTCGTCGAAAACGGTCGCGTGAAAGGCGTCGTGACCGACTCAAAATCCGGCTTCGTTTTCTACGGCGCGCGCCAAGTGATCGACGCGACCGGGGACGCCGAGATCGCGGCGAAGGCCGGAATGCCGGTCGTCGACGGCAAGAACTATTTCAGCTATTTCCCGCGCGTCATCACGACGGATTCCTGCCGGGAAGCCGCCGAAAGCGGAAAGGTCCACCGGGCCGTCCGGACGATCAGCGGGGGCGGCGCAAATCTCTACGGCGGCGGGCAGCCGGAGGACGTTCCGTTCTATTGGGGCGCGTCCGCGGAGGGAACGAGCGATTACCTCATCCGGAACCAGAAGATCGTCGTCGACAAACTGAAAGGGGACGCCGACCGCTTCTCCCGCATGCTCGTCATGACGCCGATGATGCCGCAGTTCCGGACCATCCGCCGCATCGAAGGGGATACCGTCCTGCACGAAGACGACGCGTACCGGCACTTCCCGGATTCCGTCTGCGCCGTCAACGACTTCGACCACGCGGACTTCCTCTACGAGATCCCCCGGTCCGCCCTGACCCGGAAGGGATTCGACAATCTGACGGTGTGCGGCCGGTGCGCTTCCGCCGACGGATACGCTTGGGACGTCGTGCGGGTGATCCCGCCCGCCATCCTCACGGGCCAGGCCGCTGCGGTCATCGCGTCGAGAGCGATCCGGGAAAACAGATCCGTCTGCGATGCCGATATCTCGCTCATCCGGGCGGATTTGGAAAAACGGGACGTGATCGTCCGTTTCGACGACGCGCTGGTGCCGCCGGACGCCGCGACGGTGAACAAACACCGGGAAAAACTGTAAATCAGGGAGGCGGATATGAAAAAAAGTCTGTTTGAAGGGATCGCGGCGGGCGTATACATCGGCATCGGCGGTGCGGTGTTCCTCGCCTGCGAAAACAAAGTCCTCGGCGCTGTATTCTTCACGGTCGCCCTGCTCTCCATCTGCCTGACCGGGATGCAGCTCTTCACCGGCAAGGTCGGTATGATCGTCACCTCGCATACCCGCGCCGACGTCGTATCGCTGTTCGGGTGCCTGCTCGGGAATCTGCTCGGCACCCTGCTCTGCGCTCTGATCGCGCGGGTCGGCGTCCCCACGCTGCGGGAAAGGAGCGCGGAGGTGGCATCCGTAAAACTGAACATTCTTACCATATCCACGGGTCCGCTCCGGGTCCTGTTTGCCGGCATCCTCTGCGGGATCCTCATGTACACCGCCGTCTGGGCGTATAAACAGAAGAACACCGTATGGGGGATCCTCTTCTGCGTACCGGTCTTCATTCTGGCGGGGTTCGAACACTCGATCGCCGACATGTTCTACCTGTTTTTCGCCGGAACCTTCGATCCTGCCGGGTTTGTTACGCCGGCCGCGTTTCTGTTCCTTCTGCTCGTGGTGATCGGCAACTCCGTCGGCGGGATGCTGATCCCGTTCCTTGCCCTTCTCGGGAAAGAGAAAGAAAAAGAAGCGGATCAATGACCGCTTCAAAAAACTGTCCCGAGGGGAAGTTTTTGAAAGGCGAAGCTTTTCAGGTCCTTTGCCCTGCGCGGGCGGGGTGAATTATGAAAGGCGAAGCCTTTCATTTTTCTCCCCGGTGCTGCCCGCACAGGGCATATAACAGATCTCAAAGGCGCGGCCTTATTTCATCCCTTCCAGACCATGTCTTCCGGCGTATAGTACCGGTGTTCCTTCCAGATATCGAGGATCATGAGATAGCGGTTCAGATCCAGTCCGCGGAACGGGACGTTGCTGGTGGAGAAGATATATCCTCCGCCGGGCTTGCCGGACCGGATCGCGTACAGCGCGCTCTCCCGGACTTCTTCGTCCGTGCCGGTCTGCATCAGGGCGCAGTTGACGTTCCCGCACATGGCAATGCCCTTCGGGTACGTGCGGCGCTTGACCTCCGCGATGTCCACACCCGCCATGGGGTCGATGGAGTGGATGCAGTGCGGCTCGCAGGAGATCAGCTGATCGAGGATGGGCATGATATTGCCGTCCGTGTGCTTGATCGCGTAGCCGCCCATTTTGCGGATGTTGTAGATGATGTCGGCGAGGTACGGCGTGATGTACTCGGAGAACATCTGCGGGGAGAGGAACGGACCGGAGTTGTAGCAGTAGTCCGAGCAGAGCATGAAGGATTCGATCCCGCAGTCGAACAGTTTTTTATTGTATTCGATCGCACCGTCCGCCATGCGCCGCGCATCGGCGTGGACTTCGTCCGGATCGTCGGCGATGCGGTAGGCGAACTCGAACATCCTGTCCCCGTCCGGAATGGCAAAGGTCCCGTCCCCGTGGTGCGTCAGAAGAAATTTGTCCCCCGACAGCTCCTTGATCCAGCGGACGGTTTTTTTCACGTCTTCGAAATTTAAATACGCCACGTTGAAGATGGAGTATTCCAGTTCGGAGTAGACGGACACCATCAGTTCGGCGTTCTTGTACAGCTTTTCGTCCCGTTCCTTCTCGGACAGATTCTCCCGGTCCAGAGCCCAGCTCGAAATGAAATCGATCCCCTGGCCCCTCAGTTCGGGCGTGAGCTGGAATTCCAGCTCGAATGTGGGAATGGCGTCCGGCACCTTGCACTGAAGCGCGGCCAGAGCGCGTTCACGGAGTGTCATGCCAGCCTCCTGATTTTTTGAAACTCATTACTCGATTTGTTCTATTATACACGATCCGGCGGCGTCTGTCAACCGTCCGGGACGGATTCTCCGCCGATCCCGCAAAGTGGGAGCAAAGGTCGGCTGACGGAACGATCCCCCGGTTTTCCGGTGCTTCCTTTTTTCAGCGGAAGCAGCACATGCCGAAATAGGTCACGGTGTCGCCGGGATTCTTATACCGCAGTCCGGCGGATTTCGCCAGTTCATGGACGAAGATCCCGTATCCCTCCACCGACGGGGAGAGAGAGGCCGGGAAGCGGCAGGGCGCGTCCGGGTACGTACATTTGGCGCACCGCGCGCAGCCTTCGTTGGACAGAAGAAGGAATTCCCCCTCGAGTCTGGACCGAAGGGCGGTGCAGGATTCGGCGAATTCCCCGTGACCGCGCGCCATGCCCTCCGCGTCGAAGCAGTCCTCCAGCTCATAACAGCCGGAAAATACCATCGCGCGCGAAAAAGCGAGACAGCGGTCCCGGCACTCCTCAAAGCTGCCGACGCCCGGCGGACAGGCCCATGTCTTTCCGTACTGCCCGCAGCGGTTCGCTTCGCACATCCGGCGGACTTCCTCATGGAACACGATTTGAGACGGTTCGATGAAGCCCCACCCGGCAAAGCCGAGCCGCTTCATCTCCCCGTCGAAGTCCGCGCTCTCAAACGGACGGTCTCTCATGCTTCCCTCCGCCTCACGGCATGATCTCGCAGAACACGCCCTCTCCGGTCCCGAGTCCGACGGTGACGAATCCCTCTCCGTCCGGCTCCAGGACCGTCGGGATCCCGGCCTGCCAGACGGTCACGGGCGCGTCGGTACGGACCCCGACGGTTGCCGGGGAATCCTTCTGCAGATCTCCGCAGTTGACAAGCGAGAACGCGTACCGTCCCGCACCGTCCGTGAAGCATCCGAAAAGAACGCGGTTTTCCGTCCGGATCTCTTTCAGGACGGCGGAGAAATCGTACTGGTTGTCAAACTGCAGGTAGGGCGAACGCCGGTCGGCATTGACGGAAAACGCGCCGAGATTGTTCGGATACCGTGCGAAGGCTTCGTCCGTCAGGGCGAACTGCGCGTTGATCTCCTGCGCGGCATACCAGCGATCGGTCCGGTTCAAGTCATGGTCGATGAGGGCGGGCTTGAAATCCTCCGCGGAGCTGTAAGGCGTCATATAGGTGAAGTAGATCGCCTCGTTCGCGCCGAAGGATCGGATGCACCAAGTCTGCCAGGCGAGGTCCTCCTTCGAGGGCGTGCGCTTGCTCGAATGGAAGGAGACGCTCTGCAGGTACACGCTGAACCGGACGTCCCGTCTCCGGCACCCGTCCGCGACGATGTCCATGTTTTTTAAATACCCGTCGTACAAGCCGTGCGCGTTCAGCGGGTAGATATCCACCGCCGTCCAGACCGGCTTCACCGTGTCGAGGAAGGATTCGATGTGCTCAAAGTAGGTCGGGTTCCCGAGCTGCTGTTCGTTTGCGTACATCGGGAAGAGATTGATGAAGGCGATCTTGTCCGTAAACTCCGCCGTATCCGCCGTGGACTTCGCCAGCGTGCCGAACAGGGAGGAATTCGGCTCGTCCCTGAGATAGTACCCCCACACATGCGGCGCTTCCAGCACGCGGCGGTAGGTATTCCACTCCGTCTCTCCGAAGACTCCGTCCGCCGCCAGGCCGCTCCAGAGGATCTGCAGATCGTAGACGGCGCACCATTTCATCAGATCGAGCGAGAGGGCTTTGTCCGAAGCGCCGGATATGTTGACCTTCGTGAAGCCCGCTTCCGCCGTCTGCCGGACCAGTTCCTCCGTATCGTACGCGTCTCCGGAGGTACACCAGGCGGAGACCGAGAAGAAGCGGTCCTTCGACAGATCCGGATCCGAAGCGTCCGCAAGCGTCACGTCGTCCGGGCAGTCCGGGGCATTCAGGGAATAGTCCGCCCGGAATCCCTCATACAGCAGATGCCGGTACAGCGCGCGGCAGTCCGCCCAGCGGTTCCCGCCTCCGATGTGGAGATCCGATCCGTCGTACTTTACGATACACGCCAGATCGTCCGAGCGCGGGGTGAAGTCCGACGCCGTACCGATGAGGATACGGTTCCCCGCCCCGCCGGGAGCATCCGTCACGGGAACGCGCTTTCCGGAGAGCTCGTAAATCATCGCGGAGATCGCTTCGACGTCCGCGCGCGCCTCTTCGGGATACCCCGCCGGGACCACCAGCGTCCATAAGCCGACGTCCTTCCCGAAGATCGTCAGGCCTTCCTTCGGAAACACATGTTTTCTTTCCATTTCATCCACCTCACCGGTCGTTCCTTCGGTCAGTTTTTGTAAATAGCTCTGTGCAAACAGGAGAGCGGCTTCCCCGATGTATCCGTCCGGAGCGGCGACTGCGTTTTCCGCTCCGACGCGGATGATGTAATCGTACGGGGGTTCTTCTTCCTCCATCCGGGCGTACAGCGATTCCGATTCCGGGCGGTTCGTCGGGCCTATGAGGATCTCGTTCGGGAACCGCTTGATCTCCTCGCCCCGCTTCACCCAGTCCGTCTTGATGTCCGCGTCGATCCCCGCGTCGAGAAGGATCCTGCGCAGCTCGACCGCGGCGTCCGTCACGGCCTTGCTCGATTCGTCCCCCCGGACGATCGTACAGGAGAACGCCGTCAGATCCGCTTTTTCGACTCCGGACGCTCCGCCTTCCGTTTCTTCACCGGCGGCGGTACCGTCCGGTTCCGTTCCCTTCCCGCCCGTACATGCCGCGGCGGTCAGCGCCGTGACGAGGACGAGCGCGAGAAGGATCATCCGAAATAATGCTGCGGTCTTCATATGCTCTCTAAGATCTCCTCCGCCTTGCGGACAAGGGGGGCAAACCGGCGTTCGCGCTCCGCTGCGGACGGCTCGAGATAGGAGAGATACGCGGGCTGGGCGGCATAGTACCCGCTGTCCCGCTTCTGAAGCTCCGTCTTCCACGACGCGATTTTCTCCGTCAGCAGCTTCTTCGCTTCCTCCTGCAGTCCGAGCCGCAGATACAGCTTCGCCCTCAGCAGCGCGTCGGGAGAACGGTCCGCTATATGCCGGACGGTTTGCTCTGCTTTGTCGCAGGCCGCTCTTCCGAGCACGTCGCCTTTCGCCAGTTCCAGACCGCATTCCGCTTCTCCGAGGACGGCGCGGAAATACGGCGCCTCTCCGCCGATCGAACCGTCCAGCCAGTCGGGGACGGTCTTCGCCGCGGCGTAGGCCTCCATGGCCCCTTTCAGATCGCCGGCTGCGCGGAGCTTGTCCGCTTTCCCGCACTGCGCGTCGATGTACCGCACGGCGATGGCGGCTTCGCTTCCCTCTCCGGGACGGAAGTGATGATCCCGAAGCAGGCGGAGCGCGTCGTCCGCATTCCCGGCGCGGCACCACGCGCGGCAGAGCTCCAGAGCGGTATCGTCCCGCAGGGCGTTCAGATCCCCGCGGACGGAAGAGAGGATCATGGCGGCGGTCTTTTCCGCGTCTTCCCCTTCGGTATTCATCAGGTACGCCGTCTCCCACACGATGGCGGTGAGTTCCGCTCTGTCGTCGCCGGGATCGAACGCTTCCGCTTCGGACGCGCGGAGCAAAAGCTCCAGGGCCGCTTTCCGCTCTCCTTTTCTCCAGAGGCAGAGCGCGCGTCCTCTCAGCGGGGCCCGGTGCTGTTCATCCGTCCACAGCTTTTCGGCTTCGTCGTATCTCCGCTGACCGAACAGCAGTACGCCGAGCAGATAGGCCGCATACCCGTCCCCGGCTGACGCGGCTTTTTCGAGCGCTTCCGCTTCTCCCGGCAGATGCGGGAACGTGCGTCCCGCGGTCAGACGGGCGGGCTTTTTCCCGGCGAGGTAATACACCGATGCCGACAGCCCGTCAAAACGGCTGATCGCTCCGTCTAAAAGCCTCTGCGCCTCTTCTTCGAATCCCGCTTCCCGGAAGAAGCAGGCGGTCTCGATCACGCATCTCTCCGGACGTTTCAGTCCCTTGAAGTATTCTTCCTCCTCCATATCTCCTGCGGCGACCATCGCCCAGCCGAGCGCGGGATCCAGTCTGAACGCGCCGGAAAGAGGCGCGGAGATATCGCCGGATCCCGTCTTCGCCGCGATCATGACCAGCAGGGTCATGGCGGCGGGATTGCCGCTGCCCCGTCCGAGCGCGTCGGATGCGAGTTTCTTCGCCGTCTTCCAGTCGCGGCTTCCGCAGGCGAGGACCGCAGCTTTCGTCAGGGCCCGTCCGGCGGTGTCGTCGCTCCATGCGGCCTTGCGGAAGCTGTCGTACGCTTCGCCGGTTTTCCCCTGATATTCCAGAGCAAGTCCGAGCAGATAGGAAGCGCGGCCGGACTCCGGGTTCTGGTTCATCGCGTTCAGAACGCGGATCGCTTCCCGCAGCTGTGCTTCCGCCTCGGCGTACAGTCCGCGCGCGATATGGCACTCCGCGAGAGAGAGGCTTGCCGGGACCGATTTCGGGTCGATTTCCAGCGCGCGCCGGAAATAGGCCTCCGCGTCGGACCGGGGATCCCGGTACTGAAGCAGATGCTCGCCGAGATTGTATGCCTCAAACGGACTCGTGACCTCAGCCGGCAGAGGATACCCGCGGATGAGGCGGGGCTCCTGCTTCGGGAAGTTCTCATCCGTGTAACGGCAGAGGTCCTTCGCGCCGTCCGTGATCTGTACGCTCCAGACCTCCCCGCCGCGCACGGAACGGCAAAGGTCGAAATCCATCACTGCCAGTCCCGCGCAGCTTGTCCGGGTGTCGAGAAGGATCTCCTCCCCGGCCTTCAGGACAACGCGCAGATCTTCTACGGCGCAGGCGGTCTGCAGAGTCAGCCCGTCTCCCTCCACGTGCACCACGCAGGTCAGATCCGCGTAATCCGGGATACCGGTTTCCGTCAGGGGAATCCAGAACTGGCTGAATTTCTTCGTTTCATACGGTTCCAGCCAGGTGAAGTCCGGCTGGTTGTCGGTATAGGTGCCCGCCATGAGCTCGCAGTACGGACCGTCCGTATCGGTCAGTTTCTTTTCCCAGTCGCGGGCGTTCTGATCCTGCCCCCAGGTGAACATCTTCTTTCCGGGCGCGATGTGGTGGTCCGCGACGTGGACGACGCCGGCCTTCTTCCCCTCGTCATAGCCCCCGAAGAAGTCGAAGCGGGAAGGCGCGGCAAAATAGGACGTGGCGTGCGGCGCGTTGAAGATGCGGGAGATATCGGTCCCTTCGCCGAAGTCGCAGCCGCCGTAATTTCCCTTCGCGACCGGCCATTCGGCAGAACAGGTCCGGTAGTGGTGGACCACATGATCCACGTCGTGCGGGAAAAAGAGGCGGTAGTTTTCATTGATGGAAACGGCGGCGTTTTCCCACCAGAGGAAGGGATGGCGCAGTTCCGTCGGGTTCGTGACGCGGACCTTCGTCTCGACCCACGTCCGGTCGGGATACAGGCAGATCCCCACGGTCCCGCGCATCCGATAGAAGGGATCGGAGTCGGAAAGCCAGACCGTAACGCTTCCGTCCTGTCCCTCCTCGAGCGTCCAGTCGACGGGCATATAGGTCGCGGGACGGTGATGGAACGGCCAGTTGAATTCCACGCCGCCGGAGATCCACGAACCGAGATCTCCGATCAGAGCGGGTTTGATCACATGCTGACGGTAGAAGAAATCGTAGCCGTTCCGCTTGTCCTTAGCTGAGAAAATGCGTCCTCCGAGCGCTGGCAGCACCGTGATTTCAAGCCAGCGGTTTTCGAGCACCACCGCTTCGTATTCGACATCGACGGGCTCTTCGGCGCAGGGGACGGCCGTCACGGCGTTCGGAAACGGATTCCCGGACGTCCCCTGATGGTTGCGCGTTTCGGCGAACATCGGAAGCGTCTCGTATTCCGCCTCCGGATAGGTGGGGATGCTCAGCCGGACGACTCTGGCTTCCGCTGCGTTTTTTTCCATGGTTTTCCCTCCCATGAGAATAAAAATCCCTGCCGGGGTACGACAGGGCGTTTTTGCATATTCCGCCTGCCGGCAACAGCGCGCGGCGGCGTTGTGTAATATTATACCAGAAATCGGCACGGAAAGCAAGAGGGAGAAGAAACAAAGGCGGGAAACGGATCCCTATGAAAACGGAAACTCCCCGTACCGCTCTCGGAGCAGCCGGGGAGTTCTTTTGCGGGTCTCTCGGTTTGGACTTATTTCGTGGAAATCTCGTTCTCGTACTTCTCGACCATCTTCTTGAACGTGTGACCCGCAGAAGCATCGACACAAACGGGAGAGCTTAAGGGAGATTTTGACCCGTTTGAGGGAGTTTCTTCGTTTCGCGCCTCCTCTCTATTCATGATACCTCCGTGAAATTCGAGTTTTCGGAGAAGTTTTTCGGTGCTTTCCTCCGTAAAGATCTTGACCGTCAGGCGCATCGTGCTCTCATCCACTGGCGTCACGAAAATCTTGCCGATATACGTCTCGACAAACTCCTTATCGATCAGGCCCCGCGCCGCGTCCCGCTGGGCGTCCGCCATAACCTTGCGAATGCTCTCGATCTTCACCCGGAACGTCTCGCTCTCGGAAACAAGGGCTTCAAGCTCCGCAATCTTTTTCTCCGCCTCCGCGATTTCCTCGTTGCAGGAGGCGGTCATGGATTTGAAATCCGCGTGCGTGACGCTTTCGTCGGCGACGAGCTGCAGGAGTTTGCTTTTCTTGCGGTTCGCAAAATCGATGACCTTCCGCTGTTCCTCGATCTTCTGAGCCAGCGTCCCGCCCGCCGTCATTTCGTCGTACATCCGCATATACTCC
>JAEEGF010870190.1_pt1 | contig 10630 bp, 8 predicted proteins | sample 9134171 | NCBI WGS metagenome assembly JAEEGF01 (sample SAMN16246542, study PRJNA631951) | gut metagenome | biome: gut microbiome; feature: rumen; material: AP-attached | host: Bos | place: Iran: Karaj | collected 2018-10 | reverse complement strand
TCGGGGATGTTCGCACGGACGCCGCCGCCGTTGACGAACGCGATATCCGAATCGAACATGAAGCGATATGCGTCGGCGCACAGGTCGCCGAGGTTGGTCTCATGGTTGCGCACCCAGCGCTTGCCTTCCGCATCGTTGATTGTCAGCAGGTGATCGGTGTGCGCAACGACGGAGTTCAGCAGCGCTTCGAACTCGTCTTCGATCGTCTTGATGTATGCGTCGGTCTCCGGATCGTCCTTGACCTTCTCGGAAGCGGGGAGGATCTCGAGATCGAGCGTGCCGTCCGCCTTGATCGTCAGCTTGCCGACGTTCGCGAACTTCGTGCCGGTTTGACCGTGGAGCACAGGAGTGCCTTCCTTATCCGGAACGGTCGTGTCGATGACGGAATGGCTGTGACCGTCGATGAACGCAACTGCGCCGGTGGTGTTCGCGATGACTTCGGGCGCGGTCCAGGGCTGGGACTGTTCGTCGATGCCCATATGACCGACGAGGATGACGTAATCAGCGCCTTCCGCCTTTGCTGCGTCGATCGCGTTCTGAACGGCGGTGTAGACGCCTGCGCCGGTATCATCCTGACAGAAGCCGTAGATGTATTCGCCCGCTTCGTTCATGAAGTAGGTCGGGGTGGACTTGGTGATCGATTCGGGGGTGGAGATACCGACGAATGCGATCTTCTTGCCGTTCGCTTCGAAAATTTTGTATGCGTCGAATGCCGGAGCGTTCTTCTCAAGATCCATGAAGTTCGCGGAGACGTACGGATAGTCGGCCTGCTCGGTCAGAGCAAACATCTGATCCATACCGTAGTCGAACTCGTGGTTGCCGAGCGTTGCGAGGTCATAGCCGACAAAGTTCATGATGTCGATGATCGCTTCGCCGTGCGTCAGTGAGCCGATCGGTCCGCCCTGCACGTGGTCGCCCGCGTCAACAAGGAGGACTTCGTTGCCCGCCGCTTCAAGGGACTTCTTGAGGTCTGCAACGCCTGCATAGCCCCAGCCGTCGCGGATGCCGCAGTGCACGTCGTTCGTGAACAGAACGACCGTGTCACCGGTGGGCTCAACAACGGGCTCGTCCGTGCCGATCGCGTAGAACTGATAGGTGTAGATCGCAGTGTTGCTGCCCATACCGTATACGGTGAATGCGCCGCCGTAGAACTCGATGTACTGCGCTTTGCCGCTGTACTGCGCGGTGTCGCACTTGATAAACCAATCGGTCTTCGCGGTGTTGGCCGCTTCGAGCTGGAACAGCGTGTTTGCGGTTTCTTCCGCAACAAACTGGACGTGCGTACCGTCCGCTTCGAGGAACTTGCCGTCCGCATTGACGAAGGTGTAGCGAACGATCTCATCCTCGCCCTCGGTCGCCTTCACGGTCAGGACCGCGGTGCCCTCTTCGGGGTAGGTGAGCGTGTCGCCTTCGAGCGTGGCGTCGAGCGCGACCAGCTCATGCTTTTTGTTGTTGTAGAAGTAGTCTTCGGTGCTCATGACCTTGCTCTCTTTCGGATAGAAGAGAACAACTTTGTCGCCTGCATCGAGACCGCCCTCTTTGAGCGTTGCGGTCAGCGTGGCTGTCGTGTCATCCGCGACAGCCGCGTTGGGCTTGACTGCGGGAAGCAGGACAAGCATCATCAGGACTGCCAGGACCAGAGAAATGGTTTTTCTCATGTTGTGTTTTTTCCTCCTTGCTTATTTGAACTTTTGCGGACCTGTACCGAACGATATATTTCCGCAGTTTCATACACAACCATTATAAAGGATTGCATGTCAAATAGCAAGTACCGGAACCAAAAATATGAAGAAAAAATGAATTGGACGTGACGCAACTGTGAACGAAAATGAACGGTAAACCACAAGATAGGGGAAAAGAGAACGAACGATCCCCCAAATATGGATTTGCGCGTCCGGATAGTCGCACGGAGACGAAAAGAAACGGGAAGTCGCGCAAAAAGGGTGGAAATCCGGTCTTTCATGTGCTATACTGTACACGGGCAAAGGTGCTTTGTCCGAGTGATCAAGCGAAAGGAAACAGCCATGAAAACCATCAAAAAAATCGTCCTGACGGGCGGCCCCGCGGGCGGAAAAACAACGCTGACCTCGCGGCTCGTCAAAGAGCTTTCCAGCATCGGTTATCGTGTGTTCATCGTGCCGGAGGCGGCGACGGAGCTGATCAGCGGATTCGGCATCAAGCCGTTCGGCAACTGCCTTTCCATGTTCGACTTTCAGTATTTCGTCGTATCCTCGCAGCTCCATAAGGAGCGTCTGGCGCAGGAAGCCGCAGAGCTGGTGCCGGAGGATAAGATTCTGATCATCTGCGACCGCGGCGTGCTCGACGACAAGGCGTATGTCTCGCAGAAGGAGTTCAATCAGGTGATCGCGCGCTTCAACCTGACCGAGAAGGAGCTTTTGGAATCGTACGACGCGGTCATCCATCTCGTGTCCTCGTCGAAGGGCGCGGAGTTCGCCTACAACTACGACAACGCGGCGCGCTACGAAACGCTCGAACAGGCGCGCGAGAAGGAGGACGCCACGCTGCTGTGCTGGCGCAACCACAAGCACCGCGTGGTGATCGGCAATTCCTACAACTTCGAGAACAAGATCCGCAAGGCGATGAACGAGGTCTACACGATCCTCGGCGAGATCCCGCCCGCGCAGTGCGAGCGGAAGTTCCTCATCGAGTTCACGGACGAAAGCGCGCTCGCGGCGTACGAGCCGGTGGAGCAGAACATCACGCAGACCTACCTCAAGGAGCGCAACAAGGGCACGGAGCGGCGCGCGCGCAAGGTCGTCTCCGACAACGCGATCTCCTATTTCTACACCGAAAAGCGCCCGATTTCGCCGATCGAGCGCATCGAGAACGAGCGGCTGCTCTCGCAGAAGGAGTACATCCGCCTGACCGAGGAGGTCGATCCGGTCTACGGCTCGATCAGCAAGCGTCGGTACTGCTTCCGCTACAACGAGCGGTACTTCACGATCGACACCTACCCGATCTCCGCGGACCGCGCGATCCTCGACGTTCAGCTCAAGGACAAGGACGAGGAGCCGGACCTGCCGCCGGAGATTCACGTCATCAAAGAGGTGACGGGGGACGAGACCTATCAGGGGCACATGATCAGCAAGACCATGACGCTCGCCTGATAACCGGACATCAAAAAGAGCTGCCGACGGCAGCTCTTTTGCTATGCTGTTGTTACGGAAGCTCGTGCGGTTCGGTGTCCGCCGCAAGGTTTGCGGGCGCGGGCTGCGGAACCGGCTGCGGCGCGGGCTGCGGATTGGTTGCCTCGACGGCTGCCGCCTGCCGCTGTGCGGCTTCGTCCGCCTTGCGCTGCGCGGCTTCCGCGCGCGCCTTTGCCTTCGCTTCTTCCTTTTCCGCGGCAAGACGCTGCTTTTCGGCGCGTTCCAGACCGGACAGGCGCGCATTGATCGCGTTCAGCTCCTCAACATAATCCGGCGCGCCGAGACCGACGGCCTTCTTGCCCTTCAGGGCGAGCGAACGGATCCAGAACGCGAGCGCGACGCCCGCGATCACCCAGAGCCCAGCCAGAATGCCGTGCAGGACGAATTTGTTGCTTTCCGTCGCGCCGAAGCACGCCACCAGATAGACGACGCCGGAGATGATCAGCGCCGCGACGATGATGATCCAGAAATTCTTTGCGATCTTATCCAGCTTGGTATAGATGTTGATCTGCTTGCGCGTATCCTCGGGCATCGCCTTCAGAAAGCCCTTTTTGCGTTCCTTCGTCTGCAGAATCTGATCCTTCAATTCCATATCATGCGCCCTCCGTGAATTTTATATATTTTATTATACCGCCGCAGCGAATGGATGTCAAAGGATTTTACGCGTTTTTCAGCAGCTGTTCGAGCGCGGCGAGCCGGAGACACAGACAGAGCACCTCGAGCGCGGCGTTGAGCTCCTCGACCGGCGGCAGGGTGGGCGCAATGCGGATGTTGCTGTCGAACGGATCCTGCCCGTACGGATAGGTCGCGCCGGCGGGCGTCATCGTCACGCCCGCTTCCTTCACAAGCTGCAGGGCGCGCTTCGCGGTGTGCGGCATCGCGTACAGGCTGATGAAGTAGCCGCCCTTCGGACGGTTGAACGTGCCGATGCCGCGCGGGACGATCTCGCGCTCCAGCGCGTCGCAGACGGCGTCAAAGCGCGGTTTCAGGATCGCGGCGTGGCGCTTCATCAGCGCAAGCGTCGTCTCCTTGTCCTTCAAAAACCGCACGTGGCGCAGCTGATTGACCTTGTCGAAGCTGATGATCTGCACGCCGAGCGTCTTCTGGAAATACGCGATGTTCGCTTCGCTTGCGCACATGCACGAAATGCCCGCGCCGGGGAAGGTGACCTTCGAGGTGGACGCGAACTCGTAGACCATGTCCGCGTTGCCGTATTCGGCGCAGAGCTTGAGGATGTCGGGGAAGGGCACGTAATCGCCGTCGAACTCGTGGATGCAGTACGCGTTGTCCCACATCAGCGCAAAGTCGGGCGCGGCGGGCTTCATCGAAGCGAGCGCGCGGATCACGCGGTCCGAATAGATGATGCCGTCCGGGTTCGAATACTTCGGGACGCACCAGATGCCGAGCACGGAGGGATCCTTGATCCACTGCAGCACCGCGTCCATGTCGGGACCTTCGGCGGTCATTGCGACCGGAATGAGCTCAAAACCGAAGAACTCCGTGACGCGGAAATGCCGGTCGTAGCCGGGCGAGGGGCAGAGGAAGCGCACCTTGCCGCGCTTGGACCACGGTTCGGGACTGTGCAGAAGCCCGTGCGAAAACGCCGTCGCGATCAGATTGTACATGAGCTGCAAAGACGCGCTGCCGCCGACGATGACTTCCTCGGGCCTGACGTCCAGAAGCTCGGCAAAGAGCTTTCTTGCGGACGGAATGCCGCAGAGATTGCCGTAGTTGCAGACGTCGAGCGTGCCGTCGAGGCAGTCCTCGCGGTCCGGAAGGACCTTCAGCATGTCGTTCGAAAGATCGAGCTGCGTCTTGCCGGGCTTGCCGCGCGACATATCGAGCTTGAGTCCCTTGGCTTTCAGCGCTTCATAGGCTTCGGTGACGGTTTTGAGCTCCGCCGTCAGGGCGGCGTTGTCCAACTGCGAATACGGAATCATAGAATTCTCCTTTCGGTTTCTCTGTTACGATTATAGCATGAACCGCAGGAAAGTCAAACGATATTCCGTAAAAACCGGTCATTCAGCGCATGATGCTGCCGTCGAGCGCGTTGATGCGCAGCACAACGACGTTTTTCAGACTTGCGTCCGCCGACGCGTTTCCGGAATCCACCGACGCGAGGAACTCCCACACGGGCAGAAGATAGAATTCCGTCGAATTGTTCTCGATCGGACAGCGCTGCATCGTGAGCCGCACGGTGTGCACGTGCAGCGTCAGCGGCTCGCCCTTCTGGACAAAGGTGGTTTTGCCGATATAGCTTCCAAACAGCTCCTGTATCCGGGAAAACGGCAGCAGCTGCGCCGCCTCGTTCTCCGTGCGCAGAATGCGCGCCGGACGCATGTACCGGAAGCGCACGATCGCGCCGTTCGAGATCAGAAACTCGATCGTTTCCGGTTCAAAGGACACCGAATAGTCGTCGCTGTCGCTGCCGCCCGCCGCCTCCTTCGCGTTGTCGAAGCCGTGAAAGGTGTGCGAACTTGCGTCGAGCGTGGCGGGCAGACCGCCGTATTTCGGGTAGAAATACAGATAATACCCGTCGACCGCGCGGGTGCCGAACGCGCGAACCATGGCGTCCGTCGGATACAGCGCGGCAAGCTCCGCGTCGATGTGCAGCGCTTCGAGCACGCGCACCGCAAGATCGCAGGCGTCGCGCTCCTCCTGTGTTTCGGGGGCGAGCTTCGGATTGCGTCCGGGCACGGTGTTCGGCGTCTCGACCGCGTCGGTGTACAGGATGCTGCGCTCGTTTGCCGAAAGATAGCGATAGGTGCCGTCACCGTTCTCCGCCATGAGATCGAATGCGCCCTCAAAGCCGCCGTCCCACGGAACGGGGGAGACGTCCTCCGGCGCGTCGGCGTACGCCTGCGACGCCTGTTCAAGCAGACGGTCCCACTCCTCGCGGTTGCGTTCAACGGTCTCGCGCTCCTTTTCGGAAACGATGCGCTCCATCTCCGCCCGGTAAAACGATTTCGTCTTCGTGCGCTCCGCAAGGTACGCGCGGCCGTTGCCCAAAAACAGCGATACCAGCGCGGACGCGCGCGCCGGATCGGGCGGGGCAAAGGTAAAGCGGTACACCGGCGCGGTTCCGCTTTCGGGCACCTGCACGGACGCGTCGACGGTCACATCCAGCCGGTCCATCGCCGCCGCGACCGAAAAGCTGTCCGTCCACGCGATCGTCTGCATCGGGATCTTCGACGGCTGCGGTTCGCCGTCCGCGGGCGGGGCGGACGGTTCAAAGGTCATCAGGTTCGACGCGTTGGGCGCGGACGTTGCATAGATGATCTCCTCCAGCGTACCGTCCGCCTTGTTCACGACAAAATCCTGCTCCGGCGTCGGCACACAGGCGACGAACAGACAGAGGAGCAGCAAAGCAATCAAACGTTTCATAAAGAAACCTCCCTTCGTCATCTGTCTATTAGACGACACGGGAGGTCAAATTGTTGCGAAAAGAATTTACAAGGAAGCGGCGCCGCGTCAGTAGCCTTTCCGGGGATCGATGATGCTGCCGTCGATGGCGTTGATCGAGATCATGGAATTGCAGCAATATTCGACAATCTCATATTCCTTGTAGTCCTCGACCTCGGTGCGTGTGTTGACGCCGTAGAAGTTCCACACCGGCACGAGCAGCGCGCTGTCCCATTCGTTCGGCTCCTGAATGCGCTGCAGCGTCAGCTCGATGCGGTCGATGTCGTACCGGTTTTTGGTCGTCGCGCCGTACTTGAGATCGGGATTTTTGAGATTCATGTCGGCGGCGTACTTCGTGTTGACGATCCAAAGATATCGCTCCATGATCTTTTCAAACGGCAGCAGCGTTGCGTTCTCCACGACCGTATCGCAGACCTTGACCGGTGCATGCCATTCGAAATTCACAATGCCGTCGCGCGTCATCCAAAACGACATGTTTTCATATCCCCATGCCGGACCGAACATGTCCTCCGGATCCGCGGTCATATCCGTGTTGAACGCCGTTTTGACGGAACGGACGGTGCGCACGCAATGCACCCGGTAGACCGGATCGTCCGGATGCTCTTCGACCTGCTGCGGCGCGTACAGGATCATCGAAACCGCAAAATCGGCAAGACCGTTCTCATTCAGGATCGCGTTGACGTCGGCTTCCGCCTTCTCCGGCGCATAAGCGTCGTTCCGAAAACTCTTCGGTACGCGGAAATAAAACACACGATCCGGATACGACTTGTTTGTGCCGTACATGAGATATGTGCCAAAGGCGCGTTTGCCCGCAGGGGAATCCGGCTCGGCGTTCTTCACAATAAAACGCCGGTCCATCGTCTTCGTATATGCCGTGATGCCCATAACGGTGGTTTCTCGGGAGACCGGTTTGTTCCCGTCGCTTGTGAGATAGTTGTCCGCCATCGGGCATAGCTCGCCGTAACAGCGGACGTCCTCGACGGAATCCGGCGCGTCGGCATAGTTTGCCTTCAGCTGTTCAATCTCGGACTTGGTGTAAGCAAGGTCTTCTTCGCCGTATTCTTTGATATACGCCTGCTCGTCCGAAATCTTCTCCGAAAGGTATTTGATGCGGTCGGCAATCTGCGATTTTGTGTAGGTACGGTTCAGATAATAGAGCTCCGCGTCGCCGCACAGGTTTTGAAACAGGGCGCGGATGAACGCCGGATCGAAACAGTCTCGCTCGATGCGTACAATCGGGATCGCGGAAACGTCCGGCACCAGCACCTCGGCGTCGACGTTCAGAATAAAGTGTCCCTCCGCAAGCTCGGCGGAGGTCCGGTATGTCTCGGGGATCGCGTACCGCTCGCGGATCGACGGCAGGGAAACCGGCTGTCCTTCGCCGGACGTCTGATCGACGCCGACAGTGGATTCGTCCGGCAGCGGCGTGCTCTTCGCCATTTCGAGCATCGCGACCGTATCCTTCTGCGGGACAACATCCTCCTCGGGCGTTGGGACGCAGGCGAGCAGCAGGACAAGCAGGATCATGCAAAACATGCGTTTCATCGGAATCTCCTCCTGAATCTGTTTTTTCAGAGGTATCGTAGCATCGAGATTCGTCCAAAACGCGTCTAAGTTGTAACAGAGTTGTTGCCAAGTTGTAAAATCTGCGTTTTCCGGTAGAAAAAAGATGTAAAAGAACGGTTCGGTATAACGGATACGGTATTTGTTTCTTTTTCGGTAACGGATAACAGGTATCGTTATAACGGATACGGTATTAAGGGATCGTTACTATAATAGTATCCGTTAATAATAAGTATTCGTTACAAATAATAGGAAAGAACGGAAAAGCCCTCCCAAAAGGAGGGCAAAGCGTGTCAGAAACTTTTGACACGCTGTGCAGGCTGCCGAGAATGGAGAGACGGCGACGCGCGGGAAGCGCGCGACGGCACCGCTGTAACGAGAGGAGCGGAAGCGAAGCGGATCACCGCCGAAAAGAGACGTATCAGAGCGCCCTAATAAAAAACATGTCATCCTGAGGAGCGAAGCGACGAAGGATCTCTGAACGGTGAAACACTTTTATGTTCAGAGATTCTTCGCCTTCGGCTCAGAATGACACATTTTGTGGTTTCTCATCTGTCGAGAGAAAAGCTCATTTTCGATCGCTGCTATCGTTCCGAATGACTGCAGAAAGACTATGCCGCAGCAAATGGTTCAGCTGTTCAGCGCTTCGTCCAGAAGCCGTGCGGCGCACTGCACAAAGCCTGCGCAGGAGCGTTAATCCGAATCTGGTGAGAAAGCTGAGGGCGGGGGATCGTCATCATTCCAAAAGAGCTCGTCGAGCGAGCTGTGCAGAACTTTGCAAATTGCGATGCAAAGCCTGATTGTCGGATTATAATCACCCTTTTCGATGGCGTTGATTGTTTGTCTTGAGACGCCGACACGTGCAGCAAGCTGTTGCTGCGATAATTCGTGGAGCGTTCGTGCGGCTTTCAGTTTCAGATTTTTCATATTCCAATACAGCTTTGATAGCTTTTATGTAAATCAGTGGACGCTATTCTACGCCGGCTGTTTCTTCTTTGTTCCTTTTTCGCTCACAGAGAACCTTGATTATTACGGCAATCAGCTCAATCAGAAAAACAATGAACAACAAGAATATAAGGCAAGCATTTGTGCTCATAATGTTCAGTTCGGCTGCAGCATCTGCTTCTCTTAAACGCAGAAAACGGAGGATGAAAAACAAGAGATGAATTACCATCGTAATCAAACAATAAAGCAGAACGTAAAACCTGGATTTATAGTTGTACCAAAGAGGGAGATATGAGTCGGTTATAACGGAAAAAAGGGTAAGACCGCAATAACCGACTGCAACGGGCAGAAAGAACAAAAAAGGGATATAGAACTTAAGCTGGATCCACACAGGATAGAGACATACGGAAATGAAACAGCCGACAATCGTCAAGATGTATCCGAACCGGAATGCTTTCAAACGGTTCTGTTGCTGACGCTCATCGTAATCAACTATTTTGTTCTTCTTTTTTTCGATCATCCCATAGATAATGACGATCATATAGAACAAATAAAAAATGATATCAAGACCGCTGAGACTGTTGAAAAAGTCTGAATAGGTGCATGAGCCCATAGCATTCACCTCCGAATCTGCTTGTCGTAAATGTATCATAAACAGGACAATATGTCAAGTATAGTTTACATACCATCGTAAAAAGAAAACGGACCGCGTCCGTTTTCTTTCGGTTTATTCCGTTTTCAGCGCTTCGTCCAGAAGCCGTGCGGCGCACTGCACAAAGCCTGCGCAGGAGCGCGAGTGGAAGAAGTTCGCGTCGCGCGGGGTGGGGGTGGGATCGCTGTTCTCGTTTTTGCGAAGATCCAGAAGCTCGCGGCAGACGATCGAGCCGTTTTCCTCGCGGAACTTCGCCGCCAGCGCCTGCACGTTCTGATAGTGCGCTTTCTTCGCCGCCGGATCCTTGAGATCGTCGTATCCGCGGAGCATCCCGTAGACCATCATCATGCCGGACACCGCGCCGCACACTTCGCGCAGACGTCCGATGCCGCCGCCGAACGACGAGCCGAGCCGCGCCGCCGCCGCTTCGTCGATGCCGAGTTCCTCATGGAACGCCAGAACGACCGCCTGCGCGCAGTTTGCGCCGTCCTTGAAATACTGCAATGCTTTTTCTTCGTGTGTCATAGCGCTTCGATCTTCTTCGTCAGTTCGTCCAGCCAGTCGCCCTCGTAGAGCTCAATGAGGCCCGCATCGCACGCCGCCGCAAGCTTCGGGTTGACCGGAATGCGGCAGACGGTTTCGATGCCGTTCTCCGCGGCGACCTTTTCGATGTGGCTGTCGCCGAACAGGTTGTGGCGCCTGCCGCAGTCGGGGCACTCGAAATAGCTGTAGTTCTCGACGACGCCGAGCACCGGAATGTGCATCATGTTCGCCATGTTGACCGCCTTCTGCACGACCATGCCGACAAGCTCCTGCGGCGAGGTGACGACGACGACGCCGTCGATCGGCAGGGACTGGAACACGGTCAGCGGCACGTCGC
>JAEEGF010771986.1_pt1 | contig 10630 bp, 10 predicted proteins | sample 9134171 | NCBI WGS metagenome assembly JAEEGF01 (sample SAMN16246542, study PRJNA631951) | gut metagenome | biome: gut microbiome; feature: rumen; material: AP-attached | host: Bos | place: Iran: Karaj | collected 2018-10 | reverse complement strand
CTGGCGCAGGCCATTTTGGAGCGGCTGCAGGCCATGGGCTGTCGGACCATGGCCACCACCCATTACAGCGAGATCAAGGCCTTCGCCCTGTCCCGGGAGGGGATGCAGAACGCCTCCATGGAGTTCGACGTGGATCGGCTCTGTCCCACCTACAAGCTCTATATCGGCATCCCCGGCAAGTCCAACGCCTTCGAGATCAGCCTTCGGCTGGGCCTGGATCCGGGGGTCATCGACCGGGCACGGCAGTTTTTGAAGAAGGAGGATCTGGCCTTCGAGGATGTGCTCAGCGGCGCTGAGGAGCAGCGAAAGATCGCCGAGCAGTCCCGTCACGACGCCCAGCTGGCCCTGTGGGAGGCGGAAAAGCTGCGGAACGACTACGAGAAGGAGAAGCGCAAGCTGGACGAGGAACGTTCACTTCTCCGGAACAAGGCCCGGGAGGACGCCCGGGACATCGTCCGTCAGACCCGGCGGGAGATGGAGCGTCTCATCACGGAGCTGCGCAACATCAAGAACATCGATCCCTCCATTTTGGAGCGGGCCATTCAGCAAGCCCGGGATTCTATGCGCGCTTCGGAGAACGATCTTATGGACGAGGCGGCCCCCGAGGACGATCTGGGCGAGGCGCCTGCGACGGTGAAGGCGGGGGAGAGCTACCATGTGATCAGCATCCATAACACCGCCACCGTGCTGAAGGCTCCCGACGCCCGGGGCATGGTGCAGATCCAGGCGGGGGTCATCAAGATGAACGTGCCGCTGTCGGATCTTCGGCCCCTGCCCAAGGTCAAAAAGAAGCGGGCACCCATCACCGGGAAGCCCATCCTCCAAAATATCCAGGAAGTGAAGATGGACCTGGATCTCAGGGGCATGACCGTGGACGACGGGATGCTGGAGGTGGATCGATACATCGACCTGTGCGCCCGAAACGGTCGGAAGGAGTTTAACGTGATCCACGGCAAGGGCACCGGTGCCCTGCGCGCGGGCATCCAGGCCTACCTTAAGACCCATCCCCGGGTCAAGTCCTATCGGATCGGAGGCTATGGGGAAGGGGACGCGGGCGTGACCGTGGTCACCTTGAAGTAAAAAAGGGTTCAGGAAGCCGTTCCCATCGGGGACGGCTTTCTTTTTATGGCGCAGAGGCCCGCGCCGGCCAACAGGATGTATTGGCAATAGAACAGCCACAGCATGGTCAGCACGATGGCCGCCATGCCGCCGTACAGGGTGAGATCGAAGAACCGGTCTACAAACAGGGAGAACAGCCCCGAGAACAAAAGCCAAGCCCCGGCAGCTAGGGCGGCGACGCCCCGCACCTCCCGAAAGGCGTACCCGGCCCCAGGGATGGCGCGATACAGCAGGGCGCACAGGAGCCAAAGGAGCAGAGCCATGAGGATATATCCCAAAAGGAAGCACAGCCGAACCAGTCCGCTGAGCTTTGGGAAAAGAGAGGAAAGGACGAGAGCGACCCGGATGCCGAAGATCAAAACCGACAGGGACAGGCCCACGGTGAGCAGCAGCCCCGCGGTCAGCAGGATGCCCCGGAGGCGCCGCTTCAAAAAGCCTGCCTGGACGGCCGCGCCTGTCATGGCGGTCATCCCCTTCAGCAGTTCGGAAAAGGCCTGGGCCGCGGACCAGAACAGGACCAGGATGGAGACGGGCAGCACGGGGAAGACCCTTTCGTACACATGGGACAGGATGACCCGAAACAGGCTGGCCACGCCCAAGGGCAGGATGCCGTCCAAAAGGGACAGCAAAGCCGCCTCAGAGATGCCCATGCAGGGCAACAGAGAGGCGGCCAGAGCAGCCATGGGGAACAGGGAAAGGAACATATAGAAGGCGCAGGAGGCGGCATAGGTCGCAAGCCCCCTGTCGGTGAGGGACGCGGCAACGGTCCTTGCCCGGTTGAAAAGGGACCTAAGCTCAGCCACGAAGCTGCCGGATCATTTCCTTGGGGTCGCTGGCGGTGAACACGGCGTTGCCCGCCACCAAAACGGTGGCCCCCGCGGCCTTGCAGCGAGGCGCCGTCTGGGCGTTCACGCCGCCGTCCACCTCGATCTCGAAGGACAGCCTCCGCTCCGCCTTGAGGGCGCTCAAAGCTTCGATCTTTTTCAGGACCTGGGGGATGAACTTTTGCCCTCCGAAGCCGGGGTTCACGCTCATGAGCAGCACCAGATCGCAGTCCCCCAGCACCTCCTCACAGAGAGCCAGGGGCGATGCCGGGTTCAGCACCACGCCCGCCTGCATCCCGGCGGCATGGATGGATTGGAGCACCCGATGGATATGCTTTTCCGCCTCCACATGGAAGGTGAGGATGTCCGCGCCGGCATCCCGGAAGGGATTCACCCAGTCCCCCGGCCGCTCCACCATGAGGTGTACGTCCAAGGGCAGCTTCGTATAGGGGCGAAGGGCCTTGCACATGGCGGGGCCAAAGGTGATGTTGGGTACGAAATGACCGTCCATCACGTCGAAGTGGACCCAGTCCGCGCCGCTTTCTTCCAGCATCTTCACGGCCTTGCCCATGCGGGCAAAGTCGGCGGAAAGGATGGAGGGGGCGATCTTAATCATACTGGTGTTTCCTCCTAAAGGTAAAATCGTTGGCGATCTGGACATACCGCTCGTATCGGGCGGGGGAGAGGCGTCCGTCCGTCAGCAGCGCCTTCACGCCGCAGCCGGGTTCGCTTCGATGCATGCAGCCCGGGAAGCGGCAGGGATCGGCCAGGGCAAACTCGGGATAGCAGCCCAAAAGCAGCTGCTCGTCGAAGCTGTCCGGCTCGTACAGAGAGAAGCCCGGCGTATCCAGCAGCGCCCCGCCGAAGCAGGGCCAAAGCTGGGCGTGGCGGGTGGTGTGGCGGCCTCGGTCCGTCTTGCGGGTCAGCTCCCCCACGGGCAGGTCCAGCTCCGGGAGCAGGGCGTTCATCAGGGAGGACTTCCCCACGGCGGACTGGCCCGCGAAGCAGCAGATCTTGCCCCGGATAGCGTCCTGCAGGGCGTGGAGCCCTTCGCCCGTCCTGGCGGACACCACGACCCGGGGAAAGAGACCATAGTCCCGTTCAAAGGCCTCCCGTATGGAAGGGTCGGCCTCGTCCGCCTTGTTGAGCACCAGCACCGGCTCGATGTGATTCAGCTTCGCCTGGACGATCAGCTTGTCACACAGCAGCCAATCCGGCTCCGGCAGATGGGCGGAGATCACGATGAGCAGCCGATCCACGTTGGCCACCGCCGGCCGGATCAACAGGTTGCGGCGGGGCAGTATGGCGTCGATCTGGGCGTATCCGGAGGCGTGGAGGGTAAGGGTGACCCGGTCGCCCACCACCGGCGTGATGCCCTCCTTGCGAAAGGCGCCTCGCGCCTTGGAGGTGATCACGCCCTGATCCGTGGACACGTAGTAGAAGCCGCCCACTCCCTTTATGATAGACCCTTCCATGGCTTTTTACTCCGAAAACTTCACGTCCTGGGTCCGCACTTCCTCCCCGTTCACCAACAGATACAGGGTACGGGTGGCCGGATCGTTGCTGTATACCGTGGCGCTGATGGAAACCATGGTCTCCTTGGTGCGGACGGTCTCATAGATGATCACGGAGTAGTCGATGTTCTCCGTATTGCTGGTACGGTACACGATCTGTACCAGGGAATCGTTTTCGGCGATATCCAGCATGAAGGATACGTCGGCCTTATACTTGCCGTGCTTTTCCAAAAGCAGGGTCAGACGTACCTGGTCCGTAGCATCGGCAGGGGCGGTGGCGGGGATGCTCTGCGCGATGATGGTGCCGGCACGGCTGTCCCCGGAGGCGTATTCCGGGGCGACGAAGATGTTGGAGATCCCGGCCACATGGAGGGTCCGCAGGGCGTCGTCCAGCCGGAATCCGACCACGGAGGGCATTCGGCTCCCGTCCGGCGTGGGAAGCTGGCTGGCCACGGTGACGCTGGCCACGGTGGGCGGCGCAGCCGTGGCGGGGTCAATCTCCTCCACAGGCTCTCCGCTGCCCGAGCACCAGTGGTTCACAAAGCCCAGGTAGGCCAGGAAGATCACCAGGATAGGCGTGAACACGGAGATGGAGATCCAGGCGTATACGGACAACGACATGCGGCGGCCGGGGGTCTTTTGCTCCTTGGATTCCCTATCCCGGGCAAAGGTGCCGTTGGGATGGGAGAGGGAGCGGATCAGGTCAGAGCGCATGAGCTTGGCGCTGGCGTACCGCTGCTGGGGATCCTTTTCGATGGCCCGCAGCACGATGTCGTTGAGCGCCGGCGGGATGGCGGGATTCAGTTCCTTCGGCGGGGTGGGGGTGGCCGACAGGTGCATCAGCGCCGTGGAGACGGTGGTGTCCCCGATGAAGGGAACGGTGCCGGTGAGCATCTCATACAGGGAGATGCCGGCGGAATAGATATCGCTCTCCGCGGTCACGGGCAGGCCCTTGGCCTGCTCCGGGGAGATGTAATGGACGGAGCCGATCACGTTCTTGCCGGAGAAGGTCATGGTGCTGGCAGTGACCTCCCGGGCGATGCCGAAGTCGGCCAGCTTCGCCTTGCCCCGGTTGGTGACGATCACGTTTTGCGGCTTTACGTCCCGATGGATGATCCCATGGGCATGAGCATAGGAGAGGGCGTCCAGGATCTGGCTGCAAATGCCGATGGCCCTTTGGACGGACAGGTGGCCGCTGGGGCTCTCCTGGATCAGCTGCTTCAGGGTCTTTCCTTCCACATATTCCAAAACGATATAGGGGACCCCGTTGTCGTCGCCCACGCCGTAGGCCCGCACGATGTTCTCGTGGGACAGCTCCAGACTGGCCCGGGCTTCCCGTTCGAACCGACGCAGGAACTCCTGATCGTTCAGGAACTCCTCCCGCAGCATCTTGACGGCGACCACCTTCCGGGTGGACATGTTGATGGCGCGATAGACGCGGGCCATGCCGCCGCTGCCTACCTCGCGAATGACGCGATACTTGTTGTCAATGATATCCGGCGTCAAAGCTCAACACCTCCTTCGTTCCGCACGATGACCAGGGAGATGTTGTCTTGGCTGCCCCTATCGTAGGCCTGCTCCACCAGGGTATGGCAGAGCTCGTCCAAGTCCTGCTTTTTTTGCACCTCAGACAGGATGTCCGCCTCGGAAAGCACGTCGCACAGGCCGTCTGAGCAGAGCAGGACCGTGTCCTTGGGATTCCAGCGGGTGTAGAAGACGTCCGGCTCGAAGGAGGATTCGGAGCCGATGCAGCGGGTGATCACGTTCTTCCGGGGATGGGTCTTCGCCTCCTCGGCGGAGAGGAAGCCCCGGCGCACCAGCTCCTGCACATAGGAGTGGTCGAAGGTGACCTGCCGGATCTCGTCGCCGGAGACGTGATACAGCCGGGAATCGCCGATATTGGCGGTGATGAAATGGTCGTGATAGAAGATGGCGGCCACCAGCGTGGCGCCCATGCCCCTAAGATAGCTGTCGCCTTCCGAGGCGGTGAGGACCTGGGCGTTGGCGTTGAAGAAGGCGTCCACCAGCACGTTTTGCGGCGCGTCACAAAGCTCCCGGGTCCAGGTGTCCAGCGCTTCGATGGAGATACGGCTGGCTACCTCTCCGGCGGCGTGACCGCCCATGCCGTCGGAGACGGCGGCGATCAACGGATAGTGGGGATCGAATCGGGTGAACACCACGTCCTCATTGTTGGCGCGGCGCCCCTGTATGGAAAGGCTACTGTATCTCATGGATCACCCTCCTTCTCAACTGTCCGCAGGCGCCGTCGATATCAGCGCCCATCTCCCGCCGCACGGTGGCGGAGGTATGCTCCTCGGCGAGCCACCCGGCGAATTGTTCCGCATGGGCTCGGCTCACGCCCAGCAAGGATCGCTCCTTCACGCTGTTCAGCGGGATCAGGTTCACGTGACAGACCATGCCGCGGAGGAGCTTTGCAAGGGCCGACGCGTCTTGCCTTGAATCGTTCACACCCTCCACCAAAGCATATTCGAACACCACGCGACGCCCCGTTTTTTCGGCATAGACCCTGGCCGCCTGGATAAGGTCGGAGATGGGGTACACGTTGGCGATGGGCATCATGGTCTTGCGCACCTCGTCGGAGTGGGCGTGGAGGGACACGGACAAGGTCACGTGGGGCGCGTCCTCGATCAGACGATAGATCTTCGGCACCAGGCCGCAGGTGGACAGGGAGATGTTCCGGGGGCTGATGTTCAGCTCCTCCGGGCTGGTCACCCGTTTCAAAAAGGTGACCACGTTCTCATAGTTGTCCAAGGGCTCGCCGCTGCCCATGAGCACGATGTTGGTCACGGACCGGCTCCAGCCCTCCCGGGGCGGCTCATCCTGCTCCATGAGCTTGAGAAAGCTCAGCATCTCCCCGGGACGCAGGTCCCGCACGCAGCCCTCCAGGGTGGAGGCGCAGAACTTGCAGCCCATGCGGCAGCCCACCTGGGTGGAGATGCAGGCCGTGTTCCCGTAGCTGTAGTGCATGAGGACCCCTTCCACCAGGTTGCCGTCCTCCAGCAGGAACAGATATTTGATGGTCCCATCCTTGGGGGAGACGAGCTTTCGCTCAATGACGCTGCCGCCGTAGGGCAGGGCAGAGAGTTTTTTCCGCAGAGCTTTGGGCAGGTTGGTCATCTCCTCCGGCCGGGCGCCCTTGTTGAGCCACGCCATCACCTGATCGGTGCGAAAGCGCGGCTGGCCCCATTCCGTCATGAGGGCAGAAATGCCGGTTTTGTCCAGGTCCGTCAAATACATTTCGTCATCCTTGCCATGTAGAATCCGCCGGTACCGTCCCGCTGGGGCAACAGCTGCCGTTGGTCCTCCAAAGTAAACTCAGGGTGCGCCTTCAAAAAACTTTCCACCTGCCCCTCGTTTTCCCTAAGGGAGATGGTGCAGGTGCTGTAGCACAGGATCCCCCCTGGCTTGACCAGCCGGGAACAGCTTTCGAGCAGGGCGGTTTGGACGCTGCACAGGGCGGCGACGTCCTGCTCCTCTCGGTGCAGCATCACGTCCGGCTTCTCGCGAAGCAGGCCCAAACCGGAGCAGGGCACGTCCAACAGCACCCCGTCGAAGCTGGGGGCGGCATCCTCGGGGATCCGGGAGGCGTCCTTCTCCTCGCACTTCGCCTGGACGTGGAGACGAGCGAAGGTCCGCTCCATCAGCTCCACCCGATGGGGATGGAGCTCATAGCAGGTGAGGTCGATATCCCCCGCCGTCAGGGACCACAGGTAGGCGGCCTTTCCGCCGGGGGCGGCGCAGGCGTCCAGCACCTTCTTGCCCCGCATATCCCCCATAAACCGGCAGATGGCCATGGCCCCTTCGCCTTGGACGGCGATCTTCCCCTCCCGAAAGAGGGACAGGGAGGATAAGGGGATGCTTTTCTCCAGACAAAAACAGTTGTCGTCCACCCGTCCCCGGGTGAAGGGGACCTGCAGCGACGCTGCCAGCTCCTCGTTGGTAAAGGGCCACTGGGCCCGGATCTCCATGGCCGGGAGCTCCCGGGACAGAAGCTGCGCGGTCTCCGCCTCTCCGAACCGATCCAGCCATTCCCGCAGGATCCAGTCGGGGCAGCCAAACTGTATGGACAGCCGTTCCACCGGGTCCGAGGGCAGGGGAGGGAGACTGTCCTTCTCCCGCAGCACCCGGCGCAGGACTCCGTTCACCAGCCCCGCCAAAGCGCCCTTGCCGCATTCCCGGGTCAGCTCCACGGCCCCGTTTACGGCGGCATGATCCGGCGTGTCCATGAAGAACAGCTCCGTCATGCCGAGGCGCAGGATGTTGCGGACCACCTTCTTCTGGGGCTTCACGTAAAAGGAGAGCATGTAGTCCGTCCACCGCAAATGCTCAAGAGCGGTGTACACCAGGGAGCTTATATAGGCAAGCTCCGATGGTTCCCGCCGCACCTCCTTCAGCCGCAGGTTGGCGTAGGCGCCGTCCTCCACCACGTCCATGAAAACCTGCAGGGCGTCTCGGCGGGGGCTGCTCATGAAAGCACGCTCCCCGCAACATTTTTGCCCCGCAGAAAGGCTTTCCCGTCCAGCTTCTTGCCGCCGGGTGCCTGCAATTCCAGAATCTCTAAAGCGCCGTCCTTGCAGCGGAGGAACAGGCCCTTCTTCCCGTCCCCGAACAGACCGCCCACGGGCAGCCCCTCCGGCGGCTCTTCGGCGGAGAGGACCGTGCGCCACAGCTTCAGCTTCTCCTCGCCCAGCAGGGCGTAGGCCCCGGGCCAGGGATTCGTGCCTCGGATAAGATCATGGATCGCCTGCCGGGAAGCGGAAAGATCGATCCTGCCGCTGTCCCGGGTGAGCATCCGACAATAGGTGGCCTTCTCTTCGTCCTGAGGCACGGGGGAGAGTTCCCCCCGTTCCAGGGCGTCCAAGGTCCGCATAAACAGCTTTGCCCCCAACTCGGCCAGCCGGACGGCCAGCTCCCCGTAGGTCTCGTTCGCCCCCAAGGACGTTTCGGCCTTCATCAACACGTCTCCGGCGTCCATCCGCTTCACCAGCTTCATGGTGGACACGCCGGCCACTTTCTGTCCGTCGATCACCGTTTGCTGCATGGGGGAAGCGCCCCGGTAGAGGGGCAGGAGGGACCCGTGGACATTGATGGCCCCCAGAGGCGGGATGGAAAGATTCTCCTCGCTGAACAGCTGCCCGAAGGCCACCACGGCATATAGATCCGGCTGAAAGGCACGGATGGCCGCGCAGCCCTCCGGACTTCGGATCCTTTCAAACTGATGGACCGGCAGCCCCAGCTCCAGCGCCGCTGCCTTTACCGGCGGCGGCGTCAGAATCGCCTTTCGTCCCACGGGCCGATCCGGCTGGGTGAACACGGCCAGCGTATGCCGGGAGGCGGCCAGGGCCCGCAGGGTGGGCACGGCAAAATCCGGAGTGCCGAAGAAAGCGATGCGCATGAAACTATTCTTCCTCCCCCTTGAAGTCGGCGGGCGGTTCCTTCACCAGGGGCAGATATACCTTCCCATCCAGATGGTCGCACTCATGGAAGACCGCTCGGGCAAAAAGCCCCTCGCCTTCGTATTCGAACAGGTCCCCGTTCCGGTCATAGGCTTCCACCTTCACATAGTTGGGCCGCTCCACATACCCGCTTTGACCGGGGAAGGAGAGGCAGCCCTCCATGCCGCCCTGGACTCCGGAGGATTCCAAAATATGAGGGTTCACCATCTCCACAGGGGCGTTCTCGCCCTCAGGACCGCCCACGTCGATGACCACCACCCGGCGGAGCACCCCCACTTGAGGGGCGGCCAGCCCAACGCCGTCCGCCTCGTACATGGTATCGAACATATCGTCGATGAGCTGGGAGAGCCGACCGTCGAAATTGGTCACCTCCCGGCACTTCTTATACAGACAAGGGTCCTTGTCCTTGCGGATGGTTCTGATCGCCATGGCATACTCCTCCTATATACATCATGCTATTATACCCTGTCGCCATCCTTTTGTAAAGAAAGCCAGTCGTTTTTGTCCGGTTGAGTAACGCTCAACCGTCGGTTGATACAAATTTTTACAAAATATCCGTTCGGATGATGGCCCAACCGGCCTGTATATGGTATGATGGGCCCATCAAAAACACGGGAGGTCACTATGGAATATAAGGAGACCATGGGCAAGCGGATCAGCGATCTGCGCAAAGGCAAGGGCATGACCCAGGAGCAGCTGGCCCAGCTGCTGGGCGTCACGCCGCAGGCGGTGAGCAAGTGGGAGAACGATCTCTCCTGCCCCGACATATCCATCCTGCCCCAGCTGGCGGAGGCTTTGGGCGTTACCACGGACGAGCTGCTGGGGAAAGCGCCCTTGCAGACGGTGGCACCGGAAACGGAAAAGCAATCCGGCAAAGCCCACGTAAGCGTGCGCCTGAGGATGAACAAGGCCGAGAAGGTCATCTTCGCTCTGCTCTTGATGGGCATCGGCGTCGTCTTCCTATTGAACGCGTTCCACGTGATCGAGCTGGGGGAGGGGGTCACTTTCGGGAGCGTGCTCTGGCCCTTCCTGGTGGCCTGCATCGGCGTCCTGGCCTGCCGTTCCGAACTGAACCCGGTCAGCATCGGTCTGTTCCTGTTCGGCGTATACATGCTTCTCTTCAACCTGGGCATCATTCCGGCCCAGTATAAGCTGACCTGGGCCATGGCATGGCCGGTGGCGCTGATCCTGGTGGGCATTACCATCCTTCTGCGCTTCATTTTGCCCGAGCGGAAGAAGAAGGAAGGCGGTTTCTTCGAGGTGGAAAAGAGCGATCCTGTATTCAACTGCACGGACGATGACGGCTTCATCCGCATAGATTCCGCCTTTTCCAGCAAGGAGAAGCGGGTGAGCGGCGGCGTTCGATTCACCGGCGCCAATATAGACTCCTCCTTTGGGAGCCTCGTCCTTGATCTTTCCGAGGCGGAGATCGTGAACGGCGCGCTGATCGACGCCGACGTGTCTTTCGGCTCTCTCACCATTCGTCTGCCTGCCACCGTAAGCGCCAGGGCCATGTGCGACTCGGCTTTCGGAGGCTACGACTGTCCTCCGGGGAATCCCGACGCCGAGATAGAGGTCCAGATCAAGGGCGACGTCTCCTTCGGCAAGATCGAAGTGGAATACGTCTGATCCCAGATAAAAAAGAAAGGAGCGAGTATCTCGCTCCTTTTTGTTTGCTCCGTCCTACTCCATGCCC
>JAEEGF011423810.1_pt1 | contig 10631 bp, 7 predicted proteins | sample 9134171 | NCBI WGS metagenome assembly JAEEGF01 (sample SAMN16246542, study PRJNA631951) | gut metagenome | biome: gut microbiome; feature: rumen; material: AP-attached | host: Bos | place: Iran: Karaj | collected 2018-10 | reverse complement strand
AAACCACGGGTTGATAAGTTACGATGCAAGAAAAAATGTAAAAAGTTTTCAACGTATCAACACCCATTCATACTACTCATTTCTATTTTAAAAAGAAAGAAAAAAGAAAAAATAATGAATATATGGAGTTGAAAAAGCAGTGGACGGAGCAGGGTTTCATCAATGAGCCGGCTCCAGAGGGAACAGATCTGAAAGCAGAGATTCGCAGAATGTGTGAAGAAAAGAATGCCATTATCCTGGCACATTACTACACGCATGGTGAGATACAGGATTGTGCTGACTTCATTGGCGATTCTCTGGCATTGGCAAGAAAAGCAGCCAATACAGATGCGAAGATTATCGTGATGTGTGGTGTTCACTTCATGGCTGAGACGTGTAAGATATTGTCTCCTGACAAGCTGGTGCTGTGTCCTGACCTGAATGCCGGCTGTTCATTGGCTGACTCCTGTAAGGCAGAGGACCTGAAGAAGTTTAAAGAGGAACATCCTGGCTATGAGGTCATCAGCTATGTGAATACTACGGCTGCCGTAAAGGCATTGACCGATGTGGTAGTGACCAGCGGAAATGCCAAGAAGATAGTGGATACCTTCCCACAGGATGCCAAGCTGATATTTGGTCCTGACTATAACCTTGGTTCGTATATCAACAGCATTACAGGCAGAGAGATGTTGCTGTGGAATGGTGGTTGTCATGTGCATGAGCGTTTCTCCGTACCTGAGATACTGAAACTGAAAGAGGCCCATCCACAGGCATTGGTACTGGCACATCCTGAATGTAAGGGTCCTGTATTGGCAATAGCTGATATTGTTGGCTCTACAGCTGTACTTTTGAAGTATGCAACGGAACATCCAGAGAATGAATATATCGTGGCTACAGAGGCAGGAATACTGCATGAGATGCAGCGTAACTGTCCTGATACCCTATTCTATCCTGTTCCTCCTGAAGTGAGTGAGGGTTCCATTGGCTGTCATTGTAATGAGTGTGACTACATGAAGATGAACTCCCTGCTGAAGATTTACAATACGCTGAAGTATGAGTGGCCGACGGTAGAGGTGGATGCTGCTATTGCCAAGGATGCTGTGAAGCCTATTGAGAGAATGCTTGCTTTAAGTTAGTGGTTTGGTAGATTAGTTGTTTAGTCGTTTGGGTATATATGTTATCTGTTGTAGTACCCATATATAATTCGGAGGAAACGATAGGAAAGTGTATTGAGAGCATACAGCTTCAGACGTTTTCTGATATAGAATTAATATTGGTGGATGATGGCAGTACGGATAACAGTGGCAGAATCTGTGATGACTATGCAGCAAATGACGATAGAATAAAGGTTATTCATCAGGAAAACAAGGGCAGGACAGAAGCCCGTTGGCAAGGCGTTCAGCAGGCTAATGGCAGTTGGGTTACTTTTGTGGATAGCGACGATATGCTTCCAAAGGATGCCTTAGCCAATCTTTATGAGAAAGCAGATGATGAAACGGATATTGTTTTAGGTAATGGTCAGGAACTGCCTGATGAACGGCGAGAAGTGATACCTATGGAGGATTTCCGTCATTTGGCTGTTCGTGGTGATGGAACCATCGGTGTGCCTTGGGGTAGTCTATATAGAAGAAGTTGTCTGACTGCTTACCTGTTTGACCTGCCTCGTGAAATCATGATGGGTGAAGACTATATTTTCTGGCTTCGTCTGGTGTTTTCAACTGAAAAACCCGTAAAGGTGGTCTATAAGAATGTATATACCAAGGGTGATGACCATACCAGCAACAGTTTTCCCTGGACAGCTGCTTATGCACAGAGAATCAATGAATTAAGAGTTTCTTCCATTCCTCAGGAACAGCGACATCTTTATTTCCATGACATCTTACATGACCGCGTGGATAACCTGTTTGCCGTAGCAGTCTATCAGTCACGTAGAGAATGGAAAAAGAGTCCATTTTATCAGGAAATACTGAAAGATACCACCCTCAGCTTGAAACAACGCCTATTCTTAGCTATTCCTTCCTTGAAGCTTCGACGTTGGTTATCAAGATGACTTTTCTGGCTATCCACATGAGGATAACGGAGGTAAGATAACTGACCAACACCAATACGAGGAAGATAATCACCGGATACTGGAAACCATAGATAAAATCCTGGAAGAGATAGACGCAGAAGAAGGTATGTGTCATCCACATCACCATGGACCGACGGCCAATTTCATGCAGCAGTTTCTTGATGGTTGGATGCAGTGGAATATGGATGAAACACCAAGTAAATGCCAGTGCATAGAGTCCATCAGCCAATGTCACCTTAAACAGGCACTTGACGATGAATAAACCTATCATTAACAATAGGTAAACCATAGGTTTGACGGTCGTAAACCGGTAGTTTGTCTCTAATAAACGATAGAGGAATATGCCCAGTGAGAAATAGAAGGTAAGGATGACCCAATAAACTGGTTGGATGAGCAAGGTGTTAAGAATCACATCTTCAGGAAGATGATTTCCTAAGTATCTGGCTGACAAGAAGATGATGAGGTAGATAAAGCAAGTCAAGCCTATCTTTATCCTGCCTTTGAGGTGATAGACATAATGAATGATGTGATAGGAAAACAGGGTAATGACGGCATAAGGCAGGAGGAACCACGTTTCCCCGTTATAGGTACAACGAATGCCGATGATATTGGTGAGGACATGAACCCAGTCATGAGGATAGGTTTCAGAATCAATGAAATGGCCTATAGTGACGAAAACCACCAACACTATCCAGTAGTGGATGTAGAGTTTCAGCAATCGTTTACTCTGGCTCTTGGCATTCAGTTGCTGATGACGATAGACATAGGTTAGTCCGTATCCACTCAATATGAGAAAGAAGGTAACCGGATAGGTAGCATTCGCCATATAGGCAGCCAAAGCCTTGCCATGAATATAGATAAGCGGACTGCACGTGCTGTCAAGGTCTGAGATGCCAAACAAATGATACCAGAGCATCATCAGAATGGCTACGCCTTTCAGTATGGTACTGGTCTCCTTGCTCATCTTTTCATCAGCTTATTCAACGAAAGGGTTGCCATCATGATGATGAATGGCATGAAGGGAATATGGAAGCGGGCTTCTCCATGGCCTACAAACAGCAATAGAAGCGTTCCTAACGCGATAATACTGCCTGGAAGCAATATGGTACGCCAATGAGAGAAAAACAGGCTGAGAAGGGCGCAAATCAGCAATACATAATAAATAATAAGGTTGAGGACGGTCAGCCACTGCACCAAAGAATAGTGAGGGAAGCTTTGCAGGAGTGTTCCCATGCTGACTTCCTCGTACATGTATTCATTCTCGTTCTTGTCAGGAACGAAGGTACACATATTGACATTGTCTGACACATAGGTGTTGACCAGCTTCTGCGGCATCTGCTTAATGTAATCAGCAGGGTGTTCCTGCACCCAATCCAAGAACAAAGCCTGCCAGGCAGAGTCCTTCTGGGCTACATTCCATTGCTGATTGTCACGTACAGCCATGGTTTCAGTAGAATGGTCTGTAGAATAATCCGTCAGGGCCATCCAACCTGTCTTGGCCTGATAGAGAAACAGGCCAGTACGACAATAGCTGACGGTTCCTATCAGCAGCACAACAGCTACATAACCGACAATAGGAAGCAGGCAAAGCTTTCTTGGGCGTTTGACCAACAGGTAAATCACTATTGCAGCCAGGAAAATGAAACCCATAGGACGGAACCAGTTGGCCAATGCCAGCATCATGCCACCCAAAAGGTATTTCTCCTTCACCAGACTGAGCCAAAGACCCAGCATGATGAAAAACATAAACGGCAGTTCACTCAGGGTGGAAGTAGCCTCTCCGTAGTTGGCAGGATAAAGCATGTAAATCAGCAAGGCCAGAAGGGCTACCTTCTCGTTGACTATCCTCTTGACGAAAAGATAAAACAGCCAGGCAGTAGCTCCCTTCATCAATGCATAGAGAATGAGCAGAGGGGTAACAGAATGAAACAGCACCAATGACAGGGCTACCGCATTGATGCTTCCGGCATTCCAAAGGAAAGGATAATCAAAAAGCATGGAGCTGACCGGATAAGGCTCTCCATGCTCTATGGCTTCCTGTGCCAAGAGGATATAACCCTCGCTGTCAGGATATGGGGTATAGCCAAATACCAACAGAACCACCAACTGCAATAAGGTGAATATTGCAAGGAGTGGTAGAATCAGTTGACGATGGCTATCTTGCATACAACTCCTTTGTCTCCGCTGCTGGTAGCAGTAACCACCATATAGACACCACTGGCTACCCGTTCGTTGTTCTGGTCACGTCCGTTCCAGGTAAAGATTCTGCCATTGCTTCTGCCTTCAGCCACAAGGGTTCCACTGGCGCTGAGTATCTTCACATCAGCATCATTCGAGAGGCCTGTAATGGTAATGAGTCCTGTGTAGTCAGGAGTAACCGGATTGGGATAGGCATAGACATCATCTTCGTTCATCTCTGTGATGGTTCCCACAATGCCGCTCATATAGGAGCAGAGTCCTTTATCCGTACCGATAAACACTTCTCCTGTCTCTTCATTGATAGCAGTAGAACCGATGATATCGGAGAGCAGCGGACTGTTTTCTGTGGTGAAATGATGCACTTCTGACATGTTGTCTGAACTGATGACATAGACACCGTTGCCATTGGTGCCAATCCATTTCTGACCGTCGTTATCCACCATGATACTCGTCACATGAACACCTGCCAGCAGGTAGTCGGCATAGTTGGTACCATCATTGCGAGGTACTTTGACTTGTGTGAACACCATATCGGCAGGAGTGGCTCCTATCATGTCCTTGTTGATAACAAACGGACCCACATCAGTTCCTACCCAGATGTTTCCCTCTTTGTCTTCAGCCACACAGGTAACGCCATACATACTCTCTGCCTTTGTACCGTCCTGATTGACAAAGTTGGTATAAGCCACGGCAGCATCTGTTGAAGGCTGATAGCACAGCAGGGCAGGTTCAATGAATCGGTCGTTACAACACCAGAGGATACCCCTGCTGTCGAACATGGCATTCACCATGTTGTCATAAGAACGGTTGGCAGAGTTCATGAACTCCTGCTTGTGATGGTTGACCCATTCACCTGAAGGGGTTAACTCAAAGATAGAGGCAGTAGCACTGGCACTGTTAATCACCCAGAGACTGCCGTTCTGGTCGAACACCAGACTCTCAATCATGGTATAGTCTTTGTTGTCAGGCAGCAGGGCGTGGGTAGTCAAAGGACTGTTCTGGTAATTGTATTCCTTGACGAATTTGCCGTCCCTGAACTCATAGAGCCCTACCCTACCCGATGCAAACACATGGGAAGAGTCGTTGGGATCCACATCAATAGAGGCAATGTCCTGATAGGAATGGCCTGTGTAGGTATTCAGCTGGTCTTCATAGATGTGCCAGTTTTCACCGTTCCATACCTGTATGCAACCTTCCTTGTTGGGGTCAAACGAACCAGCCAGAATGCCGTCGCAGGAATACAGCTTCTTGTTCTTGAAGCGCATGAACTGGATGAAGTTGTATTTGGGGCCACCTGGGTTCAGGGTATTCACCGTTTCCAGGTACTGGTTATAGTCTGTACGATCTACATTGAAGATGGTAGCATCATACGAGGTAGTGACTGTCCAGTTGTGAGGATCAATCAGGTTGTTGGTAAGTGCTGAGCTGAGTACCTTACCGGTTTTGGTCTTTGCATAGATGTTGCCTCCGGCAATGGCCACCTGTGAGATGTTCTCACTCAGGTTGTAGCTCTCGCTGATTTCTATGCGGTCCATGTCCACCTTGACAATACCGAAGCCACAGGCCAGGTAGGCATACTGGTCTTTGATGTAGATGCTGTTAACTGTCTTGTCAGCCGTCATTGACTTCTGATAGAGGTCGCTCAGGTTCACCACTTCCCCACCCTCTTCCATCATGTCGATGTTCTGGTTCTGATAGACAATGATGAGGCGCTTGACCTTTGCATTCCATTTGATATGGGTGATATAGGTATCGCTGAGGCCGTTGACCTTGTCGTAGGTGTTGACAGACTGGTCTGTCAAGTTATAGGTGTAGAGGCTGTTGCTGGCCAGCACATAGAGCTCATTGCCGTCAGAATAGATGTCCTGCACAGTATGGTAGGCCATGTAGTTACGCCAGGTACCTATTTGCGCCCTAACAGGACAAAAAGATAAATGACAAATGATAAATGATAAACTCAGTACCATTAACCATTGAACCTTGAATATTGAACATTTATCCTTCATTGCACTCCTCTTTATCATTTCTCATTTATCATTTATCATTTATCATTTCTCATTTAGGGCGAAGCCCGCCAGGTATTTGACCAGTTTCTGTACCGCAAGTGCACGATGACTGATCTGGTTCTTGACGTCAACACCCAGTTCAGCAAAGGTACCGTCATAGCCGTTGGGCTTGAACACTGGGTCATAGCCAAAACCTTTCTCACCACGCTTCTCTGTGGTAATCTCACCTTCCACAATACCTTCAAACAGGTTGATGCGCTGCACCTTTTCTTCTTTGCCTGCTTCTTCCACCAAGGCAATGGCAGTACGGAAACGTGCATGACGGTTGTCCTTGTCCTTCAGTTCACGAAGCAACTTGCGGGTATTGGCTTCACTGTCATGACCTTCTTCACTGGCATAGCGGGCTGTATGTACACCAGGAGCACCACCCAAGGCTTCTACCTCCAGACCTGTGTCGTCGGCAAAGCAGTTGACATGATAGTGGTCGTAGATATACTGAGCCTTTTGAAGCGCATTCTCCTCCAGCGTCTCTCCTGTTTCAGGAATATCATCATGACAGCCGATGTCAGAAAGTGACAACACTTCCACCTTGTCGCCCAGAATCCCTCTTACCTCAGAGAGCTTGTGTTCGTTGTTTGTTGCAAAGACTATTTTCATAGCAAGCCTTGTTTATTCGGGTTGTTCACCTTCAATGAATCGCTGAACGTCTTTCTTCTGGTGCTTGATCTTCACCTTCATCTCCTCAAAGCCTTCTCCATAGACACCGATAACCTGTGACTGGCTGACAAAGGCATTGGGGTCAATCATCTTGATAAGACGGAAGATGTTGACACTCTCATTCTTACGTGCCAGGATACAAAGCACCTTCATCCTCCTGCCTGTGTACCATCCGTGGCCGTCCAATATGGTGACACCATGATTCATCTCCGTGCCTATGGCATTGGCTATCTCCTGCCACTTCTCAGAGAAAATCATGAACTGTACTGACTGCCGACGACGGTTCATGACATAGTCGAGCACATAGTTCTCTATGGCCATCACACAGAAACCAAACATCACCTTATGGGCACGTTCGACATAGTCACCAAACTGAGGGAAGAACATACATGAGCCGATGATACAGAAGTCAGCGGCAAAGAGCACCGTTCCTAAAGATACCTTGCTGTTGTACTTGTTGACGGTGGCAGCAATGATGTCAGTGCCACCTGTAGAGCCGTTGCTTGAAAAGACCGTCGCCAAACCTATACCCGTGATGACACAGCCGATAATCATCGACATGAACTCCTGTCCCTCACCCAACAGCATGATAGGCAGTCCGTTGGGCTGCTTGGGAATGATGTATTGGGCAAACATCAGCATGAAGTAAAGGGTGAAGATGGCATAGATGGTCTTCATCATGAACTTGAAGCCCAGTGCATACAAGGCCACCACCAACAGGATGCCGTTAATGATGATATAGGTATTCTCCAGATGGAAGCCTGTAGCATAGTAGATGATGGCCGAGAGACCTGTCACGCCACCTGCCACAATCTCATAGGGCATGAGGAATACCGTAAAGGAGACGCAGTACATAAGAAGTCCAAGGGTTATGAAGAAATAATCCTTGAACTCGCTCCAGATGAATTTTTGATTGACTGTCAAAACAAATTACTATTTACGATTTTACGATTTATTTGCCTAATACCACGTTCACCATGCGTTTGGGAACAATGATCACCTTGATGATGGGCTTGTCCTCAATGTACTTCTTGGCACGCTCGTCAGCCAGTACTGTCTGTTCAATGGTCTGGTTGTCGGCATCAGCTGCAAACTCCATGTCAAAGCGTGTCTTACCATTGAAGGCAACACCCAGACGGACGCTGTTTTCTACCAGATACTGTTCGTCCCATGTAGGCCACTGGGCATCACAGACACTACCCTCGCCTCTCAGCATGCTCCAGAACTCTTCAGCAATGTGAGGTGCAAAGGGAGCAATCAGTACCGTCATCTGACGGAACAGTCCTGCGTTGTGGCACTTCAGCTGTGACAGCTCATTGACGCAAATCATAAAGGCTGAGATGCTGGTGTTGTAAGAGAAGATCTCCATGTCCTGGCTCACCTTCTTGATGAGCTTGTGGACGCTCTTCATCATCTCCTTTGAAGGCACGTCGTTGTTGAGGGGAGCCGTCACAAGGTTCCAGAACTTCTTGAGGAAACGGTGACAGCCGTCAATGCCATTGGTGTCCCAAGGCTTGCTTTGCTCCACAGGACCCAGGAACATCTCATAGAGACGCAGCGTGTCAGCACCATACTTCTCTACAATCATGTCTGGATTGACCACGTTGAACATCGACTTTGACATCTTCTCCACAGCCCAGCCGCAGATGTACTTGCCGTCCTCCAGAATGAACTCAGCATTCTCATATTCAGGACGCCAGGCCTTGAAGGCTTCTATGTCAAGCACATCAGCCGATACGATGTTGACATCCACGTGAATGGGTGTTACCTCGTACTGGTCCTTCAGGCCTAAGCTGACAAACTTACCCTTGTCGGCACCTTCGTTCTCAATGCGATAGACAAAGTTGGAGCGACCCTGAATCATTCCCTGGTTCACCAGTTTCTTGAAGGGCTCGTCTGTGCAGCTGTAACCGCTGTCATAGAGGAACTTGTTCCAGAAACGTGAGTAGATGAGGTGACCAGTGGCATGTTCCGTACCACCTACATAGAGGTCCACATTCTGCCAGTACTCGTCAGCATCCTTGCTGACCAATGCCTTGTTGTTCTTGGGGTCCATGTAGCGCAGGTAGTAGGCAGAAGAGCCGGCAAAGCCAGGCATGGTGTTCAGCTCCAAGGGGAAGACGGACTTATTGTCAATAAGTGAATTATCAACCACACGGTCAAACTTGGTGTCCCATGCCCATTTCTTGGCACGTCCCAAGGGAGGCTCACCTGTCTCTGTGGGCTTGTACTCATCAATCTCAGGAAGCTCCAGTGGCAGACACTCCTTCGGAATCATGTAGGGCATATCGTCCTTGTAATATACAGGGAACGGCTCACCCCAATAACGCTGGCGTGAGAAAATGGCATCACGCAGACGGTAGTTCACTTTCACACGACCAAGACCCTGTTCAGTCACAAACTTCTTGGTGGCAGCAATGGCCTCCTTGACGGTCAGTCCGTTGAGGCTGAACTTGGCACTTGCAGAGTTACACATGATACCCTCCTTGGCGTCATAACTCTCCTCGCTGACGTCAGCACCCTCAATCAGGGGGATGATGGGCAGGTTGAAGTGTTTGGCAAAAGCATAGTCACGACTGTCGTGAGCAGGAACGGCCATGATGGCTCCTGTTCCATAGCCAGCCAATACGTATTCTGCAATCCAGATAGGAATCTTCTCATCTGTAAACGGATTGATGGCATAGCTTCCAGAGAACACACCTGTCACAGAATGATCCATCTGACGTTCACGCTCTGTACGCTTCTTCACGTAAGCCAGGTATTTCTCAACTTCTTCCTTCTGCTCAGGAGTGGTAAGCTGCTGTACGAGCTCACTCTCAGGAGCCAGTACCATGAAGGTCACACCAAACATCGTATCGGCACGAGTGGTGAAGATGGTGAACTCGTGCAAAGCGGTTTCCCCGCTTTGTTCATTACCGGCTACCTTAAACACTACCTCTGTACCCTCAGAGCGGCCAATCCAGTTACGCTGAGTCTCCTTCAGTGACTCTGTCCAGTCAATGGTGTCCAGTCCGTCAAGCAGACGCTGAGCATAGGCAGACACACGGAGGCACCACTGGCGCATCTTCTTCTGTTCTACAGGATAGCCACCACGAACGCTGACACCATTCACCACCTCGTCGTTAGCCAGTACGGTACCCAGTCCAGGACACCAGTTGACCATAGTTTCTGCAAGGTAGGCAATGCGGTAGTTCATCAGCACTTCCTGCTTCTTTTTCTCAGAGTAGCTGGCCCAGTCAGAGGCTGTAAAGTGCAGCTCCTCTGTACCCAGGGCGTTGCAGTTCTCCGTACCCATCAGTTCAAAGTGCTCAATGAGCTTGATGGTGGGCTGTGCCTTCTTGGAAGACAGGCTGTAGTAGCTCTTGAACATTCGCTGGAAAGCCCATTGTGTCCACATGTAGTAACCAGGATCACAGGTACGTACCTCACGGTCCCAGTCGAAGCAGAAACCAATTTTGTCCAGCTGCTGACGATAACGGGCAATGTTCTCATTCGTTGTCTTCTCAGGATGCTGTCCTGTCTGAATGGCATATTGCTCAGCAGGCAGTCCATAGGCATCGTAACCCATGGGGTTCAGTACGTTAAAACCTTTCAACCGCTTGTAGCGGGCATAGATGTAGCTGGCAATGTAACCCAACGGATGACCTACATGGAGTCCT
>JAEEGF010934643.1_pt1 | contig 10631 bp, 3 predicted proteins | sample 9134171 | NCBI WGS metagenome assembly JAEEGF01 (sample SAMN16246542, study PRJNA631951) | gut metagenome | biome: gut microbiome; feature: rumen; material: AP-attached | host: Bos | place: Iran: Karaj | collected 2018-10 | reverse complement strand
AACAGGCGACAATCAATTTCATCACTGCGACGTATCTGATTGGACCGACATTATTGAAATCGCTGTATGTGGAGGAGCTACAGTAGGACTGAAGAACGACGGCACGGTGGTGGCGACAGGCGACAATCAATCTAATCAATGCGACGTATCCGACTGGACTGATATCATTTCGATTGATATGAGCGAGTCGCAAACTGTCGGATTAAAAGCTGATGGTACTGTTGTGGCTGCTGGTGTGAATTGGACAGTACAAACGAAAGTCAATGACTGGCGATGGACGGATATCGTCGCTATCGCGGCAGGATATGAGTGCATTGTTGGATTAAAAGCTGACAGAAGAGTAGTTGCGACCGGCGGCTTTGAGAAGGTCTATGATTGGAGCGATATCGTTGCAATCGATGCGGGCAACTATCATGCAGTAGGTTTGAAATCCGATGGTACAGTAGTTGATGAGTGGTCGAGTGAAGTCAGCGGAATTGATCAAATGTGTGACATGTCTGAATGGTCAGACATTGCAGCATTATATGTGACTTCGCCTATAATAATAGGGCTGAAATCAAACGGATCAGTTGTGTATACCGGACAAAGCGGATACGATAGTTGGATTAAGAACGGGGTATTGAACATATCAGATTGGACCGACATTATGCTGCCGAACGAGGGACGCCGGGTGCCGGGACCGATCCATAAACCGCAGACGACGCCTGAAATTGAGACGACGCCGACACCAACGCCGACGCCCAGAACGACGTCGATTACGTCGAAGCCGACGCTGTCGCCTACACCGACGCCTACGCCCACGCCGACGCCCATGCGTACGCCTACACCGACGCCGACACCAACGCCGACGCCTACACCTACTCCGACGCCTACGCCCATAGTTCCGACCGCAACTATGACTACATCGCCATTCGAGATTACGGTCACGTTTAACGCAAACGGCGGCAGCACTCCGATAACCAGCAAGACGGTAATCGTCGGTCAATGCTACGGCACTCTTCCGACACCGACACGCACGGGTTACGTGTTTTATGGATGGTACACTTCAGCATACGGCGACGGTTTGAAGATCACGTCCACAACGACGGTAACAAATACGTCAAACCATACGCTGTACGCGCATTGGGTAGCTAAATAGAACACAGAACAGTTCCCCTGTGTTCGGGCTGCAAGAGATGTTTCCCAAACGACGCGCACTCTGTTTCGCTGTGTTTGTAAAATGATTGATTCACAGCCGGCATTGTGTTATAATCATCGAGAATAGAGGCATTCTTTTTCAACAAGGGGGATATATGGACGTCATCAGAAGATTTGAACCGCTTTTCGGCGAATGGTACGCCGAAAGTCTGATCGGCACGGGCAGTCTGGGACGCGTGTATAAGATTTATCGCGAGGAGATGGGCTACCGATTCTACTCCGCGTTGAAGTACATTTCGATCCCGGATCAGGAAAGCGATATCGAACGGCTTCATGCGGAAGGCATGGACGATGCTTCGATCGCGAATTATTATCGCGACCTTGCGCAGAACGTGTCTTCGGAGATCGCGCTGATGAACAGCCTCAAGGGAAACACAAACATGATCTCCTTCGAGGATTCAAGGATCTTTCCGAAGCCTGACGGGATCGGCTACGATGTCTTTATCCGCATGGAGCTTTTGACGACGCTTCCGGATTATCTCAACCGCGCAGGCGCACTGATCACGGATACGACCGTTTGCAAGCTCGGTTCGGATATTTGCCGCGCGCTCGAGCTCTGCAGCCGTTTTACCGCCGTCTGCCGCGACATCAAGCCGCAGAATATTTTCATCAACGAGGACGGAGACTTCAAGCTCGGGGATTCCTCGATCGCGAAGACGGGCAACTACGGGTATATGACGTATATCGCGCCCGAGATCTATTGGGGAGAATCGTACCGTATATCCGCCGATATCTATTCTCTCGGTCTGGTGCTGTATTGGCTGCTGAATGAGCGCCGCGGGCCGCTTCTTCCGCCTCCGCCGGCAGTACCGCAGGCGGCACAGGTTGAGGAAGCACGTGTGCGCAGAATGCAGGGAGAAGTTCTGCCTCCGCCGATGCATGGCAGCGACGAGCTGGTCCGGATCGTTCTGAGAGCCTGCGCCTTTAATCCGAAGGACAGATATCAGAGCCCTGCAGAAATGCGGCAGGATCTGGAGAACTGCATGAGCAACGCCGGCAGACAGACGATTTTGCAGGGCAGTGCGGCTGCAGCGGCGACCGCCTACGCGCGGAATACGAAAACAGCCGATAGTCGGCAGATGTACGAGAAGACAGTCGGCGCCTACCGCGATCCCTCCGGTGTCAACGATTTGCAGGACGGTGAATCAACGATCGGTCTGTTCCCGAAGAAGCAGAATCAGAGAAAACCGATTCGAATCGAGGAGCAGCCAAAAGCACCGGCTGCACCGGTACCGGTTCAGCCGGAGAAGAAAGCGCCGGAACAGAAGCAGAAAGGGAAGAGCAATCCGAAGAAAAAACGATTGATGATCATATTGTTCATCGTATTGGCTTTATTCCTGGCTGCGGATGCTGTATTGGTCCTGTTTATCATGCGCAGATGCGATTCCTGCAATGGCGGATCCGCGTACGCGCAGGCAGAAAAGACGGCGAGCCCGACTCCGACCAAGCAGCCGACGGTCACGCCTTCGCCGACCAAGCAGCCGACGGCTTCTCCTTCCCCGACGAAGACGCCGACGCCCACGCCCACGCCGACAAAGACGCCGACGCCCACTCCGACAAAGACACCGACGCCGACGCCTACGCCGACGCCGACGCCTACGCCTACGCCGACTCCGACGCCCGAGCCTACGCCGACCCCGGTGCCGAAACCGTCTGCAGTTTCCAACGGCGCGGTACAATCATGGGCAAGAAATACGACTGCAGATAATGAAGCAACCGTCGACATCAAAAACAAACAGGTCAGCAAATCGGGCGGCAAGTGGTATTGCTATGTAGACTGCGATATCTACAACGGCGCCGGGAAGAAGATCGCTTCAAATGTGCGTATCACTTATCGGTACAATGCGGATTCGCAGAGGTGGGTATACGTCTCTTATACGGGAGGTTGATCTGCGTATCCCGAGAACACCGGGATTCGGGCGCTTGATCGGATCGTACCGACGAGCAAAGAAATGAAACGAGAGTCAATATGAATCAAACCGCCGCCGTTTGGCGGCGGTTTGTCGTTATTCTTCGATAAAATACGCGGCAATAATCCATAAAACCGTTTGATTGACGGCATAGACTGTGGTATAATCAATAAAAAGTTCGCATTCCGGCAAGGGGGTAAGCATGGATTTCATCCGAAAATTCGAGCCGCTGTTCGGCGATTGGCACGTCGAGAGCTTTATCGGCGCGGGCAGCTTCGGCCGTGTATACAAGATTTACCGCGACGAGATGGATCGTCGTTACTATTCCGCTTTGAAGTATATTTCGATTCCGGCCGAGGAGAGCGAGGTCAAACAGCTCCGCGCGGACGGCATGGACAACATTTCGATCTCTAATTATTACGGGAATCTCATGCAGAACATATCCTCGGAGATCACCCTGATGAACGATCTGAAGGGAAACACGAATATCGTTTCCTTCGAGGATTCCCGGATCACGTCGAAGCCGAACGGGATCGGGTACGATATCTTCATTCGCATGGAGCTTCTGGAGAGCCTGACCAACCGGATCGCCGAGCGTCAGATGGAGAGGGAAGAAGTGGTGAAGCTCGGTAAGGATCTCTGCAACGCGCTGATCCTGTGCGCAAAGAATAAAATCATTCACCGGGATATCAAGCCCGATAACATCTTCATTTCTCCGAACGGCGACTATAAACTGGGCGATTTCGGCATCGCGCGTCAACTCGAAAAGACGGCGACGTTCATGAGCAAAAAGGGCACCTACAACTACATGGCGCCCGAGGTTTACAAGGGGGAACGATACGGCGCAGCCTGCGATATCTACTCGCTCGGCCTTGTGATGTACCGCCTGCTGAACAACGGCCGATTGCCGTTTCTGCCGCCTGCGCCGAAGCCAATGACGCCGGACGACAAGGAGAATGCGATCATCCGACGTATGAAGGGGGAATCGTTTCCCGCGCCGTGCAATGCCGGCCCGGCACTCGGCAGGATCATTCTGAAGGCATGCGCGTACGATCCGCGCGCCCGCTATCAAAGCGCTGCGGAGATGTTGCGGGATCTCGAACATCCTGAATCGGTCATGGACGGCGGTCGTGAGGACGCCGCGGTTTGGAACGGCAGTGCGATCGGATCCGGTACGGGAAAAAGAATCGCGGATACCGAAAAAACGGTCAGCGCGCAGGGAACCGTATTTACCGGGGTACAGACGGATCGGGAAAGGACGGAAGGCACCGAGGCCACGGCGTGGAACAGGGTCTTTTGTCCGTATTGCGGAAAACCGCAGAAGTCCGGGAACAAATTCTGCGCGTCTTGCGGGAAGCCGATCTACACGCCGGAGAAGACGCGCGGCGATGAGGCGCAGAAGATACAGACGCCGACAAAGAAAAAGGATCTTACGTTTTTCTGGGTCATACTTGCGCTGATCCTGATGATCGTGATCGCCGCTTCCGTGATCGTGATCACAATGACAAGCAAGAATCGCGGAGAGGATACCGAAGGAGGACAGGTCATAGATGTTTTGACGCCGACGCCGAAGACCGTGACGGAATCGCCTGCTGCGCAGTCTGCATGGGTAACGGAGCCGCCCGTTTCGGAGCCTGCGTGGAACCCGGACCCGCCGACGTCCACCCCAACACAGACGCCTACGCCTACGCCAACTCGTTCGCCCACGCCTACGCCGACCCGTTCGCCCTCGCCTACGCCGGATCAGAATTCGTTCTACTTCGGCGGTGTGGAGATCGATAAAAATACGACGGAGATCGTCGGTTCGGAGCTTGGGATCAACGGGAGCAGCAGCAACTACCGGAGGATCACAAAGGAAGAGGTCAATAACCTTGTGAAAATGTGTCCGAATCTGACGAAGCTGTCGCTTTCGTACTGCTACATGGATTCTTACGAGCCGCTGAAAAAACTCACCAAGCTCGAGGTCCTTGACCTGAAGAACTGCGGAAACAAGAAGGGCGACGGCAACCGTATCACGGATATCGACTGGGTCTCTTCGCTGAAGAAATTGAAGCAGCTTCGTTTGGAGGGTAACGCGATCAGCGATCTGACGCCGCTCGAGGACATGGACAATCTGCATCTGATCAATCTCTCGAACAACGAGCTTGACGACGAATCGGTGAAATCGGTCGCGAAGATCAGATACCTGGAGGACGCAAATCTGTATAACAACAAGATCTCCGACTTCTCGCCGTTGGTCTCGCTGCAGTATCTGCGGTATCTGAACATCCATCATACCAATATCAGCAGCATCAGCTTTTTGAAGAAGATGTCGTCGAAAAGCCTGAGGATCCTGTATGTAGGTCTGAACTACAAAGGAGAAGCGCTGCCGTATTTCGACTGGGAGGATGTGATCGTGTCTCTTTACAACAAGGTTAATACGAAGATCACGGTCAATGTGGAGAGCAAAGACGATTATGTCTACTATAAGATGGTAGAACTGCAAGACGACGGTTATATCGAATTGATTGCGCACTGAGACCAAAGCAGGGATTGTCGAGAAAAACGATATCAGACGGATTATGATCTGCGGCAGAACCCGTCGTATGTAAAGCGATATAAAAGGATCAAACTATATGGACGAGAAAATGATCAGCCTTCCCGGCTGGAAAATCATCCGGGTCATCGGCAAGGGCAGCTTCGGCTGTGTGTATGAAATCGAAAAGGAAGACGAATTCGGCGAGAATATCCGTTCCGCACTAAAGGTCATTTCGATCCCGGAATCGAGCGCCGAGATCGAGGCGTACCGTGACGACGGCTATGACGACGCGAGTCTGACGGCGCTGTATCGGAGCCGCGTGGAGGATATTACCTCGGAATTCCGGCTGATGAACGAGCTCAAAGGCTGCAGCAACATCGTCAGCTATGAGGACCATATGATCGTCCGGCATGACGACGATATCGGTTATGACATTCTGATCCGCATGGAGCTTCTGACGCCGCTGCCGAAGTACTTCGATCAGCATTTTTCCGGAACGGAAGCGGACAGCGATATCGTCATGAAGCTCGGCGCGGATATCTGCGGCGCACTGGAACGCTGCGGCCGTCATAACATCATTCATCGCGACATCAAGCCGCAGAACATCTTCGTCAACAGAGAAGGCGATTTCAAGCTCGGCGATTTCGGCATCGCAAAGACCTCGGACCACACGACGAAGGCGACCAAGACGGGAACCTACAGCTATATGGCGCCGGAGGTCTATTGGGGGAGACCGTATAACGCTTCGGTCGACATCTACTCGCTCGGCATGGTATTGTATTGGATGCTGAACGAGCGCAGAGGACCGTTTCTTCCGCTGCCGCCGGAAACGCCGAAGCCTGCGCAGGTCACGGAGGCAATGGAACGCAGGCTGCACGGCGAGCAGCTTCCCGCGCCGAAGCACGGCAGCGAGGCACTGAAACGCATCGTCCTGAAAGCGTGCGCGTCCGATCCGAAGGTCAGATACCGGAATCCCGCAGAGATGCGGAAGGATCTGGAGATCCTGATGCGGATCACCGACAACGGCGCGGTCCCGATTCCGGTCGGCGCTGTTCCGGCAGTCGAGCGGACACAGAATACGGAAACGGTCTGGATCCCGGTCGGTCATTATGAGAGAACGGCCGACTCGTTCTCCGATACGGCGGGTACGTACAGGGAAAAGAACGAAGAAGCGACCATTGGCTTGTTCGAACAGGGACCCGCTCCGAGAAGAGCGGTTCAGACGGAGGAAAAGCCGGAAAAAACGGTAAAACCCGCCCCGATCCCGGTTCGGCCCGAACAAACGCAGCAGACGGTAAAACCTGCCCCGATTTCGGCCCGGCCTGAACAAGCACAACAGGAACAAAAGCAGACGGGCAAGGACAAGCCGAAGAAAAAAGGCGTCCTGATCGTGCTGCTTGCCGTGCTGCTGCTTTTTGCGGTAGGAATCGTGTTGATCGTTCTTTTGCTGCATGGGTGCGATTCCTGCAAACAAGGACAGGAAATGCCTGCGGCGACGCCCAAACAGGAGACGGTCGAAGCAACTGCGGAACAGCCGGAAAGACCTACGCCGGAGCAGACTGAGGAACCGATGGAGAAACCGACTGAGACGCCGATCGCGTCGATCGAGGTCTCGCCGGAACCGGAAACTGATCCGACGCCCAATTCGTACAGCACCGAATGGTCGGATTGGAATGAGGATCTTCCGGAATACGTGAACGGCGACGAGTTTGAGGTAGAGGAGCAAACGTTATACAGCTACAGACAACTGGAAAAAACGACTTCGACGAAAAGCAGCACCAAGGACGGCTGGGAATTGTACGATACGAGAAGCAATATCGGTGATTACGGCCCGTGGAGCGATTGGAGTCAAACAAGCAGCTCTTCGTCGGACAAGCGTGAGGTCCAGACCAGAGACGAATACAGATATCGTAATAAGGAACAGACCACCAGCTCACGGTCTTCACTGAGCGGATGGACGCTGGAAGATACGGTCTATTCATGGGGAGAGTATTCTTCGTGGAGCGGATGGTCTGCATCGGAGGTTTCCGCAAGCGAATCGCGGCAGGTCCAAACCAAAACGCAGTACCGTTATCGAACGAAATCATACACAACTTCCTCCAATTCTTCGTTGAGCGGATGGACACTGTATGACCATTCCGTAAGCTACGGAAGCTGGAGCAGCTGGCAGGATACGGCGGTCTCCGCCAGCGATACGTATGATGTTGAGACCCGTCAGGTGCAAACGGGTACGAGGTATCATATGGCGCATTACTGTACCGGCAATGTCACGGGAGCCAAATATCAGACCGCGCCTTCAAACCATACTACAAATGAAGTATTCAACGAGCATTGTACATATCACGATTTGGGATGGTTTGATTCATTGGATGATTTCTATCCATACGAAACGGAGTATCTGTACAAAGGCTCGTCGACGTCGACCTGTTACAGATGCTCAAATACGTGTTTCAGATGGTATATCATGTCTACGCAGAATACCTATAAAACACAATACAGGTATCGGAAGATCAATCACACGTATTACTATTATAAATGGAGCGATTGGTCCGATTGGACCGACAGCTCTGTTTCGGCCACTTCCGACCGGGAGGTCACAACGCGCACGCTCTATCGTTACCGTGACAGACAGCAGGTAGCCACTTACGTGTTCTATCGTTGGGGAGATTGGTCGGCATGGTCGCCGAATTCCGTTACGTCGACAAGTACCAGACAGGTTCAATCGGCGGTCTTCTATCGCTATCGGGACAGAGTGACCGAAACGACGTATTATTTCAGACGGTGGACGTCATGGAGTGAATATTCTACCCAGAGAATGGATGAATCCGAAACCGTCGAGGTAAGGAAAAAGACCCTATACCGATACCGATACAGATAGTCGACGGTTCATAACACGGCGGGACGGTCCGACAGGAAGCGTATGCAGCGACGTCCGAACAAAGCTGCGCTTAGAACGGTCCTGCATTTGTCGTAAAAATCCGCCCGCGGGTTTATTACCTGCGGGCGGTTTGCATTATGCGGAGCTGCCATTCGTTCGCGAAAAACCGATCAAAATCGCAGAACGGTGTTGCCTGCGGGGCGCGGGTGTGGTACAATACACAAAAAGAGATCGGTCAGGGGGACGCTATGGCAGTACTGAAATGCAAAATGTGCGGCGGGGACATCGAGCTTTCTGCGGACAAAACGATCGGCGTCTGCGATTCATGCGGCAGCACGACGACCTTCCCGAAGGTGGACGACGAGCAGCGGGCGAATCGGTTCAATCGCGGCAATCAATTCCGCAGGACCGGAGAGTTTGACAAAGCGCTTGCCGTTTACGAACAGATCGTGCAGGAGGACGAGAACGACGCCGAGGCGCACTGGTGCTGCGCGCTGTGCCGGTTCGGCATCGAGTACGTCGAGGACCCGAACACGTTCGAGTACCTTCCGACCTGTCACCGCGCAAGCTTCGACAGCTTTTTAGAGGACGTCGATTATCTTGCCGCTCTGGAGCATTCCGACGGCGTCACGCGCCGTCAGTACCAGAAGGACGCGGCAAAGATCGCGGAAGTGCAGCGCGGCATCCTTGCGACCTCGCAGAACGAGGAGCCGTTCGACGTCTTCATCTGCTATAAGGAATCGGAGAATGACGGTTCAAGAACCCGCGACAGCATCATGGCGCAGGAGATTTATTATCAGCTCACCGAGCAGGGACGGCGGGTATTCTTTTCTCGCATCACGCTCGAGGACAAGGCGGGCACGGAGTACGAGCCGTATATCTTCGCCGCGCTCAATTCCGCAAAGGTCATGATCGTGGTCACGACCTCGGCGGAACATGTCAATGCAGTGTGGGTCAAAAACGAGTGGAGCCGCTTCCTTTCGCTGATGCGCAAGGACCGCAGTAAGCTCCTTCTGCCGTGCTACCGCGACATGGATCCCTACGATCTGCCGGAAGCGCTGTCCGTGCTTCAATCCTACGACATGAGCAAGATCGGCTTCATTCAGGACCTCACGCGCGGCGTGAACAAGGTGCTGAACGCCGGAAAGCCGAAGGAGACGGTCAAGGAGACCGTCGTGGTGCAGCAGCAGGCGAATACAAACGCCGCGCCGCTGCTGGAACGCGCGTTTATGTTCCTGGAAGACGGCGATTGGAGCAGCGCAAATGAATACTGCGAAAAGGTTCTGGATATTGATCCGAAGAACGCCGAAGCCTATCTCGGCAAACTGATGGCGGAGCTGCACGTAAAAACGCGCGACACATTAAAGGACGTCGCACAGCCGTTCGACGGCAGCAGCAACTATAAAAAGGCGTTCCGCTTCGGCGACGAAAAGCTGAAAGCGGAGCTTTCCGACGATATCGCGTTCATCAAAGACCGCAACGAAACGGCGCGTAAGACCGGGTTCTACAACGACGGCGTAAAAGCTATGAATGCCGCGTCAACGGAATCCGAGTACAAAAAAGCGGCGGCGATCTTCAAAACGATCCCCGGCTTCCGGGATGCGGACGCCCTTGCGGAACGCTGTCTGGAACAGGCGGAGATCTGCCGCAAGGACGGGATCTATCAGGAAGCGATCGCACTGATGAATGAAGACGGAACTACGCTGAGGGGCGCTGTCGGCGTCGTGAAAAAGAGCCCGATAGAAAGGCATAAAGCAGCGATAGAATTGCTGCGCTCGATCCCCGGTTGGAGAGATGCTGACGCGCAGATCGCTGCATGCGAAAGAAAGATCGAGGAGATCAAGGCGCAGGAAGAGGCGGATCGGAAAGAAGCCGAGCGCAAAGCGGAAGAACAGCGCCTTGCGGAAAAGAAACATGAAAAGCGCAGGAAGCTGGTGACTGCGATCGTGCTTTCGGTCGTTGGGCTGATCGTTGCCGCCGCCGTCCTGTACTTCGTGGTGATCGAGCCGAATCAGCGCTACGACGCGGCGGTCGCATTGTATGCCGATGGACAGTATATGAAAGCTGTCTCCATTTTCGGACGACTGGATAACTACAAAGAGAGCAAAAAGTATCTGAATGAATGTTG
>JAEEGF011478381.1_pt1 | contig 10634 bp, 10 predicted proteins | sample 9134171 | NCBI WGS metagenome assembly JAEEGF01 (sample SAMN16246542, study PRJNA631951) | gut metagenome | biome: gut microbiome; feature: rumen; material: AP-attached | host: Bos | place: Iran: Karaj | collected 2018-10 | reverse complement strand
AGAGGTGAAACGTCAGAAACAGATCTTTGCATAGCCGGGCCGACTTACAACCCGGGTCGCCGGCAATGTCGCGCTCGAAGACAATCCCGCCATCAGGCGTATCCCACTCTTCATCAAAAAGCCTGTAATCAATTATATCAAAACCCATAAGGGCGACCTGTATTGCTCTCAAACCATGTCCAACATCGGCGTTATCGACCTTCCGGAAGAAATGAGACACTATGTAAAAGATGTCGATTTCATACTCGGACGTCCCAAGATCCGCCCGGGAGCGGTGGGATGCGTGAGTTATGGAGGGCGTCTTAACCTAAACTTTGCACGCCGTATTGTAGAGGCCGACTTCGAGGACCGTTTTGTCGCCTCGATGCATGAGCTGGGAATTGATGTCAGTGTGCGCTCCTACCGGATATGTTCAAATGCTCCAAAGAGCCGGATGATTCCGCAGGTCGCCCCGAGATGGGCCAGGATGCATTTGCTTCGCAGACTGTTGCTTATTTGACGATAAACATCTTGCCTGCCTTTTCGATGGAATCCTTAAATTTCAGACACTGGTCGACTATTTCGGATCGACGATGCAGTGGCGGGAGAAGGGCCGGCCGTCTGCGCTCATGCCCTCGATCCGGATAACGTAGGGGAAGTCCGGCCTGTCGCTGTTGCAGAATTCAATTGTTCCACGTCCGTCATCAATGACCACTTCGGGGGCCCACAGAATCGTGTTGCGGGCGTCATATCCGAAATCCTCCCCCCGGTCGTAACGGGGTGAATCAAAATATCGCGGAACCTGATAGCCGAGAGGAACAAAATACAGCAGCGAAGGGTCGCGGTCGAAGTAGCGTTGTCTGCCTCCGGGCTTCATTGTGATATGTACGACGCCGCCGTCGCCGCCATAAATGGGATCGGCCTGCGTGGCGATACTCAGCGAACGAAGATCTTCCAGACGCACCTGATCATAACTCCACCAGGCCTCCTCATTGTCTTCCACGATGAGTTTCACCTTTCCTCTTTCGTCATCTTCTTCATCGGCGTCGAAATCGCTTTCGAAATCATCGGAATACGACGTGCTTCTTCGCTTGTTGCGGTTGTACATGTTATCGCCGTCGTATTCGAATATGGGCTTCGTCACGTTCAGGTACTCTATCAGGGTCCAGTCCTTGTACGTGGTAAGATCCTCCCGGTAACTTCTGCCGAAGACCAGCACGTCGTCATCGCCATAGGACGCTATGACGACCGCCGCCTGCAAAGTATCGCCGGGGGCGAGATCTCTCATGGTCGGCGGCGTCAGTTTCGTTTCGTCCGAAAAACCGGGGGCCGGCTTGTAAATATACGGACCCGCAACGGGATCGCCGTCCCAATTCGGGAAATAACGCTTCCCCCTGGGCAGCTTGCCGATATTTATCAGCATCTCGGTATTCTCTTGGAAATCAAGGCTGTCGATGATGAAATACCTGCCCCTTTCGACCTGCAGATAATTCATTACCTTCTGCTTGGGAATCATGAAGGTGAATGAATAGTTCTCGGGTATCTTGGGGGAGCGCCCGCTCGAAACGCTTCCTCGTATCTCCTGAGCCAGCTCCCTGCGATGCCTGATTTTGAAGTCTCCCCTGCCTGCCATCTTTTCCAAATCGTAGAAGCGCCATCCCTGGATCATCATGAGCAGGTCCAGCGCAGCGTCTCTCTCCTTCTCGGGGATCTCCGGGTCGAAATAATAATACGGTTTGTTGATATTGCCTTTCAGTTCGCTGCTCAAACCCATGTAGGAGGATATCCCGTCACTTTGCTGCCAGTTCTTGAGAGTCCCTCTGACGACTGACACCGAACAGATCCCTTCCAGCGGAGTCCCGTCGGGTTTATTCAAGGAAACGACCGCTTTTGTAAGCGCTCTTGGTGTTGGAAGGAAGGTCGTCATCTCCAACTTGCAAAGGGGAGCTTCGCTGTCGCGGACGAAGAAAAGCCTTTCAGCCATTATCCGTCCCCGGGAATCGACAATCAGGAAGTGATTGATACCCGGACGAAAATAAGATTTATCAATCACGAAAGTTGACACCTTGCCGCCAAGCTCGATATTTGAGACCGGCCGAAGCTCGGCGGCATCGCGGACCAGAAGGCTTGCCGCTCCGCCGCCATAACCGAGGGCGCTTATATAGTATCGGCCCGGGCGGACGTGGAGTTGCAGCAGGGCCCCTTCTTCAGCGGGCGGCGGCAGAGGATATTTCTTGCCGGAAGCATCCATAAGGCTGTACGTCTTGCCCTGCTGCGGCAGGAAGGAGAAGACCCCCATGCCGTCATGGACGGTAAGGACCGGTTCCAGGGTTTCGCCTCCGTCACTTACAAGGGTGCCGCTGAAATCCACGCTCCTGCCAAGATTGTCTACCGCCTTGAAACCTATTACCGAACTCTGCCCGGCGAAGTATCGGCCGCTTTCGGGCCAAAAACTGATTGCAATGTCGGAAGACGAAGATTTGGGGGTGTCCTCCCTTTTTTTGCCACCGATGATACGGATTCTGTCGTTGAAAAGATAGTCTTCGGAGCCGTTAAGCTGCCAAAGCGTATAGGCCCTGATGGTGTAGAATCCCGTTTCCAGATTATCCGGAAGGTCCATGCACCCCGGGAAGGCATCGTTCGTCCGCTTGATTTTTACCCTGACCACAACCTCGCCGCGTCCGTCAAGCAGTTCGGCATAAAGGAAGTTGCTCGGAGGGAGAAGGGACAGGGCCGATGCCTCCTGAATCCAGCCCCGGAACCATATCGTCTCCCCGGCCGTATAGCAGCTCCGGTCGAAATGCAGATACACCTTTTCGGGGGAGCGCCAGGCCGAGTAAGACTTGAAACGCAGCAGCAGCGAATCAGGCGCAACCTGTGCCAGCCCCGTGTCTTCCGCAAGCGGAGACAGCAGCAGGAGAACGGACAGGGCGATATTGCGTAAGCGTTTCAAGGCAAGAGTGTTTGAACGCTTCAAATATATAAAAAAAAGAAAAACCGCCTCGCAGGGCAGTTCAGAAATCACCCGCGAACAACAACCTTCTCTATATATCCGAAACTACCCTGCGAGGTGGTTTTTTTGTTTTATATCAAGTAGTTAGAATCGATCTTCCAAGATTCCCTGAGCTCTTGATAGGGAACAAATGGGAACCGATCTCCCACCTCTCTGACAAGAGCAAACTATCCAAAAACTTGCAAATTCTGTGATACCGCCGAATCTTCACAGTCTTCATACAAAAAATGATACATCCTACAAGGGTGTATCACTTTAAGAGTTTATGTTAAACTATTTAGAATGAGATACCGAAACTTAGATAGGGCATAAACCAACGTTCGTTTATCTTTCCATTGTCAAATGTGAATGTTGGCTTGATGCCTGCACCGAATGTGAAACCTTTCTCCTTCTGGAAACGGTATCCTATATCACCAAAGAAATTGTACCCCCAAGCAGTGCCACTGGTTTGTTCAGTCTTAATATCAGTCGCGTCATCACCATATCCTATTATGATAGACTTAGCCGAATACTTGTAAATACCATTTGTCATGCCAAGTCCAAGAACCAAATGGCTATTCCGCTGCCCTAGGAGATAGTTGATTTCCAGAGGAATTCCTATCCCATTCACTGAATAGCTGCTGAGAGTCCCCGTCCCGTAGGCATAGGAGAGTCCTACATTATACCCGAATCCGTGATTCCCTTTGAATCGTGAATCAAAAGACACACCGGCTATTCCGGAAGAACCAAGCAAATCAAGAGTAACGGATTTTGTTTGAGCTTGAGCAAAGACTGCCGATGTTAAAAACAAAATACTTAATAAAATGTTCTTCATAGTACAAAAACTAATACTTGTACTATATGATGTTCAAGAAATGTGCCACAGAACGCCCATCAATGCCGTTTTGAGGCAATCAACAACCCTATCCTTATGATACATTGTTGATTACAGAAAGGTTTTTTTTCGCTTTTCCTTGTAGCGCAGATGATAGCACCCTTAGAGGCCCTGACGGATAGAAATCTATCAATGTGACTTCTCAAAAGCATCCTTTACTTCATTCAAGATATTGTCTTTAAGGAGCTTTGCATAGTGCTGTGTGATTCTGGTTGTGCTATGTCCCAGGAGTTTGGCGACCACTTCCAGGCGTATCCCTCTATTCAAACACCTGGTAGCATAGGTGTGTCTGGCGACGTGGGAGAAGATAGGTTTGTCTATCACGCAGAGGTCTCTTATGGCTTTTAGATAGACATTGAGTTTGTGGTTCCCAATGATAGACTTTCTGCCGCAAACCCAAACCGCCGTAACGCACTGATATATAAAAGAAAAAACCGCCTCGCAGGGCAGTTCCGAAATATATATATTGTATTGACGATTGTCGGCCGAGTAGCGGGAGTGGGTCACGATCCCACGACCTCCGGATTATGAATCCGACGCTCTAACCAGCTGAGCTACCCCGCCGGGGTGGTTGAGATGGAAGGATTCGAACCCTCACTGACAGAGCCAGAATCTGTAGTGCTACCATTACACCACATCTCAATAGGTGTCCGCCCGAAAGCGGACTGCAAAGGTACAATACTTTTGCTAAAATGCAAAAATATTATCGAGAAATTTTCTCGCGGAGGGCTTCCCAGCTGTAATATGGCCCCTGCACGGGCTCCAAATCCATCAGCCTCACCTCGTTTTCGTTCATCAGCACCTTCACCAGAACGGGCTTTCCCGCCTTACGCGAGCGGTAGAAAACAATCTGCAGGTTGGCTGCGAACGGGCATACGTAGGTGGAGATGAAGTTCTTCCGCGCACCGTCCGTATCATATCGTTCGCCTACGCCTTCCACCCCGATATAGCTGCAGAGTGCCATCATGGGAAAATCGTGGGAGAAGCGCAGGTCGGCGGCAATCTTGCCGGATTCCAGCGCTTCGTTGGCCTGGCGGACGATCATGTTTACCAGCGGCTTGGTGCGTTCCATGCGGCTGTCGCCGAACGGTATGGAGTTGCACTGCCCGAGGTACATGTAATGATTAGTGTAATCCGCCCAGGCATAGACCAAGTCGAAGGGGAGATAGCGGAACATGTCTATGTCATAATCGAACGAGCGGCAGATGCACGCAACGGCGTTGATGTCTCTCGAGAAGGCCTTGGGATCCGGCACGAACTGCTTCGCGGCGGTAGTGTCGGTGAACAGCCTGCACATCATCTCCGGCAGGCCGTCTTTTATCTGGGCCTTGAGCGAATCCGAAATGTGGTATAGTCTGGGCCTTATCTCCTTGGCGGAGTCATTCGTTATCTCTTTCTGGATCTGTTCTCCGCAGTCCATGACGATATTCAACCTGGGGTCCAGTTCGCTGAGTTGGTTGGTGAATGCCGCCATGCTCACGAGGCAGCGGGGGATGGTGCTGCTGAACGCCCGCACATTCCGGCTTCCGCGGCGGAATACCCTGTGGAAGCGCTTGTACATGCGGTTGGCGATGGCACGGTGCTCCCTCTGCCCGCGTACGGTCAGGCGTCCGTCCATCCTGTTAGTGGCCTTATTTACCAATTCGGTTTCCATGAGGAGGGAATCGCCGCTTGCGGTCAGGATGCCCGCCTCTTTGGCCGCCGTGAGGGCGGAGATCACATGATCATAATGCTTCTGATCCCATCCCGAACGTGCGCCGTGACGTCCGTAATGACTGATATAGAAGGGCTTGTAGCCGCGGGGGGCTTTCGTGTCCGGCCCGGGCTGAACGGCCATTTCGTAGGGGCAGGTGTTGAGACTGGCAATCCACGGTTTCTCCGATATCGCGCGGGCGAACTCGGGGTTGGGGTATTTGCTGAAATCCTGAGCGCTCGCAAATACGGCGGAAACGGCCAGAACCGCTCCGGCAAGAAGAAATCGTCTCATAAAAACTAGAAATTGAAGGCTATGCCGACACCGGAATTGGTGCCTCCGAAAATCACCTCTTTGCTGACTCTCTCGCTGGCATTGTTATACCCTTCGCAGGTGGCTTTCATCTTTTTGTCGGCTTTCACGCGGATGGGGATGCCAAAGGCCAGAGCGCCTGCACCGAGCGCCGCTGAAGCCGCTCCTCCGCCGGCGAAGTATCCTGCCGGTTTCATGACCTCGTTCATGTCCGCCTGCCCGAGAGAGAATGCAGCGACCAGCACTCCAACGACTACATATCCGAGTGCGACAACCTCTGCTGCGGCTCCGACACCTATCAGCACCGACCCGCCTATGACCAGGCCGTTGCCGAGACGCCTTTGCCCGCGGAAGTCCGCCCATGCTTCGTTGTAATCAACGCCGTCGATGTTCGAAAGCAGCAGCGCCTGCTGATCCTTGTCCAGTACTATGCCGTCCAGCTTGATCTTGGTGCCCTTGCGGTGCGCGCCGACCATTTCGGCTACTTTGATGGAATCTTTCCGGGCCTTGCGCTCATCTCTTTTTGCTCCCGGCTCGGCGAACGCCGACAGGCAGGTCAGGAGCAACATGGACAAAACGAACAATTTCCTCATGACAATGTGGTTTTAAACAAAGGCAAATATACGAAAAATAACTATCTTCGCAGAACTAATGACCTTATCAGATGAAAACACAGCAGGAACTCGCAGCCATCGCAGGCAGATTTGCCATCAAGGGTAATATTAAGGAAGTGAAGCCCCTCGGCAACGGACTCATAAACGATACTTTCAAGGTTTCCGCGGACGGGCCGGAAGACTATGTGCTCCAGCGCATCAACAACGCCATCTTCCAGGACGTCGAACTCCTCCAGCACAACATAGAGGCCGTCACCCGGCACATCCGCGCCAAGCTGGAAGCCGCCGGCGAGGCCGACCTGGACCGCAAGGTGCTCCGCTTCGTGCCCCTGAAGGACTCTCCCAAGACATACTGGACCGATGGCGAGACCTACTGGCGCATCTCCGTGTTCATCCCGGACGCCCTCACCTTCGAGGCCGTCACCCCCGAATACTCCTACTACGCCGGCAAGGCGTTCGGGCGTTTTGAAGCCCAGCTGGCGGACATTCCTGATACCCTCGGCGAGACCATCCCCGACTTCCACAACATGGAACTGCGTGCACGCCAGCTTCGCGAGGCGGTTGCGGCCGATAAGGCCGGGCGGATGGCGGATTCCGAGGTGAAGGCCCTGGTGGAGGACATATACAAATATGAGGAGGAGATGACGAAGGCCGAGCGCCTGTTCCGCGAAGGGAAACTGCCCAAGCGCATCTGCCACTGCGACACCAAGGTCAACAACATGATGTTCGACAAGGACGGCAACGTGCTCTGCGTCATCGACCTCGACACCGTCATGCCCAGCTTCGTCTTCTCGGATTTCGGCGACTTCCTCCGCACGGCAGCCAATTTCGTGGCGGAAGATGATCCCGACACCGCCAAGGTGGGTTTCAACATGGAGATATTCAAGGCTTTCAGCAAGGGCTACATCGAGTCTGCCAAGGTTTTCCTGACCCCGCTGGAGTGGGAGATGCTGCCGTTCGCGGCATGCCTCTTCCCCTACATGCAGTGCGTCCGATTCTTCGCGGACTATATCAACGGGGACACCTACTACAAGATCAAGTATCCTTCCCACAACATGGACCGCACCCGCAACCAGTGGGCGCTGTTCAAGAGTGCACTCGCGAAAGTGCCGGAGATGAAAGCCTGGATAGAATCCCTATAGGTTCTCGTAGAGGATGCAGGCGTAGCAGATGGGACCCTGGTGCTTGAGCATCAGGGTTACTTTTCCCTCCTTCGGAGTGAAGACGGTGCGGAAGGTGCAGTTGTTCTTGATGAGGCTGACGAGCTTGCCGGAACTTTCCTCGAAGGGACCGTCCTTGAACTCTTCAACCTCTTCCACCGGCTTGCCGTACTGCTTGGTGAGCATGCTCTTGAGACCGGAGTAGTCGTTCTCCAGCTTCACCCACGAGAGCCTCGGGGGGATTTCCGCGCGGATGGCGCAGACGATGCTGTCTGCTCCGGGGATGATGTTAACCTCCACGTCGGAGTAGCCGGCGAACTTGCCTATCACCAGCGGCACGCCGTCGTTGGTTTCTTCGTACTTAAAGCCCTTCTTCGCGAGGGCGGCGACCATTTCGTCTGCCGTGCCCTTGATCTCTACCTTATTGAAAGACAGGGGTTTCTGCGCGTTCGCGCCGGGGATCAGGAGCATTGCGGCCAGTGCCGCGAGGAGGATGCGTTTCATATCAGTTTTCGTTTGCCAATTCGAGGATGAGATTGTCGAGCACGGGCAGAAGATCCGCCTGCCGGCCGACAAAATTGTTTACCATTATGCTGAAGACGATGGTCTTGCGGGTGTCCCCGTCCGAAGGGAGGATATATCCGCTGAAGCATCGCACTCCGCCGAGGCTGCCGCTCTTCATGTAGATGCGGTTCTTTACCGTCACAGGTGCTTTCGGCAGGCGCGCGACCAGCGTGCCGTCCTTGCGCCCGGGTCTAGGGAGGGAGTTGAGGTAATCGTTGTATGAGGATGTGCGGGCCATGCCCCGCATGACGCTTACCAGGAATTCCGGGGAGACGAAGTTCTTCCGCGACAGGCCGCTCCCGTCCGCGAATCGCATCTGGGCGCTCGGGCCTGCCAGGCCGATGGGCGCGAGTGCCCGGTGGAGGGCTTCGGTGGCGGTATCGTAGTCGTCACTGCCGTTGTTCGCCTTGCCGATGGCCTTGATCAGCGTCTCCGCGCAGAAGTTGTCGGACTGGTGGTTAGTGATGGAGGCGATGTGATTGAGGCTCGCCGACTGCGCGATGCCCAGTACTGTTAAAGAATCAAGATATCCTTCCCCCGCCGCGCCAGTTACTACGATGCCGTTTTCTATCAGCCAGCGGCGGAAATGCATCGCGGCGGCAAGCGGCCCGTCGGGAAGACTGTCCCCCATCTCCCCGCGCCAGGTCAGCCCTGACGGCACAACCCCATCCTTCGTAATCTCATCCTCCGTACTCCAATCCGTATGCCTGCGCTCTCCGCTGAAGTAGCTGCCATCGCCCACGATATCCCCCTCTATCCGGCGTATACCCTTGTCTTCCAATACCTTGCGCCACTTGCCGAAGGGGACGTCCTCCTTGGGAAGATAGGTGAAAAGGTTGCCGATCAGCGGGTCGCCACCGCCGATTATGTAGAGGTTGCCGAAGAGGGTCGTGTCCCGGATCTCGCCGTCGGTGGCGAGCTGCGTTTTGAACGTGTAGTTCCGCCCGAGTTTGAGGTAGGCCGCGGCCGTCGTGATGAGTTTCATGTTGCTGGCTGGTGTCAGTCGCTTGCCCTTGTTCAGCTGCGCCAGCGTATCCCCTTGGAAATTCACGGCTAGTATCCCCCAGACGCTCTGCTCAAGGAGGCCGCCCTTCGCGTCAAGTTGCCGTACCGTCTTTTGCACGTTCGTCGAGAGCGTGGCGGCGAGGAGCAATAATGCGGCAATCAGTTTCATCGAATACAAATATAATAAATTGCTGATTTTTCCCTACCTTTGTTAGAGAACGTCCGTTTTGGGCCATAGTCATGCAGCAGCTAACTTGCTGTATTATAATTATTTACTATAGGGAGAATCGTCTGATTTTACCGATTTTGTTATGAAGAAAGAATTGATAATCAGCATTTTAAGTGCTGCAGTGTTTATGCTGATGTCTTGCAGGGCGCAGGCTCAGAACCATAAGATTGACGATAATACCCAGTGGGCGGTTGTGAATGTTAGCGATGCGTTCATGCGGGCGGAACCGCGATATGGAAGCGAATGCGTGAGCCAGACGCGGATGGGTACGCTGGTGCAGGTGCTGGAGCGCAAGGGGTACTGGGCGCGGATCAAGACTCCCGAGCCTTATGAAGGATGGGTGAACGAACTGGCGCTGGCCCCGACCCGCGAACTCAGCCCGGAGGAGCAGAAGGCCACCAAACTCTACGGCGCAACCCTGGCTCCAATGTCCCGCAAGGAGGCAGAGGAGTATCTGAAAGCGCCCAAATACATCTGCATTCAGAATATCGCAGAGCAGAATCTGCTGATGGGCAATATGGTGAAGACGGACACGCCGGCGCAGGGGATGGTGGACTTCCGGAAGTGGGCGGAGGCAGAAGCCGCGGAGGCGGACGAAACCAAGATAGACCAGATCATAGCCCTCGCCAAAACCTATCTTGGCTGCCCCTACATGTGGGGCGGAATGTCCCCGGGGCACTTCGACTGCAGCGGCCTCACCGGATACTGCTACTTCATGAACGGTATCCTGCTGCCTCGCGATGCCTCACAGCAGGTACAGTGCGGCATCGAGGTTCCTTTCGAGCAGATGCAGAAAGGCGACTTGGTCTTCTTCGGCGACACATCCGTCGGCCATGTGGCCCTCTGCATTGGCGACCATAAGATCATCCATGCCTCGCAGCTCGTGCGCATCAACTCGCTGATCCCGGGAGAACCCGACTACTATGGCCGCAACATCCTCCACATCCGCCGCATCATCGGCCACATAGGCAAAGGCAGCGGGCAGTTCAGGCCCATCTGGCTGAAGGACAGTCCGGACTATTTTGCGAAATAGATAATTCAAATAATTTTTCTATCTTTGCACCGTTTTTAACACAGAATGATATGAATTTACGCGACATCAAGAAGGACATCGACTACGTTCTCAGCGCCTTCATCGAAGACTGCACCGTGTGCGCTGCAGTGAACCCCAAGTCCGACGACAAGGTCATC
>JAEEGF010227189.1_pt1 | contig 10635 bp, 6 predicted proteins | sample 9134171 | NCBI WGS metagenome assembly JAEEGF01 (sample SAMN16246542, study PRJNA631951) | gut metagenome | biome: gut microbiome; feature: rumen; material: AP-attached | host: Bos | place: Iran: Karaj | collected 2018-10 | reverse complement strand
GCAGCCACACTTGCCTCCCTCATCCTTGCATTCCCCGGCATTGTGATCTACTCAAGATGCGGTTCCGGCATCAGGAACCTGCTCAGGATCCTCCTGGCATTCTCATTCTGCTTCCCGCCGGTCCTGATGGACATCTGCTTTGACATCCTCTTCGGCAAGGGCGGCTATATCGCGGAGATCCAGATGGCCGGGTTCCTCAGGTCCTCAGCCATCAGCCTCATGCTGGGCATCCCCATTCTGACCGTCATGGTCGGAGAGCACTGGAGAAGACTTGACTCAAGATGCGAGCAGGATGCCAGGACGCTCGGAGCCTCACGCCTGAGGATCTTCCGCACCATCACGCTGCCCAAGCTCAGGCCGGCCATGATCGGAGCCTCCGCTCTAGTGTTTCTCAGAAGCATGATGGCCCCGGAGAACCCGATATTATCATCTTTCATAAGCTTGATCGTACTTGCGGTGCTTGTTTCATCAGAGAAGAACATCAGCAGATCCGAATCCCCTGATGCCGAAAACGGCTGTAAACGCAGGGGAAACATCCTGACGGTCTTCCTCTCATCAATCTACATGATTGCCGTAATCGCCCTGCTTCTTGTGCCTGCATGCTCAATGATCCTGCGCTCGGTCCTCTCAGACGGCCAGTTCTCATTCGGAATCTACATGTCCATGTTCTCGGCTCTGAACCCCACCTGGCTTGTGGCCCTGCTCTTCAGTCTTGCGCTGGCGCTTGTCTCATCACTCATCGCGGCGTTCATCGCAGTGCGCATAAGTGTGGGAGTGGCCTCCTCAGGATCTGGCACATACATCGCAATGATCCCGTTCGCCATAGGACCTGTTGCAATCGCGACAGGCCTCATGGGTGTTTACGAGTGGATTCCTGAGACACCTGCAGCCAAGATGGTACTCACCCTGATCTGCCACGTCCTGGTCCTCACACCTGTGCAGACCATGATCATGCTGCCTGCGGTGAGATCCGTGCGAAGGACACTCAGGGAGACTTCGCTTACTTTGGGCAGCTCAAGCGGCAGGAGCTTCAGGCACATAGACCTCAGGATCATCGCACCGTCCGTGCGCACAGCGGTCCTGACATCATGCGCGCTGAGCATTGCAAGCTTCGGCGCTGCAGAGGTATTCGGGCTGAACACGGTTTTCGCTCAGATACTCAGGCTCTCAGATAAGGGAGACACCGCAGTCTCCTGCGCCATGGGCTCTGTTGTGCTTGTGCTCTGCTTCATATTCTTCTCATTAGGTATAGGTCATTCACGGGAGGGCAAACAGCATGCCTGAATTAGGACTTGTCTGCAATCAGATCAGAAAGACTATCGGAAAGATCACCCTGGATCTGGACTTCTCCATCAACAAGGGTGAGCTTGTCTCAATCATCGGCCCTTCCGGAAGCGGCAAGAGCTCAGTGCTGAGACTGGTCTGCGGCCTGGAGAGCCCTTCTTCCGGAAGCATCTCCATCAACGGCAAGGATGTTACAGCCCTTGAGGCAGAGAAGAGAAAGGCTGCCATCGTCCTTCCCGACTACGCCATCTTCCCCACCATGAGCGTGGAGCAGAACGTCTCCTACGCCCTCAAGGGCAGGCACCTCTCCAAGGAGGAGACAGTAGCTGAGATAAGAAGGCTCCTGGAGCTTGTGAACCTGGGCAGGACCGAGAAGAGAAAGACACGCGAGCTGTCCGCGGAGGAGCAGTACAAGGTGGCCATGGCCAGGGCCCTTGCGTCCCAGCCGGATATCCTGCTTCTGGACGAGCCGCTCTCTGCCCTGGACACTAAGACCAGGCAGGCCCTCAGGAACGAGATCAGGGAGATCCACAAGAAATCAGGCGTCACCACCCTCTTTGTCTCAAACAACCAGGAGGAGGCGTTAAGCATCTCAGACAAGGTCATTGTCCTGAGGGAGGGCAAGATCGAGCAGATGGGAAGCCCCGAGGACATCTACAGGCGCCCCAACTCGGAGTTCACCGCCACATTCACAGGCGAGTGCAACATCCTGCCTTATGATGTGATCCTCAAGACGCTGCGCGTCCCTGAGACAGAGAGGTCAAAGATCATCTACCAGTGCTTCGGCCCTGAGCACAGGCTGCTCTTCAGGCCTGAGGACATGGTGGTCAACGACATGCCGGGCCTTCCCTTCCCAGAGTTCTTCCCGCATCTTCGCTTTGAGAACGCCAAGATAATCAGGAGCGAGTACCTGGGAAAGGAGTACCTTGTCACGGCCCAGTATGAGGACATGATCATAAAGGTCTACACCGTCTATAAGCCCGCATCAGACTACATCACCGCCGGAATCAGGATGACCAAGATCCTCGAGTTCAACGACGGCCGCCTTATCCGCCACTGAATGTCAGTAAAAAACACGAAAAAACAGCCAAAAAAACTGACAAGTTCAGTTTTTTTTGCCTGAAAACGCCTGAAAAAACTGAACTTTACATAAAAAAGAACCCCGGAATGCCCGGGGTTCATTTATCAGCGGATGATTATTTCTTCTTTTTAGGTGCCCTTCTGGCGTTCTTGTCTGCCCAGAGGCTGTTGAGGACCTCAAGCTCCATCTCCTCTGTGAGAGGAATGAACGGGTTGAGTCTCTCGGTCTTCCTGACATCAAGCTCCTTACCTGTGAGCAGGGTGTAGATGTCGCAGTATCCGTCGCAGGCGCGCTCGAAGGCCTCGGCCTTGTGGGCGTTGGTGTCGCGCTCAAGCTCGAGCTGCTTCTTCTCTTTCCTGAGGGCCTTCCTCTTCTCGTTGTACTCTGCCTTGACGGCGTCATCGGCGTCCTTCGGGGTCTTGGCGGCCTTGATCTGGGCATCGATCTCAGCGATCTTCTCGTCGAAGGTGTGCTGGATGTTGATGCACTCGTCAGCGCCCTGACCTGCGGTCTTTCCGACTCTCTTGACGAAGTTCGGGCTTATGCGCTTCTTTGCGTTCTTCTTGTTGATGGCCTCTGAGAGATCGTCCTCCTCATCGTCATCATCCTCTTCCTCATCATCGTCGTCATCATCAGCGGCAACCTTCTTGGGTGCCGGTGCTGGCTCAGGCTCCGGCTCCGGTGCGGGCTCAGGCTCAGGAGCAGGCTCCTCAACAACAGGTTCGGGTTCGGGTTCTGGTTCTGGTTCTGGTTCCGGCTCTGGTTCAGGCTCAGCAACTGGCTCCGGCTCAGGAGCAGGTGCAACTTCCTCAACAACAGGCTCAACGACCGGCTCAGGTTCTGCGACAGGAGCGGGCTCCTCGACAACAGGCTCCGGCTCCTTGACGGGCTCCGGCTCCGGTGCAGGCTCAGGCTTCTTCTCGACAACAGGCTCGGCCTTCTTGGCAGGCTTCGGCTCTGGTGCCGGCTCTTCCTTCTTCTTCACGACAGGCTCGGTGTTCTCAACTGACTTGAGATCCGGAGCGACTGTCTGCTTCTTCTTTGGGCGGAGCAGACTGAACAGCTTGCTGTGGCTTGGCTCGGCGATCTTGGTGCCCTTCTTGGCCTTTTTTCCAGACGGTGCCGGCTGCTCTGGTGCGCTCTTTGCCTGTGCGGCTCTGATCAGCGCCTCTCTCTCGGCACGTGTCATCTCCACGCCGTTGTAGGTGACATAGTAGCTTTTGCCTCTATCCCTGTTCTTTGATGCAAGCTTAATGACTTTGTTCTTTTTCGACATACTCGCTCCAATTTAGTGATTACATATATTATTACACTTCTTTGCCCATTTTCAAACAGAAACATTTATGAAAATTGTTGAAATAATAACGTCAGCCGTCATATTTCATCTCTTTGATGTTCTTTATCTCATCGCGCAGCACAGCGGCACGCTCGAACTCAAGGTCCTTGGCGGCCTGGAGCATCTCGGCCTCGAGCTCCTTGATGTATTTCTTGCGCTGTGAGGACTCGAGCAGGTTGAAGCCCGCCTTGCGGATGCTGATGTCGGTCCTCTCGTTCTCGCGCTCGTCCTCGCGCTCACGCTCAAGGATGTCCTCCACCGCCTTGACAATGGACTTAGGAGTGATGTTGTGCTCCTTGTTGTAGGCCATCTGGATGGCGCGGCGCTCCTGGGTCTCGGCTATGGCCTCCTGCATGGCGTCGCTCATGCGGTCGGCGTACATTATGACGCGGCCGTTGACATTTCGCGCGGCGCGGCCGATTGTCTGGATGAGAGATGTGGTGCTTCTGAGAAAGCCTATCTTGTCCGCGTCGAGGATCGCAACCAGGGCCACCTCCGGCAGGTCAAGGCCCTCCCTGAGGAGGTTGATTCCCACAAGCACGTCGAACTGCCCGGCGCGGAGGTCCCTGAGGATCTCCACACGCTCTATGGTCTCGATCTCCGAGTGCAGGTAGCGCACGCGCACGCCCTTGGAGGCGAAGAAGTCGGAGATGTCCTCAGCCATCTTCTTCGTAAGCGTCGTGACAAGCACCCTCTGGTTCTGGGCGGTGCACTTTCTGATCTCTCCGAAGAGGTCCTCTATCTGCCCTTCAGTCGGCTTGACTGTGATCTCCGGATCCAGGAGTCCCGTGGGCCTGATGACCTGCGGCACGACCTGGCTGGAGAGCGATTTCTCAAGCTTTCCGGGCGTGGCGGAGACAAAGATGCGCTGGCCTGTGACCTGGTCGAACTCGTCGTATTTGAGCGGCCTGTTATCCAAGGCAGAGGGCAGCCTGAAGCCGTACTGCACCAGGTTGGACTTCCTGGAGTGGTCGCCCTCATACATGGCGCCGATCTGCGGCAGCGTCACATGAGACTCGTCTATGAATGTCAGGTAGTCCGGCTGGAAGTAATCAAGGAGCACTGCGGGCCTCTCCCCGGGCGCCCTGTTGGACAGGGGGCGGCTGTAGTTCTCAATGCCCGGGCAGTAGCCGATCTCCTGCAGCATCTCAAGGTCGTACTCCACACGCGTCTTGATGCGCTCTGCCTCCACAGGATGGCCGGTGTTCATGAAGTGCTCGTACTGCTCCTCCATCTCGCTGCGGATGCGCCCAATGGCTGCGATCACCTGCTCCTTGGGCATGACGAACTGCTTGGCCGGATACAGCGTGAAGCTCTCCTGCCTGTTCTGCTTCTCGCCTGTGAGCGGGTCGAACCACTGGATGCTCTCTATCGTGTCCCAGTCCAGCGTGATGCGCACGGCATTGTCCAGGTACGGCGGGCAGATCTCGATTATGTCCCCGTGGACGCGGAAGCACCCGCGCGTCAGCACCACGTCGTTGCGGTCATACTGCATGCGCGTCAGCTGCTCCAGCTCCGCCTTGTGGTCGAACACCTGCCCCGTGCGGAACACATGCGTCATGTCCCTCAGAGACACCGGGTTGGCAAGTCCGAAGATGCATGACACTGTGGCCACGACTATCACATCACGGCGCTCCATCAGTGAGAACGATGCCGACAGCCTCATCCTGTCTATCTCCTCGTTCACATCGGCGTCTTTCTCGATGTAGAGGTCCTTGCCGGGGACATAGGCCTCCGGCTGGTAGTAATCGTATGTGGAGACGAAATACTCGACGCGGTTCTCAGGAAAGAACGACTTGAACTCCCTGTAAAGCTGTGCCGCAAGTGTCTTGTTATGTGAGAGAATGAGGGTCGGACGCTGGACCTTCTCTATGATTTTGGCCATGGTGAAGGTCTTTCCTGACCCCGTCACACCCTTGAGCGTCTGGAAGCGGTCACCCTCAAGGACACCCTCTGCAAGCCTGTCTATGGCCTGCTGCTGGTCGCCTGAGACATCGAACGGGGCATGCACCACGAACGGCTTGTCCGTCCACTTCACGGAGCCGTGGACATTGTAGACCATGTCCCCTCCCCATGATGAGTCGACCTCCTTCATGCCCGGGCCGTCAGGTCCGGCGTGGAACTTCAGGACATCGTCCTTCGAGGGAAGCTGCATTCCGAATGGTTCTGAGGGGTATCTGTGATTGCTGTCTGCCATATTATCTGTTGATCCAGCTGAGATTCTCTTCCGTCCTCTCAACAAGCGTGATGTTCAGTCTAACAGTGTTGCCGCTTCTGTAGACCATCACCTGCACCGAGTCACCGGGCTTTGTGTTGGACAGGGCCGAGAACAGGTCGTTGTAGTCCGAGATGGAGATACCGTTGATCTCCGTTATGATGTCGCCTCCGAGGTAGATGACGGAATTTCCGTAGCGCACCTGCTGGGTTCCGGCCTTCAGCCCCGCCTGGTCTGCAAGTCCGCCAGGCACGATCTGGCTTACCAGAAGGCCCTTGGAGACCTTAAGTCCAGCATAGTCGACGATGCTCTGAGACAGCTGCACCGGCACAATGTCCAGCCAGCCTCTTGAGACCCTGCCGTAGTTGACTATGTCGTTGACTGAGGCCGCTGCCGTGTTGGATGCAACCGCGAAGTTCATTCCCTGGCTGGTTCCGCTTGTGCTGTAGATGGAGGTGTTGATTCCGATGACCTGCCCCTTTGTGTTAAGTAGCGGTCCTCCGGAGTTTCCGGGGTTGATCGGGGCGCTTGTCTGCACCATGCCCAGCATGACGCGGCCGGCCTCGTCACGGATCGGGCGGCTCAGGCCGGAGATTATTCCGGTGACCATGGTCCTGTCGTAGCCGAACGGGTTTCCTATGGCTATGACCTTCTGGCCCACAAGAAGAGAGTCCGAGTCCCCGAAGGAGAGGATGCTGATCTTTGCGTCCGACGTGGGGCTGATCTTTATCACCGCGATGTCGTTCTCATCGTCGGACCCTATCAGCTGCGCCTCGTAGACCGAGCCGTCATAAAGGGAGACGGTGATGATGGAGGCATCCTTAATCACATGGTAGTTGGTCACAATCAGGCCGTCGGCAGAGATGAAGAATCCAGATCCGGTGTCGCTCTCAGGCACCGCGTCAAAGTATGACGAGTCATCTGTGACCTGGGTCTCTATGTGCACAACGGCCCTGTTGCTGGCCTCGAATATGCTGATGTTCTGAAGCTCGTCGTTGCTGTATGTCCATGCAGCCTGATCTCCCAGGAAGAGAGACACACCTGACTCACCGTAGTAGATGTTGTCCACAGGGACCCCGGCCATCTCCAAGAGGCCCTTCTCCCCGTATGTGTCAAGCACGGACTTGAGGGCGGTCCTGAGCTCCTGAACGCGCTGCTTGGAGGAGATCGCATTGGTCCACCTGACAAGGACAATGCCCGCCAGAACGGCTATGACAAGAGAACCTGCGATTATAAGGACCAGGACGAACCTGTTTTTGATCTTCATATATCAGATACTACTCCAATTCACTCACATTGCCAACTCGTCGCCTGTTGCCCTCCTGGGAGGATCACAGCCCTCGAACAGGCAGTTCAGGCCCGCCGCCTTTGAGGCATAGTCAAGAATCTCAAGAACTGTGTCCTTTTCCAGGTCTGCGATCTTCCCTGTCAGAGCGTTGCGGTCAAGGTACGCTATCACCGCCCCGTCAAATGTGTCCCCGCAGCCGATAGTGTCCACCACCTCCCCAGCGATGAACGCAGGACAGTCGACGCGGAAAGACCTTGAGAGCCATGAAGAGCCCTCTGCTCCCCTGGTGACTATCAGGGCACCCTTGCATGCGCGCCCGAGCTTTTGGGCAGCATCATCAGGGTCCATATCCGGACAGAGGAACGCGAGGTCCTCGTCGCTGACACGGACAAGATCGCTCTTTCTGGCAAGTGTGAATATCATCGTCCTGTAGGATTCCGGGTCAGAGATCATGGACGGCCTGACATTCGGATCCAGGAAGAAAGCGGGATTTCCCTCCATCTTCTCCAGGGCCTCGATTATGGCTTTGCACCCAGGCTCCATCACAAGGGAGATTGAGCCGAAGAACACAAGATTGATGTCCCCTTCATTGGAAAAAGACTGAGAAAGCTCGGCTTCTGTGATAGAGCAGGCAGCTGTTCCCTTGTAATCAAAGACATAAGACGCCTTACCGTCAGCATCAAGGACAGCCTTGCTGCAGAGCGTAGGCTCAGGGGCGTTGCAGAGCTCCGGATCAAAGAGGACGCCGTTATCTATCATCCTCTCGAGGATCATCAGGCCGTGCCTGTCAGAGGAGACCTTGCCGAAATAAGAGACAGGAGCTCCAAGCCTTGATGCGGCAAGCGCCACGTTGAACGGACAACCTCCGACCAGCTCCCTGCTGTTGACAATGTCAATCAATGACTCACCGACACATGCGACCATTAGCAACCTCCGTCTCAAATCACATCTTTAATAATACACTATATGGAGCATTCTTTCCAATTGTGTTAATATCACTCATAACCTTAGGGCTCCTTTGGAAGAGCAGTGGAGGAACATATGAGCAACGAGATCAATGAGATCAAGACAGCCGAAGAGGAGAAAAGCTCCCTCAACTTCATCGAGAAGATCATCGAGGACGACCTCGCCAACGGCAGAGTACCAAACAACACAATCGTGACGCGTTTCCCGCCGGAGCCGAACGGCTACCTGCACATCGGTCACATCAAGAGCATCTGCCTGAACTTCGGTCTTGCACAGAAATACGGCGGAATCTGCCACCTCAGGCTGGATGACACCAACCCCGCCAAAGAGGACATGGAGTACATCGACTCCATCAAGAGCGACATCAGATGGCTGGGCTTCGACTGGGGCAACCATGAGTATTATGCCTCGGACTATTACGACCAGCTCCATGAGATCGCCATCAACCTTATCAAGCAGGGCCTGGCATACGTCGACAGCCAGACACCCGAGCAGGTCAAGGAGAACCGCGGAACCCTCACCACCCCGGGCAAGAACAGCCCTGACCGCGACAGGAGCATCGAGGAGAACCTCAGGCTCTTCAAGGAGATGGGTGAAGGCAAATACCCGGAGGGCAAGTTCCTCCTCAGGGCAAAGCTCGACATGGCCAGCCCCAACATCAACATGCGTGACCCGGCGCTCTACCGCATCAAGTTCGCAGAGCACCCGAGAACAGGCAACAAATGGTGCGTCTACCCGATGTATGACTTCACCCACCCCATCTCGGATGCAATCGAAGGCATAACCCACTCCATCTGCACCTTGGAGTTCGAGGATCACAGACCCTTCTACAACTGGGTACTCGAAAGCCTTGAATGGCCGGAACCTCCTCAGCAGATAGAATTCGCAAAGCTCAACCTTTCGAACACCATCATGAGCAAGCGCAACATCATCAAGCTGGTGGAAGCGGGTCTGGTGGAAGGCTTCGACGATCCGAGGCTCTGCACCATAGCGGGTATGAGACGCCGCGGATATACCCCGGAAGCTCTCAAGACTTTCTGCGACGCCATAGGCGTATCCAAGGCTAACAGCGAGATAGGTATGGACCAGCTGGAGTTCTTCGTAAGAGACGACCTTAAGGATAAGGTAGAAAGCAGGTTCGTCATCCTGGATCCCATAAAACTGACCATAACAAACTACCCCGAAGGACAGACGGAAAAACTGGTCCTGGAGAACAGCCAGACCGTTGAAGGAATGGGCACCAGGGAAGTGACCTTCGGAAAGCACCTTTTCGTGGAAAGAGACGACTTTATGGAAATACCCGAGAAAAAGTATTTCAGGCTCTATCCCGGCAATGAAGTAAGGCTCAAGGGAGCGTACTTCGTCACCTGCAACGAGGTCGTAAAGGATGAAAGCGGAAAGGTCACTGAACTTCTGTGCACCTACGATCCGGACACCAAGTCCGGTACTCCCGGCGCCGACTCAAGGAAGGTCAAGGGCACCATACACTGGGTCTGCGAAGACGACTGCATAGACGTTCCCGTCCGCCAGTACGGACTTCTCGTTCTCCCCAACGAAGAAACGGGGAAAAACGAATTCAATCCGGATTCCATTTCAACGTTCACGGCAAAAGCTGAGAGCAGCCTGAAAGATGCGAAGGCAGGGGAGAGATTCCAGTTCTTCAGACTCGGCTACTATATAGCCGACGCGGTACTGAGCCGCGAAAACGCACCCGTATTCAATCAGATCGTGGGCCTCAAAAGCTCATACAAGAAAGGTTAAATAGATGAAAAAATATATTTCGATACTCGTCATAATGATACTCCTGCTGGGACTCTGCGCATGCGACGTCTCCATAAAGGGTGAGGAAGGCCACATGTCAGAGGCCTTCAGTATTGACGAAGCACTGGAATACGTTTCGACCCATCAGCCCGAGAAGACCACCCTCGAAGATACAGGCCTGCTGGCTTCCGCAAGGGATAGGGACAGCACCCTTTTCGGTTTTGTCAACGTAAAGGGAGAATGGGTAGTCACCCCAAGGTACCCATCCACCGTATCCTTCGAAGGCGACTACGGTCTCATACTCAACAGCTATTCCGCCTATGAGTATATGGACAGGAGCGGAAGGGTAGTTTACAGCACATACGGGAAGAGTCCGATCTCTGAGAGCAATCACTTCTCCGACGGTATGCTGGCTCTTTCACTTGCCAACGATTCTCTTCAGAGATACGTATATCTCGACGTCAATTTCGTCACTGCCGTAACGGCAAGCGGGCTTCCTTCCGTAGACTGGAGATGGTACTCAAGCTCCGGGCTTTTCGGCATGGCCACACCTTTCCGTGACGGCTACGCCGTGGTGATGCGCCAGAGGAACGCTAACTGCTACGACGGACTTGCCGGCGAATCGGCATACGTCATCGATAAGAAGGGAACCATACTTTCCACTCTTCCCGCAGGTCTGGATGCAGATCCGTCCGGAGTAGACA
>JAEEGF010200026.1_pt1 | contig 10635 bp, 10 predicted proteins | sample 9134171 | NCBI WGS metagenome assembly JAEEGF01 (sample SAMN16246542, study PRJNA631951) | gut metagenome | biome: gut microbiome; feature: rumen; material: AP-attached | host: Bos | place: Iran: Karaj | collected 2018-10 | reverse complement strand
ATTCTCGGCAGCCGACGCCGAGCTTTTCGGCGAGCTGCTGCCCGACTTGCGCGACTACGGTTTCGCCATCGACGCCATGGGTCAATGCACCTTCGTAGTCACCGCCACGCCACCCGACATCAAGGAAAGCGAGTTGCAAGAGTGTTTCGACCGCATGCTCATCGACTACAAGGGCTCGACACTGCAGAAATTCAACGACCGTAGCAAGAGCCTATGCGCCTCGCTGGCGCGCCAGATGGCCGTGAAGCCCGGCAAAGTGTTGACCCAAGAGGAGATGCAGCAGATGGTGGCCGACCTCTTCGCCTGCCCGCAAGCCGACACCGCTCCCGGCGGAAAGAAAATAATCACTATTGTCAAACCTGAAGAACTACTGAAATGACACAATACCAACCCCAAGGATTCAGCCTGCTTCCCACAGCTGTCAAGCACCTGCTAATCATCAATGCATTGGTGTTCGCTGCCGACTGTGTGATGCAACGGCAAGGGCTCTATCTGGCAAACTACCTGGCACTGTTCAGCAACAGCACAGGGCAGTTCAAATTGTGGCAGCCTCTGACTTATATGTTCATGCACGCCAACTTCAGCCACATTTTCTTCAACATGTTCAACCTATGGATGTTCGGAGCCGCCATGGAGAACTTTTGGGGTACACGGCGGTTTCTTGTCTACTACCTTGCCTGCGGCCTCGGAGCAGGACTAATCTATTCGATGATTCCCGGCCTGCACGTCACCGTGGGCGCCTCGGCAGCGGTCTACGGACTGCTATTGGCTTTCGGCATGACATTTCCCAACGAGTATATCTACCTCTATTTCCTGATGCCCATCAAGACCAAATGGTTTATCGCCGGCATGATAGTCATCGAACTGATACAAGGAGTGTTCTACTCCTACGACGGCGTGGCCCACTTCGCCCATCTGGCCGGCATGCTCATCGGATTCCTGCTCATCATGTGGTGGAGGAAACACCCGTTCTCAAGATTATAATTAAAAAATTAAACAGATAGATTAACAAATAAAAACCAATCAACATGAAAAAAAGTATTCTTTTAGTAGCAATGATTTCGCTGATGGGCAGTGTTTTTGCCCAGAACAAAGGTATTTTCAACATTGACCACCGCTGGATGAAGTTGGTGGGCTACAGCTACCAGGCCGGCTATCCTTACGGCTTTTCGCTGGCAGGCGGCTCGTTCATGTCGGTGGGCTTCGGCGATGGCAACAAGTTCACCATTTCCGAGAACGCCACTGAAAGCGTGAAACGCGAACCGACATGGTCGATGCGCTTCGGCTGGATTGGCTACAACTTCGACAAAAAACTCACCGGATGGGGAGCTATCTCGTTCCGTCCCATGTTCGTGCTCGGATTCAACAAGGCCGACGAACTTGTCTACGACAACGTCGGCAACCTGAAAGACAAAGAGGGCCACACCTACTTCACCATGGCTCCCACACTGGTTGTCAACATGTGGATGGTACACTTCTCCGTAGGCTATGAGATTGTGCCCAAATTCAAAGAAATCAACGGCCTAAACTTCGGCGTGGGATTCTCCATCCCCTTCAACTCGGACGAAATGTCGAAACAGATTGAGGAGCGTGCCAAGAAATACAACTAACAGATAGCAGCAAAAGCATTGGCACGATTTTTTTCGAATTGCATGCACCTTTTTGCATGCAATTCGATTTTTTTATGTATATTTGCAAAGTTTGCAGCAACCGTCACGCACCCTACAAGTGCGTGATTGATTGTGGGATATGGTATTTTTATAAAGAAGAAACAATAAAATAATATAGAATAACCTATGGAATTAGCATCGAAGTACGATCCCCGTGCCATTGAGGAGAAATGGTATCAGTTCTGGCTTGACAAAAAACTCTTTCACTCGGAGCCCGACCATCGGGTGCCCTACACCATTGTCATCCCGCCGCCCAACGTGACCGGCGTGCTGCACATGGGCCACATGCTCAACAACACCATCCAGGACGTGCTGGTACGCCGTGCCCGCATGCAGGGCAAAAATGCCTGTTGGGTGCCCGGCACAGACCACGCTTCCATTTCCACCGAGGCCAAGGTGGTGAAGATGCTTGCCGAGCGTGGCATCAACAAACGCGACCTCACACGCGACGAATACCTGAAATATGCGTGGGAGTGGAAAGAAAAATACGGCGGCATCATCCTCAAGCAGCTCCGCAAACTGGGCGCCAGCTGCGACTGGGACCGCACCTCGTTCACCATGGACGACATCCGCTATGAGAGCGTCATCCAAGTCTTTGTCGACCTCTATAACAAAGGTCTCATCTACCGTGGTGTGCGCATGGTGAACTGGGACCCCCAAGCCCTTACCGCTGTCAGCGACGAGGAGGTCATCTACAAAGAATCGCACGGCAAACTGTTCTACCTGAAATACTACGTTGAAGGCGAGGACAAGTACATCGTTGTCGCCACCACCCGTCCCGAGACCATCATGGGCGACACCGCCGTGTGTGTGCATCCCGAAGACGAGCGCTACCAGTGGCTCAAAGGCAAACGCGTCATCGTGCCCGGCGTGGGTCGCGTGGTGCCCATCATCATGGACGAATACGTCGATCGCGAGTTCGGTACCGGAGCCTTGAAAATCACCCCCGCGCACGACATCAACGACTACAACCTCGGCATGAAATACGGCCTCGAGAGTATCGACATCTTCAACGACAACGGTACCCTCAACGAACATGGCGGCAAATATGCCGGCATGGACCGCTTCGCTTGCCGCAAGGCCATCATGAAAGACCTCGAGGATGCCGGCCTCGTCGAGAAGACAGAGGACTACACCAACAAGGTGGGCCACTCGGAACGCACCGACGCTGTCATCGAGCCCAAGCTCTCTGCCCAGTGGTTCCTCAAGATGGACGGACTCGCCAAGAAAGCACTCGAAGTGGTGGAGGACGACACCATCCGCTTCCATCCTGCCAAATTCAAGAATACCTACCGCCACTGGCTCGAGAATATCAAAGACTGGTGCATCAGCCGCCAGCTATGGTGGGGCCACCGCATCCCGGCCTGGTACCTCGACGTGAACGGCCGAGTGGAGACCGTCGTGGCCATGAACGAAGAAGAAGCCAAGAAGATTGCCGCCGAGAAATATGGCTACACCGGTGCGCTGCGCCAAGACGAGGACGTGCTCGACACATGGTTCAGCTCGTGGCTCTGGCCCATCTCGCTTTTCGACGGTATCCGCAATCCCGACAACCCCGAAATCAACTACTACTACCCCACTGCCGACCTCATCACCGCCCCCGACATCATCTTCTTCTGGGTTGCCCGAATGATTATGGCAGGCGAGGAATACCGCAAGGATGTGCCCTTCAAAAACGTCTACTTCACCGGCATCGTGCGTGACAAACTGGGCCGCAAGATGAGCAAGAGCCTCGGCAACAGCCCCGATCCCATTGAACTCATTGAGAAATACGGCGCCGACGGTGTGCGCATGGGCATGCTCCTCACCGCCCCTGCCGGCAACGACCTGCCCTTCGACGAAAGCATCTGCGAACAAGGCCGCAACTTCAGCAACAAAATGTGGAATGCATTGCGCCTCGTCCTGGGGTGGCAGGTTGCCGGAGATTCTGAGAACAGCGCTAATGCCGGGAAAACCAATGAGGTTGCCGTCCAGTGGATGGAGCAACGCATGGCACAGGTCATCGAGGAAATCGAGAAAGACTTCGACCAGTACCGTCTCAGCGAAGCCCTTATGGCCACCTACAAGCTGGTGTGGGACGACTTCTGCTCGTGGTATCTCGAGATGGTGAAGCCCGCCTACGGCACTCCCATCGACCGCGAGACCTACGACGCCACAATCTCCATTTTCAGCCGTCTGATGCTTCTGCTGCACCCCTTCATGCCCTTCGTCACCGAAGAAATATGGCACGCCTTGCAGACCGTCGGCAAAGACGACGAGAAAACAGCCTTCATCAACGCCAACTTCAGCATCATGAACCAGCACATGCCGACAAGCGTCTTTTACGACCAGCGGATGCTCGATGAATTCGATACCGCCAAAGAAGTCATCGCCGGCGTGCGCAACATCCGCAATACCCGCAACCTTTCGCCCAAAGAGGCTCTGGAGGTGAGCTACATGGCTACCGACGCGCGCTTCCAGATTGCCCGCTTCGACGGAGTCATCAAAAAACTGGCCAACGTCAGTTCCATCAACATCATCACTGACAAACCTGCCGGTGCATTGAGTTTCATGGTTGGCACCACCGAATGCTTCGTGCCCATGAGCCAGAATGTCGACAAAGAAGCCGAACTGAAAAAGCTTCAGGAAGAGCTGAAATATGCCGAAGGCTTCCTCAACAGCGTGTTGAAGAAACTCTCCAACGAGAAATTCGTCAACGGCGCCCCTGCGGCCGTCATCGAAAAAGAGCGCAACAAACAGCACGATGCCGAAACCAAGATTGCTGCTTTGAAAGCCCAGATTGCCAACCTCGGATAAATGCCGAAGAAACTGCTCATACTGGCCACAACCCTGATGCTTGCGTTAGGTTCCCTCGCCCAAGGAAGCCTCGATAAAGGTATCAATGCCGACAGCAAGGGGCTCTACGACCTTGCCGCCGGCTATTACCGCGAAGCTGTGGACACCAATGCCCAGGCGCGCCTGCGTTTGGGACTGCTGTTGCAACGTCAGGAACATTTTGCCGAAGCCTCCGAATGGCTCGCAAAAGCCGACAGCAGCGCCTTGGCCATGACCCACTTGGCCGAATGCCTCGGCGAACTGCGCGACTGGCCTGCCGCCAAACATGCAGCAGAAAAAGCCATCGAACTCTCCGACACCAGCGAACACAACCTCCGCGCCTCTGCCATGGCTACATTGGGCCTGGTATACTGCGTCGACGAGAACTACACCAACGCCCTCTCATGGTCCCACAAGGCCGAGAAAGAGGACCCCTCGTCGGCACGAGCACTCAATGTCACCGGCATCATCCAGTTCTACAAAGGCAACGACAACGACGCCACCCAAACCTTCCGCAAAGCCATCCAAGCCGATTCCAAGAACATCGATGCCTACTTCAACTTAGGATCCATGTATTGCTATCGCAATCATTACGACTTGGCCATCTCCACCCTCAAAAAGGGGCTCAAGGTGGAACGCAACTCCATCAAGCTCATCTATTGTCTCGGCTGGGCCTACCTCCTCAAAGGCGAAAAAGACAACGCCATCGAGTGCCTCGAAACTGTCATACACTACGACAGCAGCTATGTCAACGCATACAACCGATTGGGCGACATATACTTCAATCAGGCCGACTACAATCAGGCATTGGCCCTCTACCGCACCGCTGCACACAAGGCCCCGAAACTCAGCGAGCCACAACGTCTCATGGGACGCACCTACGCCGAAATGGGCGAGTTCGGGAAAGCCATCCGATGCTACCAGAGGGCTGTTGATATCAACAAAAAAGATGCCGAGACCTACTGCCGCATTGCCGAGCTCTATGCCAAACAGAAGAAACCCAAACAAGAACAGAACAACTACAAACGCGCTGCCAAACTGGGCAACAAGCAAGCCCAGCAGTGGTGCACCAAACATGGAGTGGCCTATTAATATAAATAAAAATATGAACAATATAAAATATTACCTTGACCGCGTGGCAGAGATATTCGCCGAGGAGCAGTTCGTCTTCGAGCCTCACGAACTCTACGAGCCCATCGACTACACGCTGCGCCTGGGAGGCAAACGCATCCGCCCCACCCTTCTTCTGGCGGCCAACGGCCTCTTCGGCGGCAACGAAGAGCAGGTACGCGACGCTGCCCTGGGCATCGAAACCTTCCACAACTTCACCCTCCTGCACGACGACCTCATGGACCGCTCGCCTCTGCGCCGCGGCCAACCCACTGTCTATACAAAATGGGGCGACAACGCGGCCATCCTCAGCGGCGACACCATGTTCGCCCTCGCCTGGCGATACTTCTTGAGACAACCCTCGCCACGCCTGCAGGAAATCCTCCAGTGCTTCAACGAGACCGCCATCGAGGTATGCGAAGGACAGCAAAAAGACATGAACTTCGAGAACATGACACTCGACCAGGTATCTCTCGCCGACTACATGGACATGATACGCCAGAAGACCGCCGTGCTGCTGGCCGGAGCCCTCAAAATCGGCGCCCTCTATGCCGGCGCACCTCAAAGCGAAACAACAAAACTCTACGACTTCGGTATCCACACAGGACTGGCATTCCAAATACAGGACGACCTCCTCGACGGCTACGGCGACACGGCCGTCTTTGGCAAGAAAACCGGACAGGACATCCGCGACAACAAAAAAAGCTACCTACCCCTGGCGGCATTGAAACTCGGCTCCGCCGAACAGAAGAAAGAGCTCGCAGCCCTCTTCTCAGCCAAAGACAACATGGACGAGGATGAAAAAGTGCGCCGCGTGTTGGAACTCTACAACACCATCGGCCTCCGGGCCACCCTCGAAGAAGCAATCGACGAAGAATTCCGGAAAGCCAAAGAAAAACTCGATGCCATCAATGTCGCCGAAACCTTGAAAAAGCCACTACGCGAAATGATGGAAACACTCAACGGAAGAAAAAAATAAAATAAAATTTTGTGGATTAAGAAAATGTGTGTATATTTGCACATTGAAACAATTTGCAACAAATAGTATCAATAAATTAATAATCAACACACTAAAAACATCATGAAAAAAGTAATTGCTTTGATGTCAATAGTCGGACTGTTGACATTTGCCAACTTCAATGACGTGAAGGCACAGGATCAACCCGCTGCCGAAGCCACAGAACAGGTTGCCGAGCCCACCGACCAGGTCGCCGAAGAGGCCGTTGCCCCCGCTGAGGAGGCCGCCGCTCCCGCCGAGGAGACAACCAAGTCGTTCCACCAGGTACTCAAAGAGAAGTACATCCAGGGTGGTGCAGGCTGGATGACCCCCGTGCTCCTCTGCCTTATTTTCGGTATGGCCCTCGTGATTGAGCGCATCCTCTATCTGAACATGGCCACCACCAACGTCAAAAAACTCCTCGGTGGTATCGAGGACAACGTGAAAGCCGGCAACTATGAGGCCGCCAAAGAACTCTGCCGCAACACCCGTGGCCCCGTGGCCAGCATCTTCTACCAGGGTCTCGACCGTATCGACCAGGGTCTGGAGAATGTTGAGAAATCCGTCACCAGCTACGGTGGCGTCCAGATGGCCCGCCTCGAGAACAACCTCACCTGGATCGGCTTGTTCATCGCCCTGGCTCCTTCCTTCGGATTCCTCGGCACCGTCGTCGGAATGGTGCAGGCCTTCGATGACATCGAGGTCGCCGGTGATATCAGCCCGACCGTCGTCGCTGGCGGTATGAAAGTGGCTCTGTTGACCACCATCTTCGGTCTTATCGTCGCCATCATCCTTCAGATTTTCTACAACTATATCCTCACCAAGATCGAGAGCCTCGTCGACCAGATGGAAGACGGCAGCATCTCCTTCATGGACATCCTCGTGAAATACCACAAATAATTGCTTTCTCTTTTGAACGGGAAACGTTAATCGTTAAACAAAAAAATCTAAAAGAGAAAACATTATGAAAGAAAAAACCGATAAACTCATCACTTTTGTTGGTCTCGGCGTGGCCATCCTGTGCTTCGTGCTCGCGGTGCTCTTCGCCATGTCCAACGGCAGCGAAGTGAAGACCCTGGCCGACGTCCAGAAAGGTGGTCTCTTCGACACCATCTACTGGATTCTCGCCGCCTTGGTGATCATCTCCATCGTTGCCATCGTCATCTTCCTGTGCGTCAAGCTGGTCGACCGCTTCAAAACCGTCCCCGGCTATGCCAAGAAGTTCTGCATCATCCTTGGTGTCGCCATCGTGGCCTGCCTGGCAGCCTTCCTGCTCGCCAAAGGCAACGACGTAACCCCCGCCCTGATGGAGAAATTCAATGTCACCGAAGGTACATCCAAACTCATCGGCGCTGCCTGCATCCTGGTCTACATCCTCGTGATCGGTGCCGCCGGCTGCATCGTCTACGCCGAAGTCGCTAAATCTTTAAAAAAGAAATAAGATATGGCTAGAAAAACTCCTGGACTGAACACAAGCTCGATGTCCGATATCTCGTTCCTGCTGTTGGCCTTCTTCCTGATGGTCTCCAACATCAACTCGGATATGGGTATCGCGCGTAAACTGCCTCCTCCCCTGCCGGAGGACGCAGAGGCGCCAGAAGTTCACAAGCGCAATATCTTTGTCGTGATGGTCAACAAGGACGACCGGTTGCTCTTCAACACCGAGTACGGCCGCATTGAGGACTTGAAGGACCGTGCCAAGGAATTCCTCGGCAACCCCCGCAACCTCTCCCACATGCCTGAGAAGAAGCCGACACCCATCGACCTCCTCGGCACCTACGACGTATCCAAAGGCGTCATCTCCCTCCGCAACGACCGCGGTACTTCCTATGACATGTACCTGCAAGTGCAGAACGAGCTGACTGCCGCCATCAACGAAATGCGCGACGAACTGGCTACCGACCGCTTCGGCAAACACTATGCCGACCTTAGTGAACCACAGCGCAAAGCCGTCGAGACCGCCATCCCCATGGCTATCTCCGAGGCCGAGCCTACTAAAATTGGAGGTAAATAATGGCACGTTTTACTGGTAAAAAAGCAAAAGAGACGCCCGCTCTCAACATGGGCTCTATGAGTGACATTATCTTCATGCTGCTGTTCTTCTTCATGGTCATCACCACCATGCGCGAGAGCACCCTCTACGTGAAGATTATCCCTCCCCAAGGTTCCGAAGTGACTAAACTCGAAAAGAAGAGCCTCGTGAGCTACATCAATGTCGGTGTTCCCACTCCCGACCAGCAGAAGAAATACGGTACCGAACCCCGTATCCAGCTCAACGACCAAATCTCCGAAGTATCCGACATCATCTCTTTTGTCGAGCAGGAACGCGAACAGCGCCCTGAGGCCGACCGCCCCCACATCACCACCGCCATCAAGGCCGACAAACAGGTCCGCATGGGTATGGTGACCGACATCAAGCAGGAACTTCGCAAGGCCGGTGCTCTCAAAATCTTCTACAACGCCTCCAAAGGCGGCCGCAAGAAGTAACTCTTACAAAAACAATACCAAAGCCACCTGTCAACAGGTGGCTTTTTTTTTTGCAAAAAAAATAAAATAAAAACTCCCAAAGACTTATCTTCCCGTCATCTTGCGGAAGAAGATAACCAGGGCAACAATCATCACCACCATCACTCCCACAATGACCCAGAACGCCGTAGTGCTGGTGACGAAGGGAAAATCGACATTCATGCCAAACAAACTGGCCACCACCGTCAGCGGAAGCATGATGGTCGAGAAATAGGTCAGCACACGCATGATGTCGTTGGTGCGGTTGGTCAACAATGAGTCGAACGTCTGCGACAGACCCTCAATCAACTCGCCGAAATCCTCAATCGAGTCGAACATCTTCTGGTACTGGTCCAGGATATTGCCCCAGTAGTCCTCCATGTCGATGAGCTCGGGGTCGACAAAGCCCTTGATGCCGCCGCTCTCAAACATGTGGAGCACTCGCAGCTGAGGCTTGAACGTGGTGTTCAGCAGGATGGTGTTGCGCCGCGTCACCGAAATTTGCTCGATGATGGAGCGGGCTCGCTTGTTGAAAATGTCGTAGTTGATGAGGTCCACCTCGGCACCCACGCGTTGCACCAAGGTGTTGGTCTCCAGCATCAGGCGGTTGAGGATGTGGTAGAGCAGCTGGTCGCTCGTGGCCAGCATCTCCTGCGTCTCCTCGTCGCCCTCCTGCAGGTCCTCCTGAATCTCGTCGAAAAACTTCTTCACCACCCAGTGGGCCTTGCCAACGGTGATGATATAGTCCTTGCCCCAGAAGATTTTCACCTCTCGGATACGGATAAACTTGTTGCCTTTGTCGAAATAAGGGAAATGGAGGATAAGGAAATAATAGTCGTCGTACTCATCGATCTTAGGTCGCTGCGTGGTACCTCGGCAGTCCTCGATGTCCAAGGGGTGGAAATTGTACTCTTCTAACAGCAGACGGTAGTCGTCCTCACTCGGATTGGTGATGTCAAGCCATCGGATTGACTTGTACTGTATCGTTTCAATCATAATACACCTCCTTGGAAATCAAGATTCTACATTCGAGTAACTATTATTGGTTCAGTTTGCAAAGATAAGAAAAAAAATCCGAACCGCCAACATTTTTTTTCACCCACCCCCGCCACTCGCCCTCCTCCCCCTTGCCCCCACCCTCCTGTCAAGACCCTGCCATCGCCCTACCAACACCCTACCATCTCCTACCGTGGTAGGAGTTGGTAGGGAGATGGTACGGACTTGGGTAGGAGTTGATACGGAGTTGGTACTAATTATCAGGCAGTTATATGCTTATTTCTCATTTATAGCACTCACAACCAATGTCTTAAGTGCATTTTCATGCTTGTAACCTGCTGATTTCCAATTTTGGCACGGCGACGAAAAATTAATTTGCAAAATTCAAAAATTTTTTTTTACTTTGCTGAATAGAATAACCCATGATAATTCATGCAATTATCTTTCTATCAATCTGTTATTAAAGATATGAACGCCATTAACAAATAAAATTATGAAAAGAATAGTTTTGCTAATAATCGTTGGAATGTCCATGGCGGGCCC
>JAEEGF010132940.1_pt1 | contig 10635 bp, 9 predicted proteins | sample 9134171 | NCBI WGS metagenome assembly JAEEGF01 (sample SAMN16246542, study PRJNA631951) | gut metagenome | biome: gut microbiome; feature: rumen; material: AP-attached | host: Bos | place: Iran: Karaj | collected 2018-10 | reverse complement strand
ATCTGCTCGTAGGGCTTGCCTGTGTTGGCAGCCAGCATCCTGTTGAGTTTCTCTTTTGTCTTAAGGATGTGCTTTGCTGCGATCTCGATCTCGGTTGCCTGGCCCTGTGTTCCGCCAAGGGGCTGGTGGATCATTATCTCGGCATTGGGAAGAGCCATTCTCTTGCCCTTTGCGCCGCCGGACAGAAGGAATGCTCCCATGCTGGCAGCCATGCCGATGCAGATAGTGCTCACGTCGCACTTGATGTAGTTCATTGTGTCATAGATTGCCATTCCGGATGTGATCTCTCCTCCGGGGCTGTTGATGTACATGTGGATGTCCTTGTTTGGATCCTCGGCTTCAAGGAAAAGAAGCTGTGCAACAACAACGCTTGCAGATGTAGAGTTGACTTCCTCTCCAAGGAAAACTATTCTCTCTTTTAAAAGTCTGGAATAGATATCATAAGATCTCTCTCCGCGACTGGTCTGTTCAATGACGTAAGGTATTAAACTCATATTCATACTCCTTCTCTAGAATTGTCGGCTGCGCACCACTTTCACCACAAAATACACACAGCCATACATAGTATATTATACTCACAGAATTGATTTTGTACAACCTTACATTGTCTGCCTGGTCAGAGCTTCCTTTAGTTGCTCCATAGCACGCTCAAGTATTGATCTCGGACAGGCTATGTTAACTCTTTCGAAAAGAGCTGACTCCCTTCCGAAAATTATCCCGGGATCAAGCCAGAGCCTTGCCCCGTCAACAATGATCTTCTCTAGCTCCTTGTGATCATTTGTGACTCCGGAAAAGTCCAGCCATATAAGGTATGTCCCCTCAGCTTCCACAAGCTTAACCTGCGGAAGGTTATCCGCCAGGAATCCCCGCACATAGTCAAGATTCCCCTTAAGATACAAAAGCAGCTCATCAAGCCACTGCTCCCCTTTCTCGTAAACAGCCTTCGTGGCTACCATTCCAAGAACATTTGGCTGACTGTAGCCTGCGGCATTGTTCTCATCCCTGAACTTCTTTCTTGCAGTTTCATCGGGAATGAATACATTTGCAATCTGCATTCCTGCCAGGTTAAAAGTTTTGCTGGCAGAAGTCCCGACAATAAGCCTGTCCCAATACTCCTCCCCAAGAGTTATATAGGGCACATGCCTGTGACCGCTGTAAACAAAATCGGAGTGTATCTCATCTGCAAACACATAGACATCATGAGCTCTGCATATATCCGCCATCCGTTTAAGCTCATCCCTGCTCCAGACCCTTCCTACAGGATTGTGGGGACTGCAGAGTATAAAGAGCTTAACCTGCTCCTCAATGATCTTTTTCTCGAAGTCATCAAAATCTATCTCATATCTCCCGTCTTTATAGAGGAGCGGGTTATTAACCGGTTTCCTGCCGTTCTGTACTATGGTATTAAAGAAGGGACGATACACCGGCTGCTGGATGATGACGGCATCCCCCGGCTCTGTGAAGGTTCTTACGGCAAGAGCTATTGAATACACCACACCCGGAGCAACGGTGATCCAATCGCTTTCGGATTCAAAACCGTGCCTTCTTCTGTACCATTCCCTTACAGGTCCAAGGTATTCTTCTCCCGGATCGCTGTAACCAAATATCCCATGCTCGACTCTCTTTACAATATCCAAAAGGACTTCGTCCGGAAGTTTAAAATCCATATCCGCAACCCAAAGCGGCAACAGGTCATCCCTGCCCTTTCGCTGCATTCCGGAATTCCACTTAATGCTGTCCGTATTTTTTCTGTCCCACACCTTGTCAAAATCGTATCGTCCCATAAGTCTCTCCAGCCTTTCATTTTTCTCTATTCTAACGCTAATGTGAAAATAAAAAAACAGCCCCCGTGCATGCACAGGAGCTGTTCTAATCAGTTCTAAAAGTTTAAGACCAAAGGCTTATGCCTCTTCCTCTGTCTTCTTTTTTCTGGTGGTCTTCTTGGGTTTCTCTTCGCCTTCAGTCTCGTCCTCAGCCTTCTTGGCTGTCTTCTTTGCTGCCTTCTTGGCGCCTTCCTTAGCGTTGTCTACAAGGAAGTCTGCTGCCTTCTGAACGGCAAGATCGCTCTTAAGCTGCTTCATTTCAGCATCTGACATGAGCTCTTTGAGCTTATCAAGCTCCATTCTGTACTGGCCGGCCATTCTCTCGAGCTCTTCTGCGATATCCTGCTCAGAAATCTCGATGTTCTCAACCTTTGCAACCTCCTCAAGGACAAGTCTTGACTTGATCCTCTCGATGGCCTGAGGCTTAACCTGCTCAAGCATCTGGTCTACAGAGTTGCCTGTGTACTGCATGTACTGATCGAAGTTCATGCCCTGCATCTGAAGTCTCTGTGCAAAGTCGTTGACGATCTGTCTCTGCTGTGTCTGGATCATTGCCTCGGGAAGCTCCATCTCGGCGTCCTCGATCACTGCCTTAACTACAGCGTCCTCTCTCTTTGCCTTCTCGTCAGAAGCCTTCTTCTCCTCAAGCTTCTTCTTTACGTCAGCCTTGAACTCATCAACTGTGTCAAAGCCTGCATCGCTTGCGAATTCATCGTTGAGCTCAGGAAGCTCTTTTGCCCTGATGGAGTTTACCTTGCACTTGAATGTAGCATCCTTGCCGGCGAGCTCCTCTGCCTGATAGTCCTCAGGGAACTTAACGTTTACATCGCCTTCCTGACCGATCTCAAAGCCGATAAGCTGCTCCTCGAAGCCGGGAATGAAAGCGCCTGATCCGATGGTAAGGGGATAATCATTTCCCTTTCCGCCCTGGAAAGCCTCTCCGTCAACAAAGCCCTCGAAGTTGAGGTTTACTGTATCGCCGTCCTTAACAGCTCTGTCTGTAACGTCGATAGATCTGGCATTCATGTTTCTCTGCTTGTCGATCTCTGCGTCAACTTCTTCATCTGTTACATCGAGGTCCATCTTCTCAACCTCGATTCCCTTATATTTACCAAGTTTTACCGGAGGCTTAAGGGCAACTTCTGCAGTGAAGATAAATTCCTTACCAGCCTCAAGCTGCTCTACGTCGATTGCAGGTGAAGAAACAACCTCTTCTCCGCACTCCTCGACAGCCTTGGGATATTCGTTCTCGATAAGCTCATTGGCAGCATCCTCGTAGAATACTCCTGCGCCGTACATCTTCTCGATCATCTTGCGGGGTGCCTTACCCTTACGGAATCCGGGCAGCTGAATCTTGTTCTTGTTCTTCTGATAAGCTTTCTCAATGGCCTTATCAAGCTCTTCTGCAGGAACAGAAATTGTGAGCTTAGCCATGTTGTTCTCAAGCTTCTCTACTGTTACGCTCATTTCTTGTATCTCCTTTTGAAAAATTATATGCATTCCTGAATCTATCCGGGAATGAATGGTAATGCCTATGGAGGCATTTAGGTACATGAATAAATGCCATTTTGGCACAGTCGCCATAAGAGTATATCACAGGGATTTGAAAATATCCACATTTTTTCTTTAAAAATACTCTATCTCGCCCTCAAAAACTGTGGTGGCAGGGCCTTCCATAATAACGGAAGACTCCGGATTGCCGTCCCAGCTGCAGGTCACGATGCCGCCCAGTACATGGACATCTACTTTACTGTCTGTCTTTCCGTTTAATATGCAGGCCACGGTTGTGGCGCAGCAGCCGGTGCCGCAGGCCAGTGTCTCTCCGGTTCCTCTCTCCCAGACCCGCATGCGGACAGAGCCTCTGTCGTCCACCTTCACAAACTCTGTGTTCGTCCTGTTGGGAAAGAGCTCATGGTTCTCGAAATGCGGTCCGATGTGCTCTATATCGAAGGTATCAATATCCATATCATCGGGAAGGAAAACAACCGCATGAGGATTTCCCATGGACACGCAGGTCATATGCCACTCTCTTCCTGCTGCCGTTATCGGAACATCGATGCAGGTCTTTCCCGTAGCATCTGTGCTCTTTACAGGTATCTGAGGCGGATCCAGGATCGGCGCTCCCATATCAACTTTGACACTCTCCACCAGGCCGTCCTCGCCCAGGGTCAGATCGATGTATTTATTTTTGCCTGCACTGACAATTGTCAGGTTCGTCTTGTCGGTAAGCTTGTGGTCATAGACGTACTTGGCCACGCACCTTATGCCGTTTCCGCACATCTCAGACCTGGAGCCGTCCGCATTGTACATCTCCATCTCAAAGTCTACGTCCGGATCCTCCACGGGATTTATAAAGATGAGCCCGTCGGAGCCGATGCCGAAATGCCTGTCGGAGACAAACCTTGTCAGCTCAGCTTTCTTATCCTGAGGTATTATCTCTTTTCCCCCGTCAATGTAAACGTAGTCGTTGCCGCAGCCGTGCATCTTGGTAAATCTGATCTTCATACGCTTCTCCCTCCTGAATACAATCACATCAAAAAGCTACTTTGCATAGAATCTATTTAAGGCACCTGTACATGGTATCCCAGGTCTACTTCCCCTGCTCCATTGCTACTATATAGATGCGCTCGCTGTCCTCTGTGGGCGCCTCATGTGTCTCCTCATCGAAAGCAGCGATGAACTTAAGCCCTGCCTTTTCTACGATATCAAGGATTTCCTCCAGCGTGTACCCCCTCTGATAATGGGTCTCAACTGAGCGGGCAAAGAGCTCTTTTTCCTCATCGCATTTCATGAAAATAGTCAGGTCGTACTCGTTTATGTTATCCTCTTCGCTGAAGTAGTTGTCCCAGATGAAGCTGCAATCCTCGCGGTTCTCCGCAATCGTGGTATCCCCGATGACATCCCTGTACTTGTGAAGGGTATTGAAATCAAAAATGAAAAGACCTTTCGGAAAAAGAAAATTGTTCACCAGCTTAAAGGTCTCGAGAAGCTCCTCCGTATCCAGCACATAGTTGATGCTGTCGCAGACGCTGACGATAGTGCCGGCGGTGCAGTAAAGATCGAGTTCCCGCATGTCCTGCTCAAGGAACATGATGTCCTGATCAAGCTCTGCGCTTTTCTTTCTGGCGATGTTGAGCATCTCGGGAGAGAGGTCGATCCCCATGATGTCGTAGCCCAGGTCATACATTACTCTGGTAAAAGAGCCTGTTCCGCAGCCCAGTTCCACGATGAGGTTTCTCTCTTCCTGCAGCGCTTCTTCCGTGTCCTCTTCCGCGGCCGAAAGCTCTTTTGCCTCGTGCCCGACGGGCTTTGAAACGCCGTATTTATCTATGAGTCCCGCAACAAAATTACCCCATACATCGTATGGGGTACCGTCCATGAAAATATCGTATACTGCTGCAAAATCAGTGTAAGCTTCCATTGTTATTCCTCTATCAGAACAGTTGCGAAATGAGCATGATTATCTTTGTTCCGGAACCCATTATAATACCTGCCAGAATAACTCCGCAAATGATGGCTCTTACGCTCTTTCTGAAATCCATGTCGAGAATTGAAGCAGCCAGTGTTCCTGTCCAGGCTCCGGTTCCGGGGAGCGGTATTCCTACGAATAAAAATAGCGCCCAGTACAGACCCTTTCCGGCTTTTGCCTTCAGCTTCTCTCCGCCTTTGTGGCCCTTCTCAAGGCAGAAGGTGAAGAACCCTCCGATCACCGGTTTGTCTTTTCCCCACTCAAGAACCTTCCTTGCAAAAAAGAAGATGATGGGCACCGGAATCATGTTGCCGATGATTGCGATTATGTAACTTGGAAGCACCGGAAGGCCGTTGGCGATAGCGTAGGGCACAGCGCCCCTCAGCTCGATCAGTGGCACCATTGAGATCAGAAAAACGATCACATATTTCTTTAACATAAAAACTCCTTATTATTCACTGAGAAAATCTTTAAGAACTTCGATGAGCCTGTCCATCTCCTCGTCGGTTCCGATGGAGATCCTCAGGTACTCACTTATTCTTTCCGGCTTATTGAAACGACGCACTATTATATCATGTGCTCTCAGATAATCAAATATTTCTTTTCCATGCCTCTTGGGGTGACGGGCAAAGATAAAGTTTGTGGCAGAATCGCCAAACTCAAAGCCCAGCTCCTTAAGCTGCATCTTAACGCGCTCTCTTGTTGCAACCACCTTGGCAGTGGTTTCTTCGAAGTACTCTTTGTCCTGCATGGCTGCCGCACCCAGAGTGAGTGAAGGCATGTTCATGGTATAGGAGTTAAAAGAAAACTTGGCATCGGACAGGTACTTGATGAGCTTCTTGCATCCGAAAGCATATCCGATGCGAAGGCCTGCCAGAGACCTCGACTTGGAATAGGTCCTAACCACCAGAAGGTTGTCGTACTTATCAATAAGCGGAAGTGCGCTCTCTGCGCCGAAGTCAACGTAAGCTTCGTCGACTATCACTACCACGTCAGTGTTGTTCTTAATGATGTCTTCAATTGCATCCAGCGGAAGCTTTACTCCTGTAGGCGCATTGGGATTGGCGATTACAACTCCGCCGTTCTCTCCATAATAATCAGCGGGATTGATAGTGAAATCGTCATTCAGCGGGAGCTGCCTGTATGGAATCCTGTAGAGCTCAGCCCACACATCGTAGAACGAATAGGTGATATCCGGGAAAAGAATGGGCTTATCTGAATTAAAGAGAGTCAGAAAAGCCATTGCCAGCACGTCGTCGGAGCCGACACCCACAAAAACGTTGTCCTTGTCCACACCGTAAAAAGAGGCTATGGCATCCATCAGTACGCTGCAGGTTGGATCCGGATACTTCCTGTAGTCGTCAAGATTCGTCTCCTCGTATGCCTTGTAAACCAGCGGCGACGGCGGATACGGGTTCTCGTTGGTGTTAAGCTTGATTATGTTTTTTACCTTAGGCTGCTCTCCCGGTACGTAGGGTTCAACCTTCCTGACATTATCTTCCCAGCTCATTTTCTCGACCTTTCTTTTGCTTTTTCCCCATAAAATTATAAACAATTATACTAGATTTGACTTGTGTGTACAGCTTTTTTCTTTTAATATAACTAGGAAGGCAAGGGCGCCGGAAATCGAACAGAGCTGTTCGCTTTTTCTGGTGCCTTTTATCATATGCAAATGCTGGTATCAAGTATCCAAAGGAGGTTACCATGAAATACACCAAGAAAGACATTTTCAGGATTGTTGAAGAGGAGGACGTGGCCTTCATCAGGCTTCAGTTCTGCGACATATTCGGCATGCCCAAGAATATCGCCATAGCTGCAAGCCAGCTCGAGAGCGCTCTGAACAACGAGTGCATGTTTGACGGCATTTCCGTCGAGGGTTTCGTCAGGAGCCATGACAGCGACATGTACCTGTATCCCGACCTCGACAGCTTCGAGATCTACCCCTGGCGCCCACAGTCCGGCAAGGTTGCGAGGATGTTCTGCAGCGTATACACCATCGACAAGAAGCCCTTCATGGGTGACCCCAGAAACATACTCAAGAACGTAGTTGAGAGGGGCCGCGAGCTGGGGCTTAACTTTAAGATCAATCCGGAGCCTGAGTTCTTTTTGTTTGATTATGACGATGACGGACAGCCCACTACCAGGACAAGGGAGAGCGGCGGTTATTTTGACGTGGCTCCTGCAGACCAGGGCGAGAACGTGCGCCGTGACATCATCTTAAATCTGGAGGAAATGGGATTTGACATCTCCTCTTCTCACCACGAGACAGCTCCCGCCCAGCACGAGATCGACTTCAAGGCCGAGGATGCAGAGCGCGCCGCAGACATGATAATGACCTTTAAGATGGCTGTTAAGACCATTGCCAAAAAGCACGGTCTCTACGCCACTTTCCTTCCCAAGCCCACTGAGGGTATCAGCGGCTCAGGGATGCACATCAACATCCTGGCTGAGGATAAGAACGGCAACAATCTCTTTGTCGAGTCCGAGGATTCCGGCGAGATTTCAGAGACAGCAAGACAGTTTATCGCAGGAGTACTTTCCCATGTAAAGGGAATGACCCTGATCACCAATCCACTTGTAAATTCCTACAAGAGACTGGTTCCCGGATATGATGCTCCTGTTACAGTATCCTGGTCATCCTCCTCCAACAGAAGCGCCCTCATCAGGGTACCCGCAGGAAGAGGAAAGGCCACCAAGATTGAGCTTCGCAATCCCGACGCTACCTGCAATCCTTATCTTGCTATAGCACTCATCCTTGCCGCAGGCATAGACGGTATCGAGAAGAAACTGGAAGCTCCCGCAGAACTTACAGAAAATCTTGGGCATGTTACCTACGAGCAGCTCAGAAGCAGCAACCTTGAGACTCTGCCCATGACATTGGGCGAAGCCATCACGGCATGCGAGAAGGATTCTTTCATTAAGGAAGTTCTGGGAGATGCTATCTATGACAAGTTCCTTGATGCAAAGAGATCTGAGTGGAAGGACTTCCGCACCTGCGTTACGCAGTGGGAGATCAAGAGATACCTGGGCAAGTTCTGATAGCATTCCTGACATTACCGTGATTTCTTTTTACAAAATCAAAGCAGACATGGAGCGTTTTCAGTGAACATTATCGTAGCTTTTGCAAAGCCTAAAGATATACAGATTTTCAAAAGCATACTTTCCCGCGCCGGCTATGAGCCTGCGACCACCGTTTCTTCCGGTGTCCAGGCTCTTTCTGCCATGGACGATTTAGGGAGCGGTGTCATCATCTGTGGCTACCGCTTAACTGACATGCTCTATTCCGAGCTCCTTCAGGATCTGCCGCCTTATTTCAAGATGCTGATGATCGCTTCTGCCGCCCACGCGCCGGCTGAAGGTTCTTCCGACAATTTCATCTATCTCCAGACTCCTCTGCAGAGCGATGATTTCTTTTCCACACTGACTCTTATGCTGGAGGGCGTGCAATCCCTGAAGAAGCGGGCCAAGAAAAAGCGCATGGAGCGAAGCGAGGAAGACAAGAAGACCATCCAGCGGGCGAAGGAGATACTTATGGATCGCCATCACATGACGGAGCCTGAGGCCCACAGATACCTGCAGAAATGCTCGATGGATTCGGGAACGGATTTACTGGAGACGGCGGAGATGGTTATCTCGCTGACGAATATTTGATTTCATTAAATTGAGAGTTTACGGATATTAAGAAGCGCAACCCCATATGAGAGGCTGCGCTTTTTGTTTAGATTGCTGCAAGATCAATTTGCTGAACTGTGCCTACGCCGCCGCTCTCCCTGAGGAATATTCCGGATGAGCGGGTCATGGCTGACATAAGGAAGTTACTGCCGTAGTGAGAGAACTCAGTCTCTGCACTTCCAAGATAAATGGCGCCTACATCTGCCTCCTTGAGGCCAAGAAGTGTATCGGTTCCGTCTTCATTTCTGACCCAGATCTTAAGCTTGTCGTAGACTTCATCGTTCTCGTCAATCCAGCCGTTACCGTCCTTGTCGTAGCCTGCCAGATCTGCAAAGCCGTTGCCTGACTTCGTTCCAAAGAGCTCTGACCCGTCGCCGATCTTTCCGTCCCCGTTCTTGTCGAGTGCCAGGAATCCTGCGCCCGCTCCAAGGTTTGAAATCTTCTCTTCCTTGCCGTCGCAGTCCAGATCAAAGAAGAAGGACTGGTCACTGATAGAAGTAACTCCGCTTCCGACATTGATCACCAGCGGATCGATAAGTCCCACTGAAGTTCCGACGCTGATTCCCGCATACTCGCACAGACGCCGTGACATGGAGCAGTTCACTCCGAAGTCGATCACTCTGCCGTCCTCAGTCTGGGCTGTACCCATTCCGCTGAAGCTGGTCTCCTCAGTCTCAATGTGTGTCATGGACAGCGTTGTGACCTTCACGAAACTTCCTGCCGAGATCATCTCCGCAGTGTTGGCGAGTGTCGACTTAAATCCTCTGCTCTGCCCATCTCCGCCAAAGATTCCAAGGAGTTTCAAAATCCTCTCCAGAAGACTTGCCCGAAGCTCCGCAATCTGCTCCTCCAGATTGCTCATCTGGGGCGAGAGATAGTCAGACTTCTGAGGGCGCAGCGATGAATAATTCTCGCTGCCCAGGGGAGCTGCCTGCTGTCCATCATCTGACAGGCTGAGCTCGTCCATTTTCTTTTCCTGATTCTGGAGACTGTCAAGAAAAGAGTCCCTGGTGATGATGCCGGTGCTGACAGATACGGTGTTCTCCTCGTAGTACTGCCGCGACGACACCAGAGTTACGTTACTGTTTGCAATTTTCATGGTTCCTCCTTTGCTGCTGTAAAGGTCCATGAAAAATGGACCTTCACCTTGATGAAAGTTACTCATCCATGAAGATCCATGCTTTCCCTAGCTGTATTATATATATCGGACAGAACCAGGTAAAGTATTATGCCATTTCGAAGATTATCTATAGCATATTTGTATAGTATTGCCCTTATCAACAGCCTGAGCTTTCACACTCTTTATGAGAAGGCGGACAACCGACTCCTTCTGGAGACACGACATCAGCAGAAATTCGCCGTCGCCGATGGAGAATATCTCCGCGTCTGCAGGCTTCTGTAGATGGCATAATTCACGAACATAGTGAAATTTTGTGACAGTAATATCGTACGACAGACACCGGCAAAATAACAACAAACATAATTGCCGATAGCTAAAGAAAGGCTTTTTTTATACATATTTAATCTACAATTCACACAATTTGTGCGATAATGGATGATATAGGGGCGAGCGTGCCCCGAATAATCATGAGGTTGCAAAAATGAAAGCCGCCTACATAGGAATAGACAACTGGTACCCGGTACTGACAAGTCTCTATGACACAGGCACCA
>JAEEGF010652038.1_pt1 | contig 10636 bp, 9 predicted proteins | sample 9134171 | NCBI WGS metagenome assembly JAEEGF01 (sample SAMN16246542, study PRJNA631951) | gut metagenome | biome: gut microbiome; feature: rumen; material: AP-attached | host: Bos | place: Iran: Karaj | collected 2018-10 | reverse complement strand
CGGCGCCAATTCCCGGCTGAACCAGAAGCTGCGCGAAAAGAACGCGCTGGTCTATGCCGTCGACGCGTCGTTCACCCAGTTCGCCGACAACGGCTCCCTGCTCATCTACTTCGGCTGTGAGAAGCCGAACCTGGCGCGCTGCATTACGCTGGTCCACGGCGAGCTTGCCGCCCTCCGCGACAAGCCCCTCGGCGACCGCGCCCTGCGCGCCGCCAAGAAGCAGCTGCTCGGCCAGCTGGCCGTCTCGGCCGACAACGGCGAGGCCCAGGCCCTCTCGATGGCCAAGGCCATGCTCGTCTTCGGCGAGATTATGTCCGATGAAGAGGTGCGCCGCCGCATCGAAGCCATCACGTCCGACAGCCTTCGCGCCGTCGCCGCTGAAGTCCTGGCCGAAGACCGGCTTTCGACATTGATCTTCAAGTAATCGCCCTCCTGGAAAAAGAAAAGCCCGGCGGCAGGCCGGGCTTTTTTGTTGAGGCGTATATCCGATCAGAACATCGCGACCAGTTCGTCGTTGGTGTAGGCGTCGGCGCCGTAGCAGGTCTTCAGGTAGGCCAGTCCGCCCTGATAGTCTTCTTCGGTGAAGGAGTTGGTGGCCTCCTTGGCGACGACCACATCGTAGCCGAGGCAGTAGGCGTCGGCCGAGGTGTGACGGCAGCACATATGGGTGTGCAGGCCGGTGATGACGACGGTCTGCACGCCGAGTTCCTTGAGCAGGATATCGAGTTCGGTCTGGAAGAATCCGCTGTAGCGGCGTTTGGGAACCACGTAATCGCAGGCCTTCGGCGTCAGTTCCGGGATGACTTCGGCACCGGGTGTGCCGATGATGGCGTGGTCGCCCCAAATCTGCAGTTCGCGGTCGATGCCAGGACGGTGGGCGTCGTTGCAATAGACCACGGGGACGCCTTTCTCGCGGGCTGCGTCAAGCAGACGGGCGGTAGCGGGTACGATGGCGCGGGCGCGGTCGCAGCCGATGGCACCGGTGACGAAGTCGTTGAGCATGTCGACGACCAGGATGGCGGGTTTGTTGAGTTTCTCCATTTTTACGTTTTTATTAATGTGTTTGGGTCGTTTCAAAAAAGGCGCATCCTTCGCAGCCGCCTTCGGGGCAGGCGGCGGGCCGCTCTCCGCGTGCCGCCGCCGATGGGTTCCGTTTGCGCCAGATTCTCAGCTCCTCTTCCTTGGCGCAGATGATGCCTTGCTCCCGCAGCGCTTTGTTGTGCGCAATCTCGCCGTCGGGGAATTTGCCGTCCTTCTTGAAAAGAATGGTGACGGCCATCCCCGCGACGCCGATAGCGAGCAAAAGGAGTGCCAGAAGGAAAACTTTCATCTCAGATCTGTTTGAACGGGGGGACGATCGGGTGATCGCCCACCGTCAGCACGGGCGGAATCTGCAGCACCTTGAACGCGGCGCCCTTCTTCAGGCGGACGATGCGTTCGACCAGCGCCTTGTCGGTGCCGGCGGCGATGACCGCCTCGGGCTCTTTCTCCTCTTCGCAGAGGGCGTGGAGCACGGGGTCGAGCTGCTCGTAGGGCGGCAGGGAGTCGGTGTCCTTCTGGTTCGGGCGGAGTTCGGCGGAAGGGGCCTTGGTGAGGATCGATTCCGGGATTACTTCCTTGCCGTGCAGCTTGTTCTCGTAGTGGGAGAGCTCATAGACCTGCAGTTTGTACAGGTCGGCGATCACCATCAGGGCGCCGCACAGGTCGCCGTAGAGGGTGCCGTAGCCGGTGAAGAGCTCGCTCTTGTTCGAGGTGTTGAGCAGCAGGGCGTTGAAACGGTTCGCCCAGGTCATCAGGATGGTGCCGCGGATGCGGGCCTGCAGGTTCTCCTGCGCCACGCTCCACTTGCCCAGTTCGAAGAACTTGAACATCTCGATCATCGCACGCTTGTAGATCTTCTCGATGGGGACGATGTCGTAGCTCATGCCCAGGTTGTTGGCCAGTTCCACCGAGTCGGTGACCGACGAAAGGGAGGAATACTCCGAGGGCATCAGGATGCCGTGGACGTTTTCTGCGCCGAGGGCGTCGACGGCCAGGGCGGCCACGATGGCCGAGTCAATGCCGCCCGACAGGCCGAGGACGGCCTTCTTCAGGCCGGCGCCGGCAAAGTAGTCGCGGATTTTCCAGACCAGCAGGTCGTGGACGTCGGAGATTTCGCGGGTAGGATCGAGAATCATGGCGGGACGCTAGGAACGGATGAACAGGTCGCTGACCGGTTCGTTGTGGTAGATATGGTCGATGACGTCGGCGAACAGGCCGGTCATTGACAGGACGGTGAACTTCGAGTTGTCCTTGTCCGCCTGGAGCGGAATCGTATCGGCCACGATGAACTCCTGGATGGCGGAGGCGTTGATGCGGTCATAGGCCGGTCCGGAAAGGATCGGGTGGGTGCAGACGGCCCGGACGCTGAGGGCGCCGCGCTCCATCAGCACTTCGGCGCATTTGGTGATGGTGCCGGCGGTATCGACCATATCGTCGACGATCACCACGTTGCGGCCTTCGATCTCACCGATGGCGGTCATGCTGCCGATGACGTTGGCTTTCGAGCGGTCCTTGTGGCAGATGATCAGCGGAGCGTTGAGGTGCTTGGCGTAGATGTTGGCCTTCTTGGCGCCGCCCATGTCGGGAGAGGCGATGGAAAGGTTGTCGAGGTTCATGGCCTTGATATACGGGATGAAGATCGAACTGGCCCAGAGGTGGTCGACGGGGATGTCAAAGAAGCCCTGGATCTGGGCGGCGTGGAGTTCGCAGGTCATCACGCGGTCGCAGCCGGCGGCGGTCAGCATATTGGCCACGAGTTTGGAGGCGATGGACACGCGCGGACGGTCCTTGCGGTCCTGACGGGCCCAGCCGAAATACGGAATCACGGCGATCACCTTGTAGGCGGAGGCCCGGCGGGCGGCGTCGATCATCAGCAGAAGTTCGAAGAGGTTGTCGGCCGGCGGATTGGTGCTCTGGACGATGAACACGGCGGAACCGCGGACGCTTTCCGTGAATTGGGGCTGGAATTCCCCGTCGCTGAAGACGGTCAGCTCGGAATCTCCGAGTTTCGTGTTGAGTTTCTGCGCGATCTGCTCGGCGAAGGCGCGGGAGCCGTTGCAGGCGAAAAGCTTGAGTTTGTGATCGTATTCTTGCATGGAAGTCGGTAAATAGTTTAGTTACAGTTGCTGAAGGATAGTTTCGATATAGCTGAGGATCTCTTCGCGGCCCTGGCCCGTCTCGGAGGAGGTGCAGAATGTGGGGGGCAGTTCCTCCCAGGATTCTGCGAGCAGGGCGGCGTTGTGGTCCACCCGGTTTTTCAGGGCCACGGGGCCGAGTTTGTCGCACTTGGTGTAGATCAGAGCGAAGGGGATGCCCTCGGCGCCCAGTTCGTCGATGAAGTCGCGGTCGATGGCCTGGAGGTCGTGACGCGAATCGAGCAGGACGAAGAGCAGGACGAGGTCTTCGCTGTGGAGGATGTAGTCGCTGATGATGTCCTGGAGTTTCTCGCGGCCTTTCTTGCCCATCCGGGCGTAGCCGTAGCCGGGCAGGTCCACGAGGTACCAGGAATCATTGATCAGGAAATGGTTGACAAGCTGCGTCTTGCCGGGGGTCGCGGAGGTGTGGGCCAGGCCTTTCTGGTTGCAGAGCCGGTTGATGAGCGACGATTTGCCGACGTTGCTCCTCCCGATGAAGGCGAATTCCGGGTGACGGGTTTTCGGCTTCTGGTCCGTGTGCTGGCTGCTTCCGGCAAAGAGGGCCTGCTTGATGATCATGGTCGCAGAGAGATTACCGTACAAAAGTACGAAAAAATATCGAGGATTTTTCGTATATTTGTCAACAGGGAATTGTGAATATGGAGGAGAGAAAAACCATCGGTCTGGTGGCCTTGCAGGAGCGGGTGAAACAAGCGCTCGAAGACGCTTTTTTCGACACGGTGTGGCTGCAGGCCGAAATCAGCGAGCTGAAGCAGCATCCGTCGGGTCACTGCTATCTGACCCTGGTGGAAAAGGACCCGAAATCCAACGCCTTGCTGGCCAAGGTGTCGGCCGTCGTCTGGGCTTCGACCTGGCGGATGATCCGGCCTTATTTCGAATCGCAGACCGGCCGCGCCCTCGCGCCCGGCATGTCGGTGCTGGTCCGGGTCCAGGTTTCCTATTCGGTTCTGTACGGCCTGTCGCTGGTCATCTACGACATCGATCCCTCGTTCACCGTCGGCGAACTGGAGCTGGCCCGCCAGCGGACCATCGCCCGGCTGCAGGAAGAGGGAATGTTCGAGATGAACGCGCAGCTGCCGCTGCCGTCGCTTCCGCGCCGTCTGGCCGTCATTTCGAGCGCCACGGCCGCCGGCTTCCGCGATTTCTGCCGGCATCTCGACGAGAACGAATACGGTTTTAAGTTCGGCGTGCGCCTGTTCCAAGCCCTGATGCAGGGCGCGGAGGCTCCCGCGAGCATCATCGCCGCGCTCGACGCCGTGGCGGCCGAAGCCGAAGCGTTCGACGCCGTGCTGATCCTGCGCGGCGGCGGTGGGGCGATGGATCTTGTCTGTTTCGACGATTACGACCTGGCCGTCAATATCGCCCAGTTCCCGCTACCTGTGCTGACTGCCATCGGCCACGATCACGACTACCACGTCGCGGATATGGTGGCCCATACCCACGTGAAGACGCCTACGGCCCTGGCCGACTGGCTCATCGAGCGTTTCGCCGAAGAAGACTGGCAGGTCGACAATCTCCTGCAGCGGTTGCATCTGGCCGTGCGCACGAAGGCGGAAGCCCAGCGTGGGGTTCTCAGTACGCTGTACCTGCGGATCGTGCACGCCGTCAATCTCCGGCACGCCGACGCCCGTCGCGCCCTCGACGCGCTGGAGCAGCGTCTTGACGCCGTCAACCCGCAGCGCGCCCTCGACCGCGGTTTCCTGATCGCGCTTAAAAACGGCCGTCGCGCCGCTTCCGCCGCATCCTTCGCCCCCGGCGACCGTCTCTCCCTCCTCTTCCGCGACGGCACCGTCGAGGCTACAGTTGATAAAACAGTTACAAAATAAATGAAGGCTTGCAGATATCGGTCAAAAACCTACGCGCTACGCGCTATCCCTCCCAAAGCAAGCTTTGGGCCCCTCCCGTTCACAAAGACACGGGCGTCTATGGGTTTTTGCCTCGATATCTGACGCGCCTTTTATTGTCGTTTGAATAGTATGGATAAGCAGAAGAAATACGAAGAAGTGTACGCCGAGCTGGAGGCTTTGGTCAAGAAGATCGAGGATCCGGAGCGGGCGCTTTCGGCCATCGGGGCCGATGTGAAGAAGGCGATGGAGCTCATCGCCTGGTGCCGCGACTACATCCGCGGCAACGAAGCTGAAATCGAAAAACTGATGAAAGAAGAATAAACGATGAAAATCTGGAAGAAAGATCCGTGGCTCGAGCCTTTCGGGAAGGTGGTCGAGCGCAGAAACCAGCAGATTATAATCCGTAAGCAGGAGATTGCCGGGTATGGCAAGCCGCTGAAAGATGCCGTGAACGGCGCGATGTATTACTGCCTGCATCAGGAGGCGGGGGAGTGGGTGTTCCGGGAGTGGGCGCCCAATGCGTCGAAGGTGTTCCTGCTCGGCGATTTCAACGGGTGGAAGCGCAGCGCGGAATGGGCGCTGGCGCCGACCGGGGGCGGCAATTGGGAATTGCGCGTGCCCGCCGACCGGATTGCCCACGGCGATTTGTATAAATGGTATGTGGAGTGGCCTGGCGGGGGCGGGGAGCGCATCCCCGCGTATGCCACGCGTTGCGTGCAAGATCCTGAGACAAAGGTGTTCTGCGCGCAGGTGTGGGCACCGGAAAAGCCCTATCGCTGGCGGAAGAAACGCGGCCCGAAGGTGGCCAATCCGCTCATCTACGAAGTGCATATCGGTATGAGCGGCGAGGAGCCGAAGGTGACCTCTTTCACGGAGTTCCGCGAGAACGTGCTGCCGCGCGTCATCGAGACGGGGTACAATACACTGCAGATCATGGCGCTCCAGGAGCATCCCTACTACGGGAGTTTCGGCTACCAAGTGTCGAATTTCTTCGCCTTGAGCAGCCGCTTCGGCACGCCCGAGGAGTTCAAGGCGCTGGTCGATGCGGCGCACCAGGCGGGCATCGCCGTGATCATGGACGTGGTCCACAGCCACGCCGTGAAAAACGAATTGGAAGGGCTCAGCCGCCTCGACGGCTCCTATACGACCTATTTCCACGAGGGGCCGCGCGGCGAGCATCCCGCATGGGGCTCACGCTGTTTCGATTACGGGAAGGGGCAGACGCTCCACTTCCTGCTTTCGAATCTGAAGTACTGGATGGAAGAATACTGCCTCGACGGCTTCCGCTTTGACGGCGTGACGAGCATGCTCTACTACGACCACGGCCTGGAACGCGACTTCAGCGGCTACCCCTGCTATTTCGACGGCGGGCAGGACGAAGACGCCATCACCTACCTGGGCCTGGCCAATATCCTGGTCCACGAAATGAACCGCAACGCCTTCACCATCGCGGAAGATATGTCGGGTATGCCCGGCCTCGCCGCGCCGCTGCGCGACGGCGGCATCGGCTTCGACTACCGGATGAGTATGGGCGTGGCCGACCACTGGATCAAGTGGATCAAGGAGCGCGACGACTGGCACTGGAGCATGGGCGAGATCTGGTACGAACTCTCGGGCAAGCGCGCCGACGAGCGGACCATCAGCTACGCCGAATGCCACGACCAGGCGCTGGTGGGCGACAAGACCATCATCTTCCGCCTGATCGACAAGGAGATGTACTACTCGATGAACCGCACCTCGCAGAACCTGATCGTGGACCGGGGCATCGCCCTGCACAAGCTGATCCGCCTGGTGACGCTCGCCACGGCGGGCGACGGCTATCTGACGTTCATGGGCAATGAATTCGGCCATCCCGAGTGGATTGACTTCCCGCGCGAGGGCAACGACTGGTCGTTCTTCTATGCCCGCCGCCAGTGGTCGCTGGTCGACAATCCCGACCTGCGTTACCGGGGACTCTGGGAGTTCGAGAAAAAGATGCTTGCCGTGGCCCGCGAAGCCAGTCTGCTGGCCGTTCCGCCGAAGTGCCTCCGTTGCGACGAGGAGAAGAAGATCCTGCTCCTGGAGCGCGGCGGGCTGGTGTTCGCCTTCAATTTCAATCCGGAACAGTCGTTCGACCGCTACGGTTTCGCCGTGGATCCGGGCGAATACGAGACGGTGCTCGACAGCGACGCGGCCCGCTACGGCGGCTTCGCCCGCAACGACGACGCCGTGACGCACTTCACCGTTCCGGAAGGCGAAGGGGACACCCTCTACCTGTATCTTCCCAGCCGCACGGTGCAGGTTCTTCGTAAGAAATCGTAAGAATTAGGATAGTATACTTCTATAAATAATAATTTTCCGTATCTTTGCAGGTTAAAAGTTTCGAACGAAAATGGCATATTTGCAATTCAACAAAGCGGAGCTTGTGAACCTCGAGTATTCCCTCAAACGGGAATTGCTCGCGACCAACCGGACCGGCGGCTATTGCAACACGACGATCGTGTGCTGCAACACCCGCAAATATCACGGCCTGATGGCCGTCCCGATCGAGCGGTTCGGCGGTCACCGGTACATGCTCCTCTCGTCGCTCGACGAGACGCTGCTGCAGCACGGCATGCCGTTCAACCTCGGCATCCACTGCTACGGGGACGTGTATGAGCCCCGGGGACACAAGTACATCGTGGACTTTGAGATGAACCCCTATCCGGTGATCACCTACCGGGTGGGCGGCATGCTCTTCAAAAAAGAAATCCTGTTCGTGGTGGGCAGCGACCAGCTGCTCATCCGGTACACGCTGCTCGACGCCCATTCGCACACGGTCCTGCGGCTGAAGCCTTATCTGGCTTTCCGCAGCATCCACGAACTGACCGTGGCCAACGGCGACGCCGACACCCATTACCAGACGGTCGAAGGCGGCGTGGCGTTCTGCCTGTACCCGGGTTTCCCCACGCTCAACCTCCAGCTTTCCAAGCCTTGCGACTATGTCCACGTTCCGGACTGGTACCGCAACACGGTGTACAAGGAAGAATACCGCCGCGGTTTCGACTGCATGGAAGACCTGCTGGTGCCCGGTTTCTTCGAGCTGCCGCTCGAAAAAGGGGAGAGCGTCGTGTTCTCCGCCTCCACGGAAGCCGTTTCGCCCACCGGCCTGAAAGCCCAGTTCACGCGCGAAGTCAAGCGCCGGATGCCGCGTAACAACTACGACGACTGCCTCAAGGCGGCCGCCGAGCAGCTCTTCGCCGTCAAGGACAAATACACGCGTATCTGCACCGGCTTTTCCTGGCACGAAATGGGCGGCATGCGTGAAACCTGCCTGGCCCTGCCCGGTCTGACGCTCTGCAACAAGGGCGACGCAAAGCTTTTCGAGAAAATCCTTTCCGATCTCATCACGGAGAACCAGGATTCCTTCCTCCACGGAAGCGACCAGGTGGAATCGCCGCTGCGCCTCTTCGAGGCTGTGCAGCAGTTGGCCGCTTTTACCGGCGACGAAGCCGGCGCCTGGAAGAAATACGGCAAGTTCCTCAAGCAGGTGCTCCAGAGCTATATCGCCGGCCGTCCGGAAGTCCGGCTCCACGACAACGGCCTCCTCTGGGCCGAGAAGCCCGGCGTGGCTTTGAGCTGGATGAACGCCTACATCGACGGCAAGCCCGTGACCGAGCGCAAGGGCTACCAGGTGGAAACCAACTGCTTCTGGTACAACGCCGTCTGCTGGACCCTCGATATGGAGAGCCGCTACGGAAAACCCGGCGCTTTCACGCAGCGCCTGGCCGAAATCAAGGCCGCCGTCGAAGCCTGCTTCTACGACCTCTTCTGGGTGGAAGCCCGCCGGCACCTGGCCGACTATGTGGATGAAAACGGCCAGAACGTCTTCACCCGGCCCAACCAGCTGTACGCCTGCTCGCTGGCCTACAGCCCCGTGTCGGAGGAAGTGCAGGCCGAGATCCTGCACGCCGTCTCGCGCGAGCTCGTGACCACGCGCGGCATCCGCACCCTCTCGCCGAAGAACCCGCGCTACCGTTCGCGCTACGAAGGCAACCAGATCGACCGCGACACGGCCACGCACAACGGCTGTACGCGCCCCTGGCTGCTGGGCGCCTATGTGGCGGCCAGCTTCAAGCTCTTCGGCCCTTCGTTCGTGCGCAAGGCCCAGGAGCTGATCGCCGGCTTCGAGGAAGACCTCAACGTCCACGGCATCGCTGCCGTCGCTGAAATCTACGATGGTGATCCGCCGTACATCCCGCACGGCGCCATCAATTCCGCGATGAGCGTGGCGGAGATTCTCCGGGTGAAGTATCTGATCAACCAATATAAGGACAAGGAGGAATCGTTATGAGAGTCCTGATGTTCGGCTGGGAGTTCCCGCCCCATATCGCAGGCGGTCTGGGCACTGCCTGTTACGGAATGACCAAGGGCCTGGCACACGCCGGCGTGGATGTCCTCTTCGTGATGCCTTCCGCCAGCGGCGACGAAGACCAGACCTCCGTGCGCATCATCAATGCGAGCGACGTGGCCGTCTACGACACCTTCCAAAATATCGACGAATACCTGGGCAAGGTCCAGTTCCTCCGCGTGGGTTCGAACCTGCATCCCTACATCGATCCGACCGATTTCACGGAGTTGGTCGAAGCGGAGCAGAAGAACCAGACCGAGGAATTCAAGTTCTATTTCCGCCAGAAATACAAATTCTCCGGCAAATACGGCAAAAACCTGATGGAGGAGGTCGCGCGCTACGCGATGGTGGCCGGTTCCATCGCCGCCGAGGAAGAATTCGACGTAATCCACGCCCACGACTGGCTCACCTACTACGCGGGCATCGCCGCCAAGCGCGTGTCGGGCAAGCCGCTGGTGATCCACGTCCACGCCACCTCGTTCGACCGCGGCAGCGCCGACAACATCGACACCCGCGTCTATGAGATCGAGCGCCGCGGTATGCTCGAGGCCGACAAGGTCATCACCGTGAGCGACCTGACGCGCAACATCGTGATCACCAAATACGGCATAGATCCGGCCAAGGTCGTGACGGTCCACAATGCCGTGGACTTCTCGGGCCGTGAGAAGCTCGAGGTCGAGCGCGGCGTGAAAGACAAGGTCATCACCTTCCTGGGCCGCATCACCTTCCAGAAAGGTCCGGAATACTTCATCGAAGCCGCCGCCAAGGTGCTCAAGGTTTGCCCCAACACCCGCTTCGTGATGGCCGGCAGCGGCGATATGATGAACCGCTGCGTCCGCTATGTCGCCAAGCTCGGCATTGCCGACCGCTTCTATTTCACGGGCTTCCTGCGCGGCGACGACGTGCAGAAGATGTTCGCCCTTTCCGACGTGTACGTGATGCCTTCGGTCTCCGAACCGTTCGGCATCTCGCCCCTCGAGGCCATGAAGACCGACGTGCCGACCATCATCTCGAAGCAGTCGGGCGTGGCCGAAGTGCTCAAATATGCCATCAAGGTGGACTTCTGGGACGTCAATGCCCTGGCAGACGCCATGTACGGACTCCTCAACTATCCGGCGCTCTCCTCCCTGGCCGCGGAGAAGGGTCGCGAGGAAGTCGACAACCTGAAATGGGACAGCGCCGCCGTCAAGGTCCGTCGCGTCTACGAATCGGCCATCGAAGGA
>JAEEGF010099788.1_pt1 | contig 10637 bp, 9 predicted proteins | sample 9134171 | NCBI WGS metagenome assembly JAEEGF01 (sample SAMN16246542, study PRJNA631951) | gut metagenome | biome: gut microbiome; feature: rumen; material: AP-attached | host: Bos | place: Iran: Karaj | collected 2018-10 | reverse complement strand
CACGAGGCACGCACTCATTCATAAATGCTTCGCATTTATTTCATCGCGTGCGTCACCAAATCCACATAAAAAATAGCACGATGCAAATAAATTTGCATCGTGCTTATTTTTTTCGTGTATTTGCCTCGTGCATAACGCGTAAGCTGCTAACGGGAATCGGACCCGTGACCTCCGCACTACCAATGCGACGCTCTACCTACTGAGCCATAGCAGCATCATTGCTTATTCCATAGAATTGCAACTTAGTTATATTAACAAATAAAGTTAAAATTGTCAATAAATCTTGTTGTATTAAAGCCTACTGAAATGATATAATTATTGAGTGTGTAATTGAACTTTTTTCAAGTTAATTATGTGTTTAAAGGAGAAAAGAAATGTATTGTTCTACATGTGGAAATAAGCTTGATGATAACGCTGCTTTTTGCTCAGTGTGTGGTACTAAAGTGGTTAGAGAGGCAAGTGCTCCTGCACCTTCAGCGACACCTGCTCCTGCACCCGTAGAGGAGAAGAAGGAAGAGGCACCTGCAGCAGCGCCTACACCTGCTGTAGAAGAAAAGAAAGAAGAAACTCCTGCACCTGCAGTTGAGGTAAAGAAGGAAGAGACTCCTGCACCTGCACCTACTCCGGTAGAAGAGAAGAAACAAGAAGCACCTGCTCCTACACCTGTAGCAACTCCTGCTCCCGCTCCAGCTCCGGCACCTGCAGCAGCACCTACTCCGGCACCTGCTCCCAAGGCTAATGCTAAGGCTGATAAGAAGGCTAAGAATGCAGATAAGCCCAAGAAGAAGGGTAAGGGATGCTTAATTGCAGTTATCGTCGTCCTTGTTATTGGTATATTATTATTCTTGCTTGCAGTTATTATTGCAGTAGTTTTATTAGTTGTTGTTCCAAAGGTAACTGGAAGAACTCCTTCAACACCTTCGATATTTTCTTCATTTGGTTCCAATGATGATGCTTATGATGGAATATCTGATTACTATGGCAGCTATCATGGTACAAGTAAGGTTGATTCAACATCCGGAGCAGCTGGTCTTGTAGCTTACCTTAGTTCAAAGGGTGTTACAGTAAACGAAGAAGATTTATATACAGATGAAACAGAAGAAGAATTTGCTTTAGCTATCTATGATGATTCTACTGGAGATACCACACCTGCTGCATGGGATTTAATCGTATACATGGGTGACTTCTTCGATTATCAGAGATTAAACAATAAAGACTTTGTTACTTACGCTGATTGGGGTGACGAGAATAAGAGATCATCAGGTGATTTGATTCCTGACGAGACAAGAGCTTTCAAGATTGAAGTAACAGATGATGACTTCGAAGGTAATCTTTCCAAGGATCTCTTTGGAGTAGCCGATGATACAGGTAAGTATCAGATTACCATGGAAGGATACTTCGACGAGAATGGAACTGTCCATGGAACTATAACCATTTCTCTTCTTTATGAAGGAATGGAAGATCCTTTTACCGAGAAGATTTCTTTTGAGGCGTCTAAGTAAAAGAATAATTAGTGATATATCTAATCTGTTAAACTAGATTTTTAATATTCTAAGATATAGAATACTTGAAATAATTGAGGCATATATGAGTAAAAAAGGTTTGCTCGATAAGACAACCCGTACTTCTTTAATGATAGGAGTTATCATATGCCTGTCTATCGCGATATTGGTCTGTATAATCCGTATAGCCGTAAGGCCAAAGGAAGTTGCAGAGGACAATAACTTTTATCTCCCTAAGAAGGAACAAATATCCGAAGAGGAGTTAGAATTACAGATAGAAAAGCAGAGAGAAGAAGTTAAGATTGAGATTGTAAATCGTGCGAGAATAATTGAAGACAATGTTAACGTTCGTTCAGGACCCGGTACAGATTATGATCGTCTTGGATCAGCATATAAGGGCTTTGACTACGAAGTATTATCTACTGATAATTCAGAGTGGGTTAAAATCAAATATGATGACAAAGCGGCTTACATCTTTGCTGAGTATGTAGAGATAGTTCCGATGGTACTTAACGATATGGGTGAGTACGAAGAGTATGTTGATATGAACAATACAGAATCAACAGATACTTCTCCCACAGATGATACATCAGCAGATACAAATACTGATGATGCAGAACAGAAGGACGACAATTAAAGAATAATTTAAGATAAAAATAGGGCGTAATATACGCCCTATTTTTTATTCATTTATATTTATTACTCTATTTATTATATTTATGTATAGTTTATTTAGTTGAGTATCAAGTAAAAAAAGGTGTCTGAATTAATTCAGACACCCTACTTTTTTAGTTCTAATTTTTCTATCTGGAATTAATTTCCCACATCTGCTGGTTGATTATATCTTGATAATTAGGCTGTGCGAAGAACTGTGCATTATGACAGCAGTGATTATCCTTTAATTCAGATTGCTGACCATAGTCAAGCTCGGGTGCTTCTACAAGAGGAAGTTGAGCAACGCCATCGGTCTTGAAAGGACATCCGTCACATGCAATCTTGCCATCGTATGCACATACAGTACCCTTGTAATGAATATCGCATGTTTCTATTGGCTCTGTGCCTTCCTCGAAGTATTCTGTACGAATATGCTCATCACATAACCCTGGATTGGGAAGTTTTCCTGAGAGCGAGCATATTGCGCACTGTGTTATGCCATTAGGTCTGTCAAATTCCTGATCAGGAAGGTTGGCATGTATTCTAGACATACACTGCTTCCAGATAATCTTATTAAGTGTATGCTGACTACCGGGAAGATCAATATTATTATCATATCCAACCCATACAGTAGCGGTATAGTAAGGAGTATATCCTGCAAACCAAATATCATTATATGATGAAGTAGTTCCTGTTTTACCTGCTATATGCATACCGGGGAAGTAACAATCATGTCCGGTACCGTAACTAACAACATCCTGCATAGCACTTGTAAGTAAGAATGCTGTTGTCTCTCGGAGAACTCGATGTGAATCAGGAATAGAATTATCAATAATAATATTTCCATCTGAGTCAGTTATCTTGGAATACAATACAGGTCTGTTATATATACCATCATTAGCTATAGCGGCGTATGCTGCAGTAGTCTCCATATTGGTAACGCCATGTGTGATACCACCAAGAGCAAGTGCCTGGTTAATATCACTCATTACTTGACCGTCTCTTGTAACTTCTCTATCAACCAATGTAGTGAAACCGAAATTGAGTAAATAATTGTAACCCATCTGAGGAGTTATCTGTGTAAGTACCTTAACGGTTACAATATTAAGAGACTGTACAATACCTGTTCTAACTGAACAGATGCCTCTATAGCTTTGTCCATACCAGTTCGAAATAGGACGACCATTGGTATATGTGAATGGAGCATCATCTTGAACATTAGCGAGAGTAAATCCGCAAGCATCAATCGCGGGTGCGTAAGTAGAGAGTACTTTAAATACTGAACCGGGCTGCCTAACTGTATCGGAAGCTCTGTTAAGGGTCTTACTTGCAAGCTTCTGACCACGTCCACCTACCATTGCAAGAACATATCCGGTATGCTGATCCATTACAGTAATGGAAGCTTGGGGCTGAGGAGTGAGTGTATAGTTTTCAGCTCTTTCCTCGTCTCCTTCACCCATAATAGCAGCTTTATAATTTTCTATAGCTTCAAGAGCTTCTTCTTCGGTATTGAATACTAAATCGAAGTTTCTGTTAACGTTTTCTTTGTACCATTCCTTGTACATCTCTTTTGAGATGTTTTCAAGTGACCCATCTTCATGCTCGATTGTTAACTGATAATCAAGCAAATATCTGGGAGCGCCTCCAAAATACTCATCATTGGCAAATACTTCATCGCAGTATCCCTGAATCTCAGGATCCTGTGTTGAGTATATTTTAAGACCGCCTGAATAGAGCATCTTATATGCCATATCCTCATCGTAACCGGCAATTTCCACTAGGTCATTTGCTACCTGATCGGTTAATTCATCAACGAAGTATGAGTTTACATTTTGGTTAACAGCTACGTCATTGTATTTTTTGATTCTGGAATATACGTCATCAGCCATAGCTTCAACGAATTCTTCCTGAGTGATATATCCTTGGTCGCGAAGAGCCTTGAGTATCGAATCACGTCTGTCCGAGTTCTCTTCGGGATGAGTGATTGGATTGAATTTGTAGGGGTTCTTAGTAATGCCAGCTATAACAGCGCTTTCAGATATTGTAAGCTGATATACAGGTTTACCGAAGTAACGCTGAGATGCAGCCTGTACTCCGAGTGTGCTCTGTCCCAGGTTGATGGTATTCATATAGTACTCAAGAATTTGGGATTTGGACATTTTCTTCTCGACTTCGAGAGCAAGATACTGTTCCTGAATTTTACGTTTGTACTTTGCAAAACCTTCACCTTCATTAACCCAGGTCTCTGTAAATACATTATTTTTAATCAACTGCTGTGTAATAGTGGAAGCACCACGATGGAAGTTTCTGTTTTTGATACCTTCTGCTGCTGCAGCGATAATACCCATAATATCAATACCGTTATGGTTGTAAAAACGTTTATCCTCGATAACTACGAATGAATCAGCGAGGTATTGAGGTATTTTATCAATCGTAACGTAACTTCTGTTGGAATTGGAAGCGACGAGCTTGGTCATTTCGTGACCTTCTGCATCATATACTACAGTTGCATATCCTGTGGGGATTAGATCGAATTCGTTTACCTCGGGAGCACTTGATAAGATTCCGTTAAAAGCACCGAGTCCGATACATGCTAATAATACGCATCCTGTAATAGAACCGATGAATAGTATCTGTAGGAAAGATACTTTAAAAAGGTTGCCGATTTTGACACCCTTAGATTTCATCTGTCGTAAAGTTTTCTTAATTCCTAGTTTTGAAAAATTCATTTTCTACTCCGTGATTGCCTATTTTATTGGATTAGTAAGGGATATAGGCATATATTTTAGTGATTCTTATTTCTTATTTATATACATTCTTAATCAAGTATATATAATACCATATAATGTGTTTTTTGTTAACAAAATTAATAGATATAAATTCTTGGATATAAATTGTAATAATCACCTCGTTTTGTTAGAATAATATACGGAGTTTTCGAATGAAAAAAATAAGCATTGCCGAAGAAGGCCTATATATAGAAAAAAAGTCCAAATTCATATGTCATCTTTTCCCGGTAAGCAATCAAGATGAGATAGCAGAGATATTGAAGGCAGAAAAAAAGAAGTATTTTGATGCAAGACATCATTGCTATGCTTACATATTAGGTGATGATGGTAATGACTATAAGTGCAGTGATGATGGAGAACCTTCAGGTACTGCTGGAAGACCGATGCTTGAAATACTGCAAAGAGAAGGATTAACAGATATTCTCTGTGTGGTTACAAGGTATTTTGGTGGAACACTTCTTGGGACCGGAGGACTTGTCAGAGCATATTCTGAGAGTCTCAAAGATGCAATAGATAAAAGCACTTTTATATCCGAGGAAAAGGCTATAAAAGTAAAATATACATATGCATATAATTTTGATGCAAAGGTATCTCAGTATTTCAGAGAGAAGAGCATCAGAGTTCTTACATCAGAGTATCTTGATAACGTGTCTTCTGAAATAGTTGTAAAAGAAGATGAGTATAAAGGTATAAATGATGATTTAGTTAACATAACTAATGGAAAGATTACAGGTTCTGAATTTGAAAAATGTATGTTTTCGTTTTGAAAGATTAACATAACTATATATTATGTAAATCAATTATGTTAACTTAAAATTTCAAAAATATAAAGAATGGGGAATTATAATGAGCTACGCTGATCAAGTTTTTATTAATATGTGCAAGGATATTCTTGAGAACGGTACAAGTACCGAAGGAGAGAAGGTTAGACCTCATTGGGAGGATGGTGCACCTGCATATACTATTAAGAAGTTTGGTGTTGTTAACAGATACGATTTAAGCAAGGAGTTTCCTTTAATTACACTTAGAAAGACTGCTCTTAAGTCTGCAACTGATGAGATACTCTGGATATGGCAACAAAAGTCCAACAATATCAATGACCTTCATTCACACATTTGGGATGAATGGGCTGACGAGGATGGCTCCATTGGTAAGGCTTATGGTTATCAGCTTGGTGTTAAGCATCAATACAAAGAAGGTATGATGGACCAGGTTGACAGGGTTATATATGATCTTAAGAACAATCCTTTTAGCCGTCGTATCATGACTAATATCTATGTGCATCAGGATCTTCATGAGATGAATCTCTATCCTTGCGCATACAGCATGACTTTTAATGTTACTCAGAAAAAAGGTGATGATAAACTTACTCTTAACGCTATTCTTAATCAGCGTTCACAGGATGTGCTCGCTGCAAATAACTGGAATGTAGTTCAGTATTCCGTACTTATTCATATGCTTGCACAGGTTTGTGATATGAGAGTGGGTGAATTTGTTCACGTGATTGCGGATGCACATATTTATGATAGACATGTTCCTCTTATCAAGGAACTAATTGAAAGACCTACATATGATGCGCCGACATTCTGGCTTAATCCTGATATTCATGATTTCTATGAATTCACGAGAAATGATGTTAAGGTAGAAAACTATATTACAGGACCTCAGATTGAGAATATACCTATAGCGATCTAATTAAGTTTATAAATAATTTGTTTATAAGATTATTATTCTTTTTTGAAAAAAAGGACTAAATATATTTTAAAGTATCTAAAAAATAGAGGATATTACTATGAATTTAATTGCATGTGTAGATGAAGAATGGGGAATAGGATATAAGAATGAACTTCTTGTCAGGATTCCTTCAGATCAGAAGTTTTTTAGAACAACCACAACAGGAAAAGTTGTTGTTATGGGAAGAAAAACACTTGATTCATTTCCCGGTGGAAGGCCTCTTAAGGATAGAACCAATATTGTCCTTACCGGTTCAAAAGATGTTAATGTAAGAGACAGTGAAATATATGTTCATTCAATAGAAGAGTGCCTTGAATTTTTAAAGCAGTACAATACAGAAGATGTTTATATCATTGGAGGTTCGAGCATATATGAACAGTTCTTACCTTATTGCGATACAGCTTATATAACCAAGGTTGACAGAGTGTTCTCCAAGGATGCATATTTCCCTAATCTTGATAATAATGATGAGTGGGAATTAAGTGTGGAGGGAGAAGAGCAGACTTACTTCGATAATACATTCTCATTTAATACTTATAAGAGAGTTAAATAAGTATAATCAATTAAGTTGGTTTATACATAAAATAGTTTAAGTATTACATAGAAAAAATAGAAAATAAAAAGCCGGATTTGATTAATCAAATTCGGCTTTACTATTTAGAATATTTATAAATATATTGTTAGTTAACTTGTTTTGAAAAAACGCAATAAGTTTACATAACAACCATATTTCTACCATTTGTTTTTCCGTCGTATAACTTCTTATCAGCGTTGGAAATAGTACCTTCTACGCCATAGATATGATAATATTCTTCCAAACCTATAGTGATAGTTATGTTAATCTCTGTATCCTTGTATATGAACTTTCTTTGAGATACGAGATTCCTCATATCATCAAGAACTGCATATGCTTGCTTAATTTGCAAATCCTCGAAGCAGAAGAGGAATTCCTCGCCGCCCCATCTTGATACTTTTCCACGGCCTTCCATAGTGCTTTCAAATATCTTAGCTGATTCCTTTAATATGAAGTCACCTGCTTCATGGCCATATGTATCATTAACTTTTTTGAAGAAGTCGATATCCGCGATTGCTATGCAGAATGTATCGCCTTTTTTCTCTTTTTCAAATACCAACTGAGCAAGATATTCGTTCATGCTTCGTCTGTTGGCTAACTGTGTTAGTGTATCAAGTGAAGCCATCTGCTGAAGCTTTTGATTGTATTTTTTGAGCTTCAACTCGGATGCGTTGAACTTCTTGGAGAATGAGTAAGCAATTAAAGCTACTGAAAATCCGTAATATCCCGCGCAAGCAAGAGCGAAGATTGTATTACCTATATTATTGCCTGTTTTATAGGGTCCAAAAAGATGGGACAATATTGAGATAGCAATAAGGATGATAATAATTATCTCAGTGTGTTGCCTTTTGACCTTAATATCTGTATCTACCGAAAAGAAGATAAGCAAGCATACAATGAATAACATCCATTGATAGTTTTTATCCCAACCACCAATCAGAGTAAATAAAACAGCAGCAACTATTGTAGAATAGTTGTACATCAGTAACGCGAAATTGGTTTTATTTTCATATGAAATAATAAATGAAAAAACGTATAGACCTAAAAACGGAAGTGATATGATTGCATGAAAATACGAACCATTGAATGCAAAATAGATGGAGCCGACCAGTATGAATAAAAATGTACTGATGGCAACGAATCTTATAAGGACAGCTAAATCCTTGGATTCGGATTCATTTTTTACATCCTTGGTGATAAATTGTCTAAATTCAGTCCAAAAACTCTGCATGCTTGTAACTACCCCAAAAGTTGTATTTCATACAGAAACATTTTACCATATAGGCGTAAAAACAGCAACAAATCATCTTTATTTAAGTTGACAATTAAGGTTTTAACGCTATAATGAGAATTGTTAATTTTGAAAGGAGAGGCTTATTATGTCAGTTTTTACAGGCGCAGCAGTAGCTATTGTGACACCCTTCAAAGAAAATGGGGATGTCGATTATGATCAGTTTTACGAAAACATTGAATATCAGATAGCTCATAAGACGGATGCGATTGTAGTCTGCGGTACAACAGGCGAGTCATCCACAATGAGTCACGAAGAGCATCTGAACGTTATAGAGGCCTGCGTCAAGCGTGTAAACAAGAGAGTTCCTGTTATCGCAGGTACAGGCTCTAACTCGACAGCAGAAGCTATTCATTTGTCTACGGAGGCAGAAAAGAGAGGTGCAGATGCACTTTTACTCGTATCTCCGTACTATAATAAAGCAACACAGAAAGGATTGTTCCTTCATTTCAAGGCAATCGCTGATTCAGTTAACATACCTATTATTCTTTACAACATTCCCGGACGTACCGGTGTTAACATTCAGCCTCAGACAATCGTTAAGTTATGTACAGAGGTTAAGAATATTGTAGGTGTTAAAGAAGCAACAGGAGATCTTAGCCAGACAGCCAGACTTTCATATCTCGCTAAGGGCAAGGTAGATATCTACTGTGGCGATGACAATCAGACACTTCCTTTCTTATCGGTTGGTGCTAAGGGTGTTATCTCAGTTCTTTCCAATATAGCTCCCGAAGATGTACATGATATGTGCGAGAAGTTCTTCGCAGGAAAGGTTGATGAAGCAAGAGAGATGCAGATTAAGGCTATTCCTCTTATCGATGCACTCTTCAGTGAAGTTAATCCTATCCCTGTAAAGAAAGCCATGAATTACATGGGATGGTGCAATGATGTATACAGATCACCTCTTTGCACTATGGATGAGACCAAGGCCGAAGCTCTTAAAGAAGAAATGAAAGCTTACGGATTATTGTAATTAAACGTAAAAGATTTAAGGGCACCGATTTTTCGGCGCCCTTAATTTATGCACACGCTCGCATATGGAAATTTGCTTCTTCGAAGCATGCGAGCGGCGCAACGAGTAAATGAGACAAAGTCTCATTACTCGATTGTAAATAAAAAGGAGAATATAAGAATGATTAGAGTTATTATGCACGGATGTAATGGCAGAATGGGACAGAATATCACCAGACTTGCCAAAGAAGATAAAGATATTGAGATAGTTGCAGGTATTGATCCTTTTGATGAAGGAAAGAATGATTATCCTGTATTCAAGACAATCTCTGATTGTACGGTTGATGCAGATGTAGTAATCGACTTTGCTCTTGCTACAGCAGTAGATGGACTTCTTGATTACTGCTTGGCTAAAAATCTTCCTGTAGTTTTATGTACAACAGGTCTTAATGATGACCAGCTTAAGAGAGTAGAAGATGCTTCGAAGAAGATTGCAATTCTTAAGTCCGCAAATATGTCTCTTGGTATAAACTTACTTATTAAATTGTTAAAAGAAAATGCTCCAGTTCTTGCAGAGGCAGGATTCGATATTGAGATAGTTGAAAAGCATCATAAGATGAAAAAAGATGCGCCCAGTGGAACTGCATTAGCACTTGCTGACAGCATTAATGCATCTATGAATGATAAGTATACATATGTATATGACAGATCTCCTCGTTCAGAGGCAAGACGTGAGAGCGAGATTGGTATCTCAGCTGTTAGAGGCGGTACAATCGTTGGTGATCATGATGTAATTTTTGCCGGTGAAGATGAAGTTATTACATTCAGCCATACTGCATATTCAAGAGCTGTATTTGCTAAGGGAGCTATCAGTGCAGCTAAGTTCCTTGCTGGCAAGGGAGCAGGATATTACTCAATGCTCGATGTGGTTAATTGCTAAAAGGTGAGCGCATATGTATTTCAGACCTTGTATAGATATACATAATGGAAGCGTTAAGCAGATAGTCGGTTCTAGTCTATCTGATACTTCGACTGTGTCTGAAAACTATGTATCTGATAAGAATTCTGCCTATTATGCCAAGCTTTATGCTGATAAGGGCCTTAAAGGTGGACATGTAATAATCCTCAACAAGATTGGTACT
>JAEEGF012396944.1_pt1 | contig 10638 bp, 9 predicted proteins | sample 9134171 | NCBI WGS metagenome assembly JAEEGF01 (sample SAMN16246542, study PRJNA631951) | gut metagenome | biome: gut microbiome; feature: rumen; material: AP-attached | host: Bos | place: Iran: Karaj | collected 2018-10 | reverse complement strand
CATGGTCACCTTCAACATGAGCCGCAGCGCTTCCTATTATGAAAGCGGCACGGGTCGGGGCATGGGCTTCCGCGACAGCTGTCAGGACCTTCTCGGATTCGTGCATCTGATCCCTGAACGTGCCCGGGAGCGCATCATCGACATCGCTTCCATCCAGTTCCAGGACGGCAGCACCTATCACCAGTATCAGCCCCTCGACAAACGGGGGAATGCGGACGTGGGCTCCGGGTTCAACGACGATCCTCTGTGGCTGGTTGCCTGTACCTGCGCGTACATCCGGGAGACCGGCGACTTCACAATCCTGGACGAACCCACTCCCTTCAACAACGAGAAGGGCAGCGAGCAGCCCCTTCTGGAGCACCTTCGCCGCAGCGTCAACTATACCGTGACCCATCGCGGCCCCCACGGACTGCCCCTGATCGGTCGGGCGGACTGGAACGACTGTCTGAATCTGAACTGCTTCAGCCACACGCCCGGCGAAAGCTTCCAGACCTGCTCCAACTTCGAAAGCGGCAAGGCGGAGAGCGTGTTCATCGCGGGCATGTTCGTGAAATACGGAAAAGAATATGCGGAGCTGGTGACCCGTCTTGGTCTTGCGGACGACGCGAAGGACGTTCTGTCCGCCGTCCGTGAGATCGAAACCGCGGTCCTGACGCACGGCTGGGACGGCGCATGGTTCCGCCGCGCCTATGACGCCTTTGAGCGTCCCGTCGGCAGCGCCCTCAACGATGAAGGACAGATTTTCATCGAGCCGCAGGGCTTCTGCGTTCTGGCGGGCATCGGGGGTCGGGAATACGGAAAACAGGCGCTGGCTTCCGCAGAGCGGTATCTGGGCAACCGGTTCGGATTGGAGGTTCTGCACCCCTGCTACACCGCGTATCGGGATTATCTGGGCGAGATTTCCTCTTATCCTCCGGGCTACAAGGAGAACGGATCCGTGTTTTGCCACAACAATCCCTGGGTCACCCTTGCTTACTGCACCCTGGGCGACGGAAACGCTGCATTCGATCTCTATACCCGCAACGCGCCCGCCTATATTGAGGACAAGAGCGACGTCCACCGGACCGAGCCCTATTGTTACAGCCAGACCATCGCCGGACGGGATGCCCAAAACTACGGCGAGGCCAAAAACTCCTGGCTCACCGGTACCGCCGCCTGGTCTTTCGTGGCGGTCAGCCAGGGCATTCTGGGGATCCGTCCCGATTACGACGGGCTGCGGATCCATCCCTGCCTGCCGGACGCCGTGGACGGCTTTACCGCCTGCCGCGTCTTCCGGGGCGTGCGCTATGAGATCACTGTCCGCCGGGGCGAGCAAAAGGGGCTCGTTGCGGACGGAAAACCCGTGACCGGGGATCTGGCGCCTTTGAGCGACGGACCCGTGTCCCGGATCACCGTGACCATTTAAGTACGACTTATCCCGACCCGCAACGCACTCCACTTCATGCTGCGGGTGGGTGAAAGAAAGGAGAATCCCGCTTTGTTCAGCGGTGCGACAGTGTGGAGACCTGCCGTAAAGTCCGGAAGATCCGACTGCTTCCGGGCGAGACGGGGACGCGGAGGCGGAACCGCCATGAACAAGATCGATGGCAACCGTACAGCTCAAAAACATCAAGAAAGTTTACCCCACCGTCAGGGGCGAAACGAAGAAATCCAAGAAGAAGGATGATCAGCAGAAGAAGAGCAATCTGCAGATCACCGACGAGGGCGTGGTGGCGGTCCAGCAGTTCAGCCTGGACATCGCCGACAAGGAATTCATCGTTCTGGTCGGTCCCTCCGGCTGCGGCAAGAGCACCACGCTGCGCATGGTGGCGGGTCTGGAGGAGATTACGGGCGGCGAGCTTTTCATCGACGGAAAGCTGGTCAACAAAGTCCCGCCCAAGGATCGGGACATCGCCATGGTTTTCCAAAACTACGCCTTGTATCCCCACATGACCGCATACGAGAACATCGCTTTCTCCCTGAAGCTCAAGCATTTGCCCAAGGCAGTGATCGACAAGAAGGTCCGGGAGGCGGCGGAGATTCTGGATATCACCCGGTATCTGAACCGCAAACCCAAGGATATGTCCGGCGGGCAGCGGCAGCGCGTAGCCATCGGTCGCGCCATCGTCCGTGCGCCCAAGGTAATGCTCATGGACGAGCCGCTTTCCAACCTGGACGCCAAGCTGAGAAACGAGATGCGAGCCGAGATCATCAAGCTCCGGAAACGCATCGACACCACCTTCATCTACGTGACCCACGATCAGACCGAGGCGATGACTCTGGGCGACCGGATCGTCATTATGAAGGACGGCTATATCCAGCAGATCGGCACTCCCCAGGAGGTGTTCAACCATCCCGCCAACCTGTTTGTCGCCGGATTCATCGGCATGCCCGTCATGAACTTCTTTGACGCGCAGCTGATCCGCGAGGGCAGCAGGTACTTCGTGGAGGTCGGCGGCTTCCGCCGGGAGCTTTCCGCGGAGAAGGAAGAGCGCCTCGCAAACAACGATGTTCAGAGCCAGGCGATTACTCTGGGCGTGCGGCCGGAGCATACGGACGTCAGCGATGCGGGCGTGGAAGCCCGGGTGGACGTCGCTGAGATGATGGGGTCCAGCGTGCACCTGCACGTGAATGCCGAGGGACGGGACGTGATCATTATCGTTCCCACCGCGGATATGGTCGGCAACTTCGAGATGGGCGAAATCGTCCGCTTCTCCTTCAAGGGCAACGTGGCCCACGTCTTCTCCAAGGAGACCGGGAAAAACCTGGAATTCTGATTTTTATCCAATCCTTCCTCCTGAAACATATGCCAAAACCGGCCGGATTTCGTTTCCGGCCGGTTTTGGCGTCTATGCGAATGCATGCGCTGCCGGGTTCGTTGCGTGAAACAAAAACCACCCGCATAAAACAGGTGGTTTTCGATCGGTCAGTTTTCTTTTGCGGATTGTTTCTTCCTGCGCTCGATGTTGCGCTGCGCCTGTTTGCGGCCGGCTTCGGAAATCGTATTCTGTCCCAGCGCTTCCTGGTATTTGCGCGTTCTGCGTTCCTGCACGTTCTCGCCGGACGGCTTGATGTCGCCCGCCTTGGTCAGCGCCCACTTGGTGAGCAGCGGACCGACCAGCTCGTAGATCAGCACGCTGAACAGAACGATGTTCTTGATCAGAACGCCGTCGGACGTGCCCAGCTTTGCCGCGGTCACGCACATGCCGAGCGCAACGCCCGCCTGCGGCAGAAGCGTGATGCCCAGGTATTTTTTGACGGTCGGATCGCATTTCGTCGCTGCGCAGCTCAGGTAGGAGCCGACGTATTTGCCGGCGGAACGGGTCAGGATGTAGACGATGCCGATCAGGATAACGGCGCCGCTCGACAGTACGCCGAGCTCCAGTTCCGCGCCGCTGAGGACAAAAAAGAGCGCGAAAAGCGGTGCGGTCCATTTGTTCGCGCGCTCCATGAGGTCCTGCGCGAGCGGACAGATGTTGCAGAACACCGTGCCCAGCATCATGCACACCAGAAGCGTCGAAAACGAGATCCTGACGCGCCCGATCTCAAAGGAGAGCATGGACAGCGCGACGGTGAGGACGACGAACGCGATGGTTAAGGAAAGACGGTTCGAATTGGAGAAGAACGTGCGTTCCAGCATCGTGAGGACCCATCCGAGGAACGCGCCGAGCGCGAGCGACGCGACGATCTCGATAAGCGGCTCCACCAGAATGCCGATAAGGTCGGTCTGCCCGGTCACCATCGAGGTGGCGATCCCGAACGAAACGGAAAACACCGCGAGCCCCACGGCGTCGTCGAGCGCGACCACGGGGAGCAGGATATCGGTCAGCTTGCCCTTCGCCTTGTACTGCCGCACGACCATCAGCGTGGCTGCCGGCGCGGTGGCGGACGCGATCGCGCCGAGCGTGATCGCTGCTTCGATCGACAGCTTGTCGGGCATCAGAAAATGAAGCGCGACGAGCAGCACGTCGACGAGCAGCGTTGCCGCGAGCGCCTGAAAGATACCCACGATAATCGCCTGTTTGCCGATCGTTTTCAACTGCGAAAGCAGAAATTCATTGCCGATGGAAAACGCAATGAAGCCGAGCGCGGTGTTCGTGATCACCGACATGCTTTCCACTTCCGCCGTGCTGGAAAAGCCGACGCCTTCAATGCCCAGCCGACCCAGACAATGCGGACCGACGAGAAGTCCGGCAATCAGAAATGCCGTCACGTCCGGCAGATGCAGTTTCAGCAATTTGAATAAACGTGTCATTAAAAGCCCGATCAGAAGCGCGAGCGCCGCTGCAAGCAGTTTTTCCATACAATCTCCTCCGTTTCGTCAACAAAACTGTATCATAGCACATAAAAAAAGAAAGTCAAGCCAAAATGCCGCCGAATTCATTTTGCGGGCATTTTGTAACAACAATGTGATGTTTTTTTCACATATCTGTGCTAAAATACAGCTATGAAGAAACTATTTATCTTCCTGTGCGCAGCGATCCTGCTGTTCGCCGCATGCACGGGTGAACCGCAAAAAACAGCAGAACCGGTTCAGACGGAGACCGCGGAAGAGATCGTCGTCCTGCCGGAAGCGTCCCCTGCGGAAACCGGTCCGGTCGATCCGGACGACTATGTCGGCGTTTACGCAAACGGCAATACCGATTTTGTTGTTCTCGAGGAGATCGAAGACTCCTATGTGATGTCGGTCGTGCTGTACCGGCTGATCGGACTGGACAGGGGAACGGTCTCCGCGTCCGAAGACGGCGTCGTATACCGATCCGTCGATCCCGAGGGCAATCCGATGACGGTCACGTTCTGCCGGGACGGGGAACAGTACGCGCTGCGCGTGGACGAAAGCACGTGGGAATATCTCGCGCCCGGAACGGTCGTTTCCGGCTTTGAGCGGGTCGAGAGTCTGCCCGCGCCGACGGGCGAATACGGCGAGCAGATCGATCCGGACGACCTTCCGCATGCGCCGAAGGGGCATTATGTGTTCAACCCGAAGGTCTGCTCCGTCTTTATGGAGGAGGTCTTCGGCAGCGATATGTGCGAGGCGTGGTATAACCTCGTCGACGCGGTTTTGAAGGGCGAGGACACCTTTGCCTGCAAGGACCAGTACACCTACGACTGGATGATGGGGCAGTTCCCCGAGCATAGTCTGCCGATCCTTCGGGAGCTCATCGACTATGCATGGGATCGGGAGCATTCCGTGGTCGACGGCACGGCAAGCTTTACGTATCTCGTTCCGCCCGAGGAGGCGAGAGCGCGGATCGACGAATTCGGGGAAATGATCGAAGGCATGCTGAACGAGATCTTTGAGGACGATTATTCGGATTTCGAGAAGTGTCTCGCTCTGTACGTGTATTTCTCCGATCACTACCAATACGACTGGGATACGTATGCGAAGATGTACGACGAGTACGTGGACTATACCTCGTGCAGCCGGTTTTTCCGGACCGGGATCGGCATCTGCCACGAGATCTCGTCGGCGTATTCCTATCTGCTTTTGCAGGCGGGCGTGCAGGCGACGACCATGAGCGGGACGCGCGCCTACGATCTTTCCGGACACCAATGGAGTTACGTGCGGATCAACGGGAAGGAATATCACATCGATCCGACCTATGTGCTCGGCACCGGCGGCGCGCTGCGCTATTTTATGATGACCGACGCAAAGCGCGAAGAGGAGGACAGTTACGATCCCGCGACGTTCTATGCCGTGTCCCACTATTCGCAGGACCATCCGCATCCCGCCTATGTTGCGGACGATGATACGTTCTCGCCGCTGTGGGAATATGATTTCGAATCGTTCGACCGCGCGACGCACACCGTGCTCTGCCCGGTCGAGGTCGGAGATTACGGCGAGTGGTCGCATTTTGAGTTTGATTATTCCGGGTATTGAGCGGATAAGATCGGATTTCGGTGAGGGAACAATGAAGGTTTATGCAAAAAATCAGACCCGCAACGACCGTCCGGCCGCGAACGGGAAGCGGACCGGTCCGGACGGGAGAAAGCAAAACGCCGACGCAAGGCCGGTGTTCATCGATCTGGACGACGCGTACGGCGTTCCGTTCGGCGCGCCGGTTTCGCCGCAGGGGTACGGAAAGCAGGCGGGGTCAACCGCTATGAAACCGAAGAAATGACCGGGGGGTGCAGGATGATCGATCTCAACCATCTCGAACGGTACCGGGAAAACAACCGCATCGAGGCGAAAAAAGCGGTCGGCGGACTGCCGCAAAGCATCTGGGAGACGTATTCCGCGTTTGCCAACACGCTCGGGGGACTGATCCTGCTCGGCGTGGAGGAGCTTGCGGATAAATCCCTGCACGCGGTCCGGCTGCCGGACCCGGAGGAGCTGGTCAAGACGTTCCGGGCGGCGGTCAACGATCCGAACAACGCGAGCGTCAATATCCTTTCGGAAAGCGACGTCACCGTCGAACCGGTCGGGAACGAGCGCATCGTGGTGATCCGCGTGCCGCGGGCAAAGCCGGGCGTGCGTCCGGTCTGGGTATACGGAAACCCGAAAAACTGTTACCGCAGGAGCGGCGAAGGCGATTATAAATGCACCGAAAAGGACACGGAAGCAATGGCGCATGAGGACGCCGTGATCGCAGAGAAAATGCGGGCAGACGCAAAGAACGGCCGCCCCGAAGGGCACGGCAGGATCCGGAAGACGGTCGCGTATCTGACCGAGCATCCGGTTTCCAAAACGGCGGAAATCGCCGAAGCGACCGGACTCGAGCCGCGGCGGGTGCGCGCCGTGCTCAAAAAGCTGATCGCCGAAGGGATCGTCGTCGCAAGCGGCAATACCCGGGGCAGGACCTACCGGCTGAAATATTGAAGGAGGCGCGGAATGACTTTATATCGAAGACTTGCGGAAGTCAAGGACGACGCGTACCGGGAGTTTCTGGCGAAGCTGGTTCCGAACATCCCGAAGGAAACGATCCTCGGCGTGCGGACGCCGGAGATGAGGAAGATCGCCAAAGAGGTCTTCGAAAGCGCGGAACGGGACGCGTTTCTCAATGATCTGCCGCACAAATACTACGAGGAAAACCTGATCCATTTCTTCGTGCTGGCGATGATCAGGGATTTCGACGAGTGCGTGCGCCGCGTGGAAGCGTTCCTTCCCTATGTCGACTGCTGGCCGGCATCGGACCAGGCGACGCCCAAATCGTTCCGGAAGAATCACGAAAAGCTGCTGCCCTATATCGAAAAATGGATCGCGTCCGATCACGTCTATACCGCCCGGTTCGGGCTGCGCATGTTGATGAACGAGTTTCTGGACGCGGATTTCAAAGAGGAATATCTTGCGCTTGCCGCCTCCAAACAGGGCGAGGACTATTATCTCAAAATGATGATCGCCTGGTTCTTTGCAACGGCGCTCGCCAAGCGCTACGACGAGACCGTTCCGTACCTTGAACAGCATCGGCTGGACGAATGGGTGCACAAAAAAGCGATCCAGAAGGCGATCGAAAGCTTTCGGGTGAGCGACGCGCACAAGGAATACCTGAAGCGTCTCAGGTAAACCGACCGGAGGAAACGCAGATGAATTACAGAGTGATCGACAGGGAGACCTATTACCGCAAGGGCGTGTTTCGTCATTTTACCGAGGACTGCAAGTGCTCCGTATCCATGACGGCGCGGATCGACGTCACGGAGCTGAAAGCATATTCCGATAAAACGGGCACGAAGTTTTACCTCAATTTTCTGTATCTTCTCTCGAAGGTTCTGAATTCGCGGGAGGATTACCGGATGGGGTATTTCTATCAAACGGACGAGCTGGTTTGCTACGACGTCATCCACCCGATGCAGTATGTATTTTCGGAGGACACGGAGACCTGCACGCCGGTCTATTCCGAATACGACGCGGACTATCCGACGTTCTACCGGAATGCGCTCAAAGACATGGAGCAGGCGAAGCAGGGGCAACCGTCCGAGCTGCACGACGATGCGCATCCGAACTGGTTTGACGCGTCCTATCTTCCGTGGGTCAGCTACGACGCGCTGCACATCGAACTGCCGGACGGCTATCTGTACTTTGCGCCGATCGTCAACTGGGGCAGGTACCGCGAAGAAAACGGACGGCTCATGATGCCCGTCACCGTCCGTCTGAATCACGCGATCGCCGACGGATATCTGATCGCGAACGTGTTCCGGCTTTTGGAGCGCGAGATCGAAGCGTTCGTGAAGCGGTGACGCGCACCGGAAAGGAGAAAACATGATTCGGCTTTCGGAAATCACCGAGGAAAACTGGCTCGAAGCGGCGGCGTTGTCCGTAAAGGAGCAGCAGAAGGCGTACCTTGCGCCGGCGATCGGCATCCTTGCAAGGGGCTACGTCTACCGGAACTGCAGAGGGCACGTTTACGCGATCGAAAACGACGGCGTCGCGGTCGGGCTTGCGCTGGTGCGCGAGTTTACCGACGAGCCCCTGGGCTATGATCTGCAGCAGTTTATGATCGACCGGCGGTATCAGGGAAAAGGATACGGCGCAGAAGCGCTTTCGCTGATCCTCGATACGCTTCGGAAGGAAGGGCATTACGATCACGTCGAGGTATGTGTGAAAAAGGAAAACGCGGCGGCGCTCCGGCTTTTTGAACGGCACGGATTTGTCGACTCCGGCTATGTCGACGAGACGGCGCCGGATATGCGGAATCTGATCTGCCGGTTTTCGCCGCCGGCAAAGGAACCGTAACTTTTTTTGATGCGGAAATGAAAGGAGCAGAAAAATGGAAGAACAAATCGTAACGATCACGATCCGGACGAAGGGCGAGCCGTGCGGGCTGACCGATGAGGAGATCAAAAAGTGGTATACGGACAGGATCGGAAGCATGTTCGATCCGCGCTGGGGCACGCCGGAGATCACGGTTGCGCTCGAACGGAAGCAGCTTTCCTGAATTGAGGGAGCGGAAACCGCAATGGTCGCCGGTCCGGAGGGGAATCTGATCGGAGCCGGCGCGGGGAACAAATCGTTTGCACAAAAGGGAAAAGGAGGAAAGGCGCATGTTTGTATTCTGGGGAGACGGCTCGGAAGAGTCGAAAGCGCTGGTCGACGCCATCCGCGTCCGAAGCACGGAAAACTTCAACTGGACGTTCATCTTTATTCTGGCGGTGGTGTTTTACGTCTACTGGTCGGAGATCCATAAAAAGAACAAAGAGATCGTCTTTGCGGGGCTCGCGCTGTACGGCGTGCATTGGCTGTATGAGATCGCGAACGCGGTGATCGCAAAGATCTTCGGGTATCCGCTGTGGGCGGTGTCGAACGAATCGACGACGTTCATCCTGCTGATCGGCGTTTGCTGGGAGCTTTCCATGATGTTCTCGCTGGCGGGCATCATCTCGTTCAAGATGCTCCCGCAGGATCGCACGAAGCGGTACTTTGCAAAAAACGGCAAGCGCGGGATTAGCTGCAAGCTCGTCGGCGCGATCGAAATGGCGCTGCTGTTCGCGCTGTTTGAATCGTTCCTTGCGGGCACGAGCAATCATTCCTTCATCTGGGTCTACAAGTGGTGGGGCGTCATCCCCGTGTTCATCACGACCTATGTTCCGTTCTTCCTGGCAAGCAACTACGTGCCGGATATGGCGCCGAAAAAACGGAACGCGTTTCTGATCACCGAATGGGCGCTCGTCGCCGTGCTGCTCGCCGTGCTGATCCCGCTCGGGATCATCTGATCCCGAAAATCATACCAACAGTATAGAAAAAATAATCATTTTAGTATGAGCGGTGTGTTTACACCGCTTTTTGTTTCCGGTATAATAGAGCCATCAAAGACAGAGGAACTGCGTATGAAGATGATGCTTGCCGAAAACATCCGCTCATTCCGCAAGGCGCGGAAGCTGACGCAGGAGCAGCTTGCGGAGGTTCTCGGGGTGACACCCGGCGCCGTCTACAAGTGGGAAGCGGGGCTTTCCGTGCCGGATATCGCTCTGATCATGGAGATGGCGGACTTTTTCGATACCTCCGTGGACACGCTGCTCGGATATACCATGAAGGACAACCGCGCCGACGCGACCGTAAAGCGTCTGCAGGAATACCGCCGCAAAAAGGACCGGGAGGGACTTGCGGAAGCGGAAAAAGCGCTGAAACGGTATCCGCACTCGTTTCCGATCGTAAGGGAAAGCGCAACGATCTATCGCGCGTTCGGCATTGAGAGTAAGGACAAGGCGATGCTCCGCCGCGCGCTGGAGCTGCTCGAACAATCCCGTCTGCTGCTCGATCAGAATACGGACCCGGAGATCAATGAACAGACGATCTGCGCCATGATCGCGGAAACGTATCTGGGGCTGAACGAAGTGGATAAGGGCATCGAACTCATGAAAAAGAGCAACGCGGGCGGACTTTTCAACAGCAAGATCGGGAACACGCTTGCCCAGATCGACCGCGCGGAGGAGGCGACGCCGTATCTTTCGGAGGCAATGGCAAAACTGACCGCGGATCTGTGCAACATTGTCAGCGGGTATATGAACGTTTTCGGTCAGCAAAGGGACTATGCTTCCGCCGAAGCGATCCTTTCCTGGAGCGTCGACGTTTTTTCGGGGCTTCGCAAGGACGGCAAGCCGAACTTTTTGGACAAGGTGAGCAGCGCATTTCTTGCAGCGAAAGCGCAGGTGCAGTTCGAGTCGGGAAGAGAAGACGCCGCGCGCGAGACCCTGACAGAAGCGAAAAAACTTGCCGTGTTCTTC
>JAEEGF012123613.1_pt1 | contig 10638 bp, 6 predicted proteins | sample 9134171 | NCBI WGS metagenome assembly JAEEGF01 (sample SAMN16246542, study PRJNA631951) | gut metagenome | biome: gut microbiome; feature: rumen; material: AP-attached | host: Bos | place: Iran: Karaj | collected 2018-10 | reverse complement strand
ATCGTATCTGCTGCAGCATGGTGCTTTGGCGTTATAGTCTTTGCTATTATCGATGTAGTTCGAAATGGCGGCGCAAGTCTTTCAGATATCCCGATGATGACCGCAGTAATACCATCCATGTATATTGCAACTGCTATCATAGTTCCTTTGCAGCTTAAGTTTGGCGCTGAAAAGAGTAGACTCGTCCTCTTCATATTATTTGGCCTGATTGCAGTCCTTGTGGTCGGCTCAAGTTCCTTTTTGGAGGATGCTGCCAATCCTTTATTTAAGATAGCAAATACGCTCCATGATATTCCGGGATTTGTTACAATCCTTATCCTTATTGCAGTTTGCGGCATTGTCTCAGTTATATCCTATCTGTTTAGCGTACAGATCATGGAGAAAAAAGAATTCTGATCCCATAACTTTTGCAGAGCATTAAGCTACAACTTTACTCATTTTATCAAGAATTCTTTCCTCACCTGATGCAGTTACACAATTGCATCAGGTTGTTTTTTATGTGAAAATAGCTTTATATCTTCGGGGGAGGAATATATAAAATGTTGATAAATATTAATATCAAACAACTATCTAAACGCGGAAGACGGGTTAAACCGGTCCCGTTTGTCTATGATGAGCCCTTTGATACGGTAGAAGACTTTATAAAAGCTACGGTCAAGATCATGTACTATGCTTTTATGAACAAGGAAGCAGGCACCATAGAATCTGAAGACGGAGTCTTCCCTGTTTCAAATTCGGGCAAAGGTACTTCTGATTCAGAAAAAGGTAATCCTGATTCAGACAAAGGTACACATAATTCAGATGATGATCATCACAATTCCCAGCGTAAAGTCTTATCTCAGGAAGAACTGAACAACATGGCAGAAATTGGCAAGATTGCTTTTGATCTTGTATACGGAAGTAAAGACGTTACACTTGATAAAGCATATGAGACAGCACTTCTTGCCTATAAAGACGGCCTTGTGCGCCTTTTTGTGGGAGATAAGGAAGCTGGAGAGTTAGAGACGCCGCTAACACTTAAAGACGGCGATGAAGTTACATTTATACGACTTACATTTTTGGCAGGAAGGATCTGGTAATTTAAATTATGGATGAATATAAGGCATATAGAAAGATACAGGACAGAATAGACAAGGAAGAAAACGCTCTTCTCAAAACATATCCAAATGAAGTAAAAGAGTTTCTTCAGGCAGCAGGCTCTTACCACATTACAACTATAGTAAAGGTAGATCATGCACAGGCAATAAGAAAATACCTGTTAGAAACAGGTAACAAACCAAGCACATATTTTAAAGAGCACAAGGACTATTACAAGGGATGGATCAGAGATGAATTTCTTGATTCTTTTTACTACGCAGTAGATAACGTTATCTACTATCAGCATACTGACAGCTCCTATAGAAGGACTCTTCGAAGCGGAGCCTATGAAGATAACATAGGTAAGATCGCAGCTATTATAAGCGCTTTCCATAAGGACTCTATTTGGGGAAAGGACGCTATGGGCCTTCTTTGCGGCAAGTTCATTGAAGAGGAAGAAATATATTTTACGTTTAGACGAGACAGGATCCATGATTATCTTATTGCTGCAGAACTTGACAGAGGCAACAAGGAACTTGAAGATTACCTCGAAGACCAGATTTTTGGAGAAGGCACAAGCGTAAACTATGAGATGATCCGCGGCATCATGATGAGTAAGAGTACAAGGCTTTATGAAGCTCTTGGCAAGCTCCTTCTTGCTGCTAAGCTCCAGGAAGGTTTAAGACAGTCCATCTGTGAAAATATGGACTGCGGACGAGAAGAAGCCTTTCTCTATTTTTACAAGATCCTTATAGACAATGACATGTTCAGATTTTCATCTGTAATAAGAGCAGGTGCAACCTGGACAGGCATTATAAACACAGAATCTTCCAAGCTTGACAGGATCTCCAAGAAAATGTTCGAGCTTTGCTATGAGTATCTTACTAACTTAGATGCAAGAAAAGCTGCGCTTTCAAGCGAAGATTCCATGGAGCTTTATATGGCTCTGTGGGCCTTTGGATGCCATGACTCAAGAGACAGCTCACAAATTGCTAAGGATATTTTTGCAAACGGAACACCTCACCAGAGGCTCGTTGCGATGTACTACCTTCTTGAAATGTGATTTGGAGACAGCACTATTACCGATGCGCTTAAGGTTCATGCAGATGATACTGACCTTATGGCTCCTGCAATCCCGCACCTTAGGGTACAAGCGTATCACTGTATAGATAAGCTGACCGGTAGTGTCTATGGCTTTAACAATAATAAAGAAAGAGATAAGCTTAAAAAGATCAAAGACAAAGTTATTAAAAAGGCTGAATTTGTAATAGACGAAGCTGATGCCCGCCTTGTTTATGATCGCCTTGTCTTTATATACAAAAATATTAAGGGCAAAAAGGCAGAGTTTGATCCTGTTGTATTCCCATGGTATAGCGCAACGCTATCTAAATCTGATCTTGTTATGATAATGGCTTATATAGCCAGATATGTTAAGGATAAAGAAATTGAAGAAACTGTGCTTAGCCATATAGCAGATCTTGAAGGCAACTATAAAGCGTATGTACTGCTTCTTCTTGCTTCAGTTCCTGAAACACCTTTTCAGAGAAAAACAGTTCTTTCCATGATCTCAAGTGGTGATACAGAGACAAGGTGCATTGCTTTCGATATCCTTGGTGAAATGGACCTTACAAGCGAAGATTATAGTGCTTTGGAGGATTCACTCAGACTTAAAAAAGCGGATATGAGAAAAGAAATCCTGTCTATTCTTTATAATCTTAAAAGGCAGGAACTATTGGATACCATAGAAAGGCTCCTTGCAGCCAAGTCAGAAGAAAAGCGCCTTGGCGGACTTAGTCTTATCATGATGCTCAAAAATGATGAAGAAAGATCTTCTGAATTTAAGGAATCCCTTAAGCTTCTTGAGACAGACGCAGAAAGAACGGATCATGAAAATACTCTTATCGCAGAAATTAAAGGCACTTCAATATCAGAAGGCTCTAAAGTAACAGAAGAGCCATTATATGATCCTGACGCTACTTACAAGCCTGTACTGGATGAAGCATGGATATCAAAATGCAGAGAAACTTTTGCAAAAGTATTCCCTGATTCAGTTCTTGCAAAGAACGAAGGTGACGCAGGTAAAGGCCTTAAGGCCGGCAAGAAGATCCTTGATAAAGTCCTTGGAAAAGGCTCATCTTCAGATGAAAAAGAAAAGCTCTTTGCGCTTGCTCATGAACTAGATGACCTTATCGTAAAGAACAAGGATAAAGAATATGTTGACCGTGAAGGCGAAACCAGGCTCCTTAGAGATGCGCAGCACCTTTATGGAAGTTATGTTGATAATAAACGCGAGATAATCTTCCACGATCTTTGGGATGAATTTTATAAAAAGACCCTTGGAAGCGATTATACACTTGCCCTTCGCCTCTTGATGCTTGTATATGCTCCTGATTCAACACCCGGATATGAAGAATTCTTTGAAGATGCTATTAAAGATATCTTTGGACCATGTTATGAAGATAACATTGAGTTTAAGTATCCTAATCTTGTAAGATGCGTCCTTCAATACCTTGAAACGGAATATAGAGATAGTATAGCTTTTATAGAGATAGGAACATCTGTATATTCATATCTTCTTAATGAGTATAATGGACCTTTGGCCTTTAACTATACTTATAAAGACAGCTGGTCAGAAAAAGAAGAAAAAGCTTATAAGACTATCATTTCTCATCCGATCATGGCGAGGTTTAGTGAAATTTATACTGCAAACGAAGACTTTTTTGACAAGTTGTTCCCTATTAAGTGCGCAGTAGCAGATAAAGCTGATCTTAAAGGTGAAAAGGTCGAGTATGGATACAGGTATGAATCGAGGAATGTTAGCATTCAGGATTATCTCAAGGCTTGCCAGCTTGGTATCATATCAAGACAGTTCCTTGATACTGTGCTTTGGAGAGGGAAATCTATCTCAAATTCAGTAAGACTAATATCTGATTATGCAAAAAATATAAGAGAAAAAGGAAAATCCATAGCAAAACGCGGATATTCTTATGGTGGTAATGATCCTGAACACCAGCTTTATTACAAGAATAAAGACAAGTATGCAGATAGAAATGAATCGCTAGCTGCTTTGGTTAATTCCTGCTATGACAAGATTGTTCCCGTACTTGCGGAAAGCGAGCTTGGAAGAGGCGATATTGAAACTGAATATTCTGCAGCCAGCAGATCGCTTACAAGACTTTATGGAGCCTCATATTTTGTAAGGATACTGTCTGCCCTTGGTAATCAGAAGATTGACAGAAGCGCATATTATAGCTATTACTACACCTATAATGCGCCTTCCAGAGTTGAGAGCTTAAGCCACCTTCTTAGCATATGCGTTCCAGGCGAAGGTGATGATGCAGAAAGCTTAAAAGCAGAGCTTTCAGGCAAAAAGATCAAAGATTCAAGGCTTGTAGAAGCAGCTCTTTTTTCACCTGAATGGATAAATATAGTAGGAGAATACCTTGACTGGGAGGGCTTTGTGCCTTGCTGTTACTACTTCATGGCTCACATGAATGAGCGTTTTGATGATAAGAGAAAAGCAATGATCGCCAAGTATACACCTTTGTCTACGGAAGAACTTAATAGCGGAGCATTTGACTCTGAGTGGTTCAAGGATGTTTATAAAGCTGTTGGCGCAGACAGATTCAAGATCATATATGATGCAGCCAAGTATATAAGCGACGGCGCAAAGCACACAAGAGCAAGAAAATACGCAGATGCAGCCCTTGGCAATCTCGATATGGACAGCGTTATGAAAGAGATAGAAGCTAAGCGTAATAAAGACTATGTCATGTGCCTTGGAGTTATTCCGTCCAAAAAGGCAGCAGATATTAAGGACAGATACCTCTTTATCAGAAAGTTTGAAAAAGAAAGCAAAAAGTTCGGAGCTCAGAGAAGAGCAAGCGAAAAGCTTGTCAGCGAGATGGCTATCAAGAACATGGCAACAGCTAATGGCTATCAGGATGATATGCGCTTTGTCCTTAGAATGGAGAGCAAGGTTTCTGAAGGCCTCCTTAGCTTTTTTGACCCAAAACAGGTTGAAGATATAGAAGTAAATCTTGAACTTGATAAGGAAGGAAAGCTTTTAGTTGTCGTTAATAAGGGCGGCAAAAAACTTAAATCCATACCTGCAAAACTTAAGAAAAACGATTATATCTTAGAACTTCAGGAAGCTAAAAAGACACTTGCAACGCAAGGCTCTAGAAGTGAGACCATGTTTGAAGAAGCAATGGAAGAAGAGACTCCGTTCACTATTGGAGAGCTTCGAGACCTTTCAAAGAGCCCTGTTATAGGACCTGTTGTAGGTGCACTTGTCCTTAAAGCAGGAGATGAGTTCGGATTTATGGATGAGCTTTCTAACCTTAAAGATAAAACAGAAGTACTTATAGCTCATCCATGGCATCTTTATAAAGCCGGAGTCTGGAGAGATTTCCAGAAGAAGATCTTTGATATGGAACTTAAGCAGCCATTTAAACAGGTCTTCAGAGAACTTTACATTAAGACTGATGATGAAAAAGAGCAAAAGCACCTGAACAGATTTGCAGGCAATCAGATCCAGCCAAAGCGTACAGTAGCACTTCTTAAGACAAGGCGCTGGGTTGCAGATATGGAGGATGGTCTTCAAAAGGTATACTACAAAAAGAATATCATCTCTTCAATTTATGCTCTTGCAGACTGGTTCTCACCAGCAGATATCGAAGAGCCGACACTTGAGTGGGTGGTATTCTATGACAGAAAGACTTTCAAAGAGTTAAAAGCAGGAGAAGTTCCGGATATCCTTTTCTCTGAGACAATGAGAGATGTGGATCTTGTAGTCAGCGTAGCTCATGCAGGCGAAGTTGATCCTGAATTCTCACACTCAACTATCGAGATGAGAAAGGCGATCGCAGAATTTACACTGCCACTGTTTAAGCTTACAAATGTAACCTTTACAGACACTCATGCGCTCATAAAGGGAACAAGGGGAAGCTACAGCGTACATCTTGGAAGCGGCATAATACATCAGGAAGGCGGACCGATGATCAATATCCTTCCTGTTCATTCACAAAGAAGAGGAAAGATATTCCTTCCATTTGTTGACGATGATCCAAAGACAGCAGAAGTAATATCCAAGATCCTCCTTTTGGCAGAAGATCAGAAGATCAAGGATCCCTTCATACTTGACCAGATAAAGAAATGAATTTTATAAAAAGCAAAAGCATATGGACTAGCTTACTTCGTCTCTAGATACAAGACCCTTATCGATCTTTCCGAGCTCTTTGGATCCTTCCTGGATTATCTTCTCGGTCTGATCATAAAGAAGAGTTTCTTTTTCCTCTTTATCCATGCCAGCAAAGTCACCTTGTCCACAAGCATATCCCAACAGGATATGCTTGATGCTTTCTGCACAGTTCCTGTAAGTCCTGTGCTTGTCTGTGAATTTAAGCGTAGAACTGATTCCGACAACAATGGAAGTTACCGCCGTCATAAAAGGCACCATATATCTGCTAAACCATGGGAAATTCTCAGCACCTGAGAATACAGAAACAAATGTAGCAAGCGCCGGAATGATAACACCAAGTGCAGAAAACCATCTGTGGTATTTTCTGTTCTTGTTGGCATTCTTGATATAATAATCGAGAACCAGCCCGATCCTAATACGCTCTTCATCATTAGGAACCGAATTAAGTAAGAAAAGATACTGCTCATTTTCAGGTAACTTAACGAGCTCTCTAAGCTCCATGGTTTTCTGATTTTCAGAGGATGACTTATTAGTGTTATCAGACATTTGGCACCTCCTAACAAAATGGTAAACCGTATATTTCTACACATAAAATTATACAATGAGCAATATTAAAAAGAAATAAAATATTACAATAAGTATACTAGAAGCGTTTCGCGCATATAAAAGCCCCTCTGCATCTTGGAAATTTCCCGGGGCCGGTAGTTGATAAAGGCTTTCCTCGTCTCAAAAGTGTTAAAATTCAAGGATTGATCAAGAAAGGAAAACTATGGAATCTTATTGTACAGTATTATCTGATAGAGTTAAAAATGTTTTGGATGCTTATATGACAGCATCAGATATCATAGAAGATACAAAAAAATTTGTCTACGATGTGCTTGATCCTACACCTGAGAGAGGTGATATGCTGTACCGATATGAACATTCTATAAGGGCAGCAGAGAATGCCAAGGTGATTGCACGTGCCGAAAATCTGCCGGAAGAACCGCTTATTCTTGCTTGCCTCTTGCATGACGTTGGCTATAGAGAATGCGATGATGACTGGGGTAGACATCCTTTTGTCAGCGCAGATATTGCAAGGGTATACCTCCAGAATATTAACTATGATCCTGATATGACAGCAGAGATGGTACGAGGAATCGCAAGACATAATCTTACCGATGATATTCCAGCTGATATGACTACGTTCCAGATGTCTATTAGGGATTGCGATGATATAGATAGGTTCGACATCATCAGAACAGCTATGGTCATGGGCGGGACTGTATTTGAAAAGACTAATAGTGAGATCATAGAAAGCTGCGAAGAAGCAATATCTCAGGCTAAGTGGCTCATGAACCTTCCACGCGGAACTAAGACTGCAGAGACACTTCTTAAGAACAATCTTAATAAACGTATCGATCTTTTAAATGAAATAATCACGCAAGCAAGAAAAGGCTTTTAAGTCTTATTTTTCTGATATCATGAAATATTCTCTTGATGGAAGCTTTCCGGAAGGCGATCATGAGGTCGCACTAAGTAGCGATGCCAGAGATATTTTGGGAAAAGAAATTGGAGATAAGATTATAATCACGACTCCTAATGGAGAATCTGAATATACAATTTCCGGTTTTTATGGAGATGACAGCTTTTATAACAAGATGATCGAAGGCTTTTGCGTATACTTTGATCTTGATACATTTAACAGCTTCTGCGCATTATCTGATGCCAGTCCTGTGACCAAATACTTTATCCGCTTTGAAGAAGAAAAAGGTTTAAAGAAAACAATTTCTGAATTTAAAAATGATCATGGTTTAAGCGACAAGCTTGTTGAAGAAAACTCAGGACTTCTTGGATTTATGGGAGCCAGCAGTAGTAAGAGCATGAATGATTTTTATCCTCTTGCAGGTATATGCTTTGTAATAATTCTGATATCAGGAGCGGTTCTATGACTATATTTGATAATGTTTCTCAACAACCAACAATGACCGTAGCTTTTCTCCTAATTGTGCTATCATTCTGTTAGCAAACACTAACAAAAATGAGAGGAGAAGATCATGAGTTTAAGTGAAGTTAGGGAAAATAAAGATGCGGTGATCACTGATATTTAGGGCGATTCAAGATTTATGAGCCGCATCACATCAATAGGTCTGACACCGGGATGTAAGGTTAGTGTTATCAAAACGATAAGAACAGACCTTTGCTTGTCTATTCAAGAGATACCATGATCGCACTTAATAGAAAAGAGTGCAGTGGTATCACTGTTGAGGAGCTGACAGCATGAGCGGAGCCGGAAGCAGCGCTAATTTAAGTTCTGTCCTTCTTGCTAATGTTAGTAAGCCTGAAGCACTTGCATTTATCTTTGCAATGACCTTCAACATGCCATGCCAGAACCACCAAACTCCTGGCTTTGGAACTTCACACCAGTGAAGAAGACATAAACAGACAGATGGAATATCTTGAAAACATGGGGATCATAAAAAGAGTTGTCTTTGCATCCAAAGGGTGCTCTGGTTGCAGAAATATGGAAGAAGCTTACTGATAGTAATAAAGTCGACTTATTTGGTGACAGTAGCACTAGATGGGCCAAGATGCTGAACAAAAAATTAACCCTTTTTACCATTAAATTAACATTAAAAGATACCGATAAAATAATCGGTATCTTTTTTTATCTCGAAATTATTTATAAATAGGCTGGGATTTGTCTTTTTCTCCATCGGCGTTTTTATGCGATTTAGGTCAAGGAGGCATAGATGTTTGATGTATCTGTAATTGTACCCATGTATAACGCGAGGAAGTATATCGTAGACTGTGTTAACGGACTCCTTAGGCAGAGTCTTGATAGTGTTGAGGTTATTATAGTAAATGACTGCTCGAGTGATGACAGCATGGAGCTTTGCAAAAAGCACTTTGGCAACAATGAGAGAGTACAGCTTATTGACCAGCCCAGGAATATGGGACCGGGAGCAGCAAGAAATGCAGGCATCGCCGTGGCCAGAGGAGAATACATCGCCTTTGCAGACAGTGACGATGCGGTAAGGCCAGATGCGTACAAAGCCATGTACGATGCAGCAAAAGAGGCTGATGCCGACGTTATTCATGTGACGGGAGCGCTGATACAGACAGTTGATGATGCTCCTGATAATTTAGGTATGCTTACAGATGATAAACTTTACAGAGTTACTCTCGATGAGGGAGACAGACCTGATAAGCTCACAATCCTTTCTGATAATGTAGAAGACAGGCTAAAAGAGTGGCATTTGCACCACATTCACTGGAGTATATGGAATAAGCTCTACAGGCGCAGCTTTATTGAGGACAATAATCTTCGGTTTGGTGATACCAAGATGGCTGAAGATCAGGTTTTTTGCCTGGGGTGTCTTTTAAAAGCCAGGAAATATGCCAAGCTTCCGGGTGAGTGGTATCTGTACCGCATAGGAGGCGCCTCTCTAACAAGAGGTCAGAAGCAGGTTAAGACGCTTATAAATGCGCTTACAACGCAGATGAAGATTACAAAGCTTATCGATGATACTGTAAAAGGCGTTCCATACCTTGAAAGTAACAAGTGCAAAATAGATGAGATCAAAACCTATGTTCTAAATCTTTTAGAGTCCTCATATATCCAGCCTGCCTGCGGGAAAATCGGTGCAAAAGAGCTGTATGAATGCAAAGAGCTAAAGGAACTGTTTAATAATAACTTTGGCGATCTTTCTGATTTTGCACTATTTGAGTTTTTAAATTCCCATGACGATGTTAAAGATGTTATTGACGTCAATGAGATGCTTAATATTCCGTCATTTTGGAAGAGCAGAAAAGAAGCTGAGGAAAAAGGAGCACAGTAATGGGTGAAAAAGAATATCTGGTATCGGTTATAACACCGTTTCATAACACGAAGATAGAATTCTTTAAAAGAGGCTATGATTCCTTAAAGAGGCATACACTTGGCTTTAAGAACATTGAGTGGGTGGTTGTTGTCCATAATTCTGATGATTCATATGCTGATGCGGTACAAAAGCTCACCAAAGAAGATGACAATGTCAAAATATATATCCTGAATAATGACAAGAGGACACCGTCCAGCCCCAGAAACTATGCGCTTACAAAGGCACAGGGCAAATATATCGCTTTTCTTGATTCTGACGACTTTTTTACTGATGATGGTCTTAAGGAAGTTGTTGAAGGCATGGAGGAAACCGAGGCAGATATAGCAAGTTTCAGAGCAGAGACCCTTCCTGAGGATGAGACTGTCATTCAGGCAATTGATACAAGAGCAAGGTTTGATCAGACGGTTCATATGCTTGAGTTCAAAAAGGGCGATGAAAAGCTCAATGACCTTATATATGCAGGTGGCCTTACTATCTGGAGTAAGCTCATAAGAC
>JAEEGF012046518.1_pt1 | contig 10639 bp, 7 predicted proteins | sample 9134171 | NCBI WGS metagenome assembly JAEEGF01 (sample SAMN16246542, study PRJNA631951) | gut metagenome | biome: gut microbiome; feature: rumen; material: AP-attached | host: Bos | place: Iran: Karaj | collected 2018-10 | reverse complement strand
TATGTAACTATTAAAATAACCAAATGGGTTAATAGCAGGTTTACAGCATAAAATATATTTATCATATACTCTAATAGGAGGATACTTTAAATCATAGGTTTTACTACCATTTGATAATTTATAATGTCTTATTCCAACTTTTTCTGAAGTATAGTCTTTTAAATCAGTATACATGATAACATAAGAAAAAGCTTTATCATCATCTGGTTTAAATGGTTTCTTATACTCTAGCCAACTACTTAATAAATCACCGTTTTTATCCATGATATTAAATTTATTATCTTTGTATACAACTACATATCCTCTTGTATTAAAATATTCGTAATGTGATATAGAATCAAACCATTCATTTTTACTAACGTAGTTACCATCCATATCAACTAAATTATATTTTCCATTATTCTTAACTAGGGCATAACCATCTTTAAATGAGGATATTTCATCAACACCCTCTTCCAATAAGAATTTTCTATTTGGTTTTCGATAATTACATTTACCCTCAAATTCTACACGTATATAAGCGTCCGTTTTGCTAAAATCTTGTACCCTTACAATATACTCAGATGATTTATAGCACCTTGCCAATTCGTAACCATTATTTCCATTAATGTCAAATCTTACATTATAATGATTATTAGATACAATTTCACTTTTAATATCATCATGAAGATCGTAGCCTACATATTTATCTTTATCCAAACGTACATAATCAAACCATCTATCACTTACAAAGTTACCATCTGTATCAATGAGATTTTCTTTAATAGCATCAAATTCTTCAAAGTATTTACCAACAATGGCATAACCGTGATTAAAGTTATATGCACGATCAACATCTTCATCTAAAAGACGTTCCCCTTTAAAATTATAATAGTTATGCAATTTTAGGCCATTTTGATATAATGCAAACCCCGAATGAAATTCATCCAAATCTACACTAAAATTATATCTATTAATAGATGGAACTCCATTATTAACATTACCTTCAAAAATCTGATCTAATTTTTTCTCTAAATAAAAATCATATTTTTTATTCTCTGACATATAGACTCCTATTATTAATTAAATTATAGCATAAAAAAAGAGATTTTCATCTCTTTAACTCTTTTATTAACGCTTTTATTTCATCACTAGACATACTATTACTATAATCAGCATTTTCTATTGAAGTGTAGAATGATATATCATAATCATTATCTTGTACTAGTAAATGATATTTATTTAATACTAAATCTATCTTATTTACTTTTTCATATAAACTACGAATCTTTTGTTCATTTTTCTTATTATCTTTTAACAAGTCTTCATAAGCAAGATCTCCCATACTTCTATTTAATTCAATGCGATATAAATATAATTTCTCTAATGCTTTTGCAGTTTCATCATCTACAATTGCAAGATAGTTTAAATATTTTATTTTATATAATACAATAAATTGTTCAATAGTATAACTATCATATTCATTAGTACAAGGATAATTATGTTTACCTTCATTTTCTTTTATAACTTCCCCTATTTTCTTAGATCTTGCATTATTCAATAAAGAACTTGTTATTAATTCAAATATTTGTTCCATTTTACTATCCATAAAAGCCTCCTAGTAATTATTTATCTTAATGTTTAGCTAAATGTTTGTCAATTAGTATCTTTGTTTTATCTAAATATTTTTCTCTTTTATATAAAACATTTGGATTATGAGCTAGACTATCGCAATATTGAATACTATATCTTAGTCTTGTTAATTCTAAATCCATTCTTATATCTTCTTCATTAATAGGTTCATCATGATATTTAACTAGATAACATACTTTACCAATTGTTTCATCATCAAAACCAAGTCTATCTAATATTTGATAAGTGATTAGATATGATTTTATTGGATGACCTTTAAAATGATTTATACCATCACTATCTGTTGTACAAGTAAATGGTTTCCCAATATCATGTAATAGTAATGATAATCTAATAATAAAGTTCTTCTCTGCAAAAGATAAGGCATATAAGGTATGTTCCCATACATCTAAATGATGATATGGATGATTATGTGGAAAATTAACCATAGGTTTAATCTCAGGAATAATATTTAATAATTCATTAAAGTTATTCCTAATAGACAATACAACATCATCATTCATTAATATTTCACAAAGTCTTTCTTTCATAAGTCTCCTAGCTAATTACTTTTTTATTTATATTATCATTCTCAATATATTCTTCTAACATATTATAAAATCCATCAAAAGGATTTATAAGAGTTATTTCATCACATGGACTTTTAAATTGATAATAATCAATAATGCTATCACTTTCACTCATTAATCTTTCAAAAAGATTTATAAAATCATTCATTTTATTATGCATTAAACAATATGATAAAAGAGATGCAAAGAACGCCCGTAAAATAAGATAGCCTAAATAATCATTTCTTTGATTTTTACTAATTCTTGCTTCAAAAAAATTTCGATAATAAATAACATTTTTTAAAGTTTCGTTATCTAATAATTTAGTAAATAAATGATAATCATCTTGTTGATGTTTTTCCATACTACTAAAATCACTTAATAAACTTTCAAAATATGCATTAAAGATTCGATAATTCCATCTTAATTCATCTTTTAAAATGAAAGAAAAATGCCAAATATAATAACTTTCACACACTATAAAATCCAAAAATGAATTAGTTAAATAACGCTCGTTATTTTTTTCTATTAATTCCTTAAGTACATACTTAATACTATGTTCATAGTCTATTACATATCTTTCATGTACATATTTATAACTATATTCTAATAGTTGATTATAATACTTATTTATTTTATCTTCTAACATAAGACCAACTCAGTGAGTTATTATATAGAAAAAGCTATTTTTAGTCAATTAAAAAACTAACTATATAGTTAGTTAAAATACATGGTGCTTCTAGCAAGAATCGGACTTGCGACTAGTCCTTACCAAGGACTTATTATGCCACTTAACTATAGAAGCAAATAAAACACCAATATTATATCCAAATATTGGTGTTTTTTAAACTATTATTTACATTACTCTGTTTCTGTTTCAGTTTTACCTGCACCAGGAATTAATCCCCAACCAGTTACAACACTACGTCCGCCTTCAACTTTATTTCCATAAATATTTTTAGGGTTATTTTTTAATTGACCGTTAATAACAAGCTGCGTACTTGTACCACCATCTAAGTTAGCTGCGTTCCAAGCTCCATAATTAGCTAAAGTATCAATTACTTCTTTCATATTAGGGCCTGCTGTATGTGTTCCTTCAGTAACTAAGAATAAGACAATACCATCTTTTCTTTGTGCAATAGCAACACGAGCTGCACGAGAGTATCCACCAACAACATTATTAAATTGTGGAGTAACACCATTAACTATTAAGAATGGTCCAAATTCTAAAGCATCACGCATACCTTGTTCAATAGCTTCAGCACCAGTAGCATTAATTAATAATAATTTATTATCATTAGTAAAGCCAATTAAATTACCTTTACCGCCACCTTTTTTATTCCAGATTACTTTTCCATCTTTAATAACATAACCAAGTGGAATATCAGATCCATATCCATAGTCTACAAATCCACCACCATTGATACCAACAGTAGCTCCTAAACGTTTAGTCATATTAATAATCTTTTCTTGACCACCGCCATATCTAGCATCTGTTGTTGTATTAAATTTCTTAGCTGTAAGTATTCTTACTTCACTTGGATCATATATTGCTACTAAGTGAGCATCATATTTACCAACTTTAATCTTTAAATATTTAAAGTGTTCATTACCAGGGTCACGTGTAAGAATTGCTTCATCAAATTCATTATCGTAACTATCACGTGGTTTTGTATCAATAACAATTTCATCTAGATTAATTTCTTCATTAATTGGTTGAAATTTATCTGCATTAATTACTTCTTGTACTCTTGCTTCAGAATAGAATGTATATGCTATATAATCATGTGTTTTAGTATCAATAGCTGTTGAAATAATAGTATTTTGTAAATTCTTAAATATAGGACAATAAACAACAAAGAAACATATTGCAACTAAGATATCAATGCCTATAAGCCATTTTGTTAATCTCTTCATATTAGTCCCCCATTGTATATAAGCCATCATTAAATTTTAGTTTGTTAACAGCTTCATCTGTTAAACTAATACATGGTCTTATACCTCTAGATATAGTTGGTTTACTAGCATGAATTGGATTATCATATACTAAAATATATTCTTCTTGACTAGTAGATGTGAAATAACCAGTTACACCTTTATCAAATTGATAATCTAATAATGATGGAATACCTACTTTAGCTTTTACAGTATTCTTCTTTATTTCATCATAATTATTTGAATAACCACCAGTTACCCATTCATCTTCTTTTAAATAATCTTTATAAGATAAACTTTCTATATACTCAGTATTCAAGTATTCTGCAAGACTAGATTTACTATCAGTATCATAAGTTAACTTATCTAAGTCATAGCGATATGTTTTATCAAGAGCCTTAGCAAGCATTAACTTAGTACCATTAGTTGTATCATAAACAATCCAAGTATCATCACCTAATTTAACTTTACTACCTAAAGCTAGTTTACTATCTTTTTCAATAATATATGGATTTTCTTTAGTACCATCACCTTTTTGATATACAACCGTACTCTTAAGTTTAACAACTGGTCTTACACCATAGAAACTATTAGCTTCACTTTGACTTATATTAGCCTCATTAGTATGCCATACTTTATCACTACTATAGTTATTTAACCAGAAGATACTATCCCAGTCATCTACTAAATAAGACTTCTTATCAACCATAGAATTTAAGAATGTACTAATATCCATTAAACTTACATAAGAATCAGCATCTTTCTTTTCACAAGATATACTAGATAGACTTTCAACACTATCTTCACAATAAGTATTCTTAACTAAGTATGATTTATCTAACATATTTAAGAAATCATTATTTAAATATTTGTGAATATCAGATTCTTTATAATTAACAGACTTATTATTCCAAGGTAATATTGTCATACTATCTTCAAGAATAATTACCATTGTACCATCGGTATTAATTCTTACAATTCGCCAATCTAAATTATTATATACAAGATGATTATTATCTACTTCACCTTTATATACATAACCAGTTTCATTATTGTATAAACCAGATCCTTCATAAACGAATTCTGATCTACCAGTAATTCTATCACCTAATAATTCAGCTTTATTACCAGCAGGATCTGTTGGATTAAAGATCTTATAATACTTAATTAATCTACTTCCGTAAAATATACAGCATCCTAAGATAAATACTAAACTAACAGCCCAGAATACTTTCTCCCAAGTCTTAGCTGGTCCTTTTTCTTTTTTCTTTTTACCTTTCTTAGTAGTTTTAGTTTCTTTTTTGCTTTCTTCTCTTAAACTACTTCTTGAAGGTAAGTCTACCTTCTTTGCATAATCACTACTTGATCTTGTTAATACTTCTTTATTAATACTCTTCTTAACAACAACAGGATCTAATACTTCTGTTTCATCTGAAGGTATTTTTTTCTTCTTTAAATCAAGGATTTCAATATCATCATATTCATTTCTCATATTCATAACCTCTTCTACTACTTTTTTATACAGTATTAATTATATAATATAAAAATGTTTTTAACAACAAAAAAAGATATGTTTTGCATATCTTTTTTTATTAATTAACCTTTAATGAAGAATAACTATTATTTCTAATAATTAAGATAAAGTTAATCATTAATAGTTACTAGTGTAATTAGTAATGATTTACTCTATTTTCATTTAAGGCAAATCACCTCCTACACTAATTAACAAGAATAAATTGGACTCTTACTGTCTACATATATTTAATTAATTATTATTGATATTAATTTTTGATTTTAATATTAATAATATTTTTATTTTAATTAAATACGTGAGTTCCTAGTACAGGTTCTTTTATTTCTGATTAATAAGTGATAATGTTCTTTTTTACCCTATGATACATTATCTAATCACTACTCAATAAATTAAGTCGATATTAGTGTACGTTATGGGACTTTACTTCTCATAAATATCCTCACTTATCAATGGACTCTATAATCAATATAACACCATTATGTCAATTGTCAATTGTTTACAAAAACAAAAGAAGTGGTTTACACTTCTTTTTTACACTAATTAAAGAATAACTTAAATAAGAAATTCTTCTTTACTAAGATTGATTTACCGTTATACTTTGGATTAACTACTTGATAAGCTATTTTAAATAAGTCATTAATTGTACCATCTGTATTTAAAATATATTCTTTCTTAGTAATTGTACCACTTATAAAGATAATTGGTAATAAACCATTATAAGCTACATTAACTACTTCATTATTATCATCCAATAACTTTGTATCATTACTGTATAATGAACTAACTATAATAGAGTAACTATTAGTCATCATATTTTCATATATCTTACCTAAAGTACCATCTATCTTACTTAATGTTTCTTTTAATTCTTTAACCGTTTTACATTCATCAATATCATAGTTAATAATTATTAGTTCATGATCATAGTTATTAATTACATTAACAATTTCATCATCTTTATATAAATAATTATCAAATTCAATATAGTTAATATTTGGATTAGATACATTCTCTAGACCATTTAAATAATAGTTAATAGCATTTACTTGCGCTTTCTTAGCAAGAACAAGTGTTTTAAAACCTAATTCTTGACAAGCTCTAGCAAGTGACATATCAGCTTTTTGTGGTTCTAAGATATGAGGTATCTCAGTATCATACTTCATTGGGAAAACTGATCTAAATGTAATATTATTTGGATAGTTCTCACCATAGTTAACAGCCTTAATAGTATTTAAGAAACTAGTTAGATTAATACTATCATAGTTCCAGAAGAATAAACTATCTTCATTCTCTAGTTTAAATCCAGTATTAACCATAAATGGTTTAGTAAGTACAGGTGCTTGTTTTAAACTTTGTGATACTTCAAATTTTTGTTTAAATGATTGCCAACGTTCACCTACCTCAGATAATAGTACTTTAATATTAAAGTTCATATCTACTTGAGATACGTTATTACCAAGAGCAGCTAGTCCCATGACCATACCGATTCTTGCATAATCACCTAGTTCAACATTAATCTTACTTAATACTTCTTGTATTTCATGATAATCTTCATAATTACTACTAACTAAAATACAATGTAAGAAGATATTATCATTTGTTTTACCTGGTTCAGCTTTCTCAACTAAGTTTTTAAGGGCATATTTAAGATCATCTATAATCTTCATACTCTTATCTACTAAACAGAATATATTTACTTTACCCTTTTTCTCATCTAATCTAGCTTTTATAGCTGTAAATGGTTCACTCTTAATTAATGATCCATCTTCAATAGCACGTCTTACTATTGAATAATTATAGATTTCATTAATATCGATACTCATATTACGATAGGCTTCTTGATAATTATTCGTTGTTTTCTTTAATCTTTCAAATAAATATTTATTCATTAGTTTATCAAAGTTAGGAACTAATTCTTTATCATATATTGAATAAGAATTTTTATGTTCTACACCCCAACCATTAACTAAAAACAATACTGTTTTCATGAAAAATCACACCCTTATTATTACTTTACAATCTTATCTTATCACGATAACAAAAAAAAAGATAGAATAAAAATATTCTATCTTACATTTCTTAACAGTAAATAATTACTTTTGTAATTTCTTTGTACCTTTTCTTGCTGTTAATTGAAGTGCATCTGGACGATCAAAGCATTCAGCATTAAAGGTAATCTTAGAGTAATCACTTTTCTTAATTCTATTAAAGCCTACAAACTTTCTTAAGTCAGCAAATACTTCCTTAATACTTCTTGCTCCTGAATCTTTAGTCATTGCAATATCAGCAAGTTTCTCATAGAAATCCTCAGTATATTCTATTTCAATACCATAATTTGCATATCTATTTTGTAATAGTAATAATGGGGATTTAGCTGAGTATTTCATAATTTCAATCATTGTATTACGATCAATCTTATTTAAGTATACTTTTTCATCAAAACGATTAATAAACTGATCAGTAAATCCAAATTCAATATAATCTTTATTAACAAAATCTCGATTAATACCATCTAATTTTTTAGCAACAGCTTCTTGTTCATCTTTAGATTTGAATCCCATTGACTCAGGTTTTTCAGCCTTTTTAATACGTTTTTCTTTTATTTGATCTAATCCATCAAAAGCACCTAAACCAATGAAAGTCATTCTTCTTGTATCAATCTTTATTTTTTTCATCATCATACCCATTGGAGATGGGATCTTATACTCTAATTGGTATGTTTCGCCTTCAATCATTTTAAGTAAGGCATTTAAAACAGCAGAACGAGATACGTCGATATTAGCTCTTTCACCACCAGCTTTTTTATCAAGTTCATCGATAACGATAATACCTCGTTCAGTTTTTTCAATATCTTCACCTGATTCACGGTATAAATCAAGTAACATCTCAGTAACAGATTCACCAACATAACCTTCTTCAGTATATCTTGTTGCATCTTCAACAACCATAGGTATACCTAGATTCTTAGCAATAATTCTAATTATTTCCGTTTTACCAGTACCACTAGCACCTCTAATTAAAATATTAACCTTATTACTTTCAGGATATTTTTCTTTTGGATCATGAGCTATTTCTTGGTTATCAATAATTGCTGTAGCAATATCTTTTACTTGATCATCTTGACCTTTAATGATTTCTTTAATCTTTTCTGATAAATCATCAATAGCCTTTTCTTTATCTTGAATAGCATCACTAACTGTCATTGATGGTTGATAGTTGTTATTGTCATTATTATCTTCTAGTTCTTCTTCCTCTTCTTCATTATATTCATCTTCTGGTTCATCATCACCCATAATACCTCTTAGAATTCCAAGAGTTTCATTACCAATAATAATATCTTTAACACCAGCTCTAAATTGAAGCTTAAAACTTTCCATAATAGCAGTATCAATCATAACAATATTACCATGATTGTCATAACAATTTTTAAGTAAATAAGCTAAAGTTGTTGGATCATAATAGAATGATCTATGGTTTTCTTCAGCTATCTTTTTACAGAATTTTAATTTACTATACGTACTTTCAAGCAATACTTTTCTCGCCTGTAATAAATTAAGTTTTTGTACTCCAACAGGCTTACCACAACCTGAAGCATGTACAAAGTAACCATCTAAGTTAGCATTACCTGCTCTTTCATAAATCTTATTAGCAACATTCATGCAACAAATAAAAGTTAAATTTCTAAAATTAACTGGTTTCTTTAATTTATAAGCATGATATTCATTACCCAAATTACATAATTCTTTTAAAGGATAGAAAGAATCTCCTTGGAATACAGCATCAAACTTATTAAAATCTAAGTCACAAATAACAACAGCATTTCCATCAAATTCTTTATCAGCGTTTAATAAAGCATCTACTATTAACTCTTTATTAACATTAACATCTTCATCAAATTCAATTTCAATAACTGGCATATCTAAATGTTTTTTTAATGATTCTAAAACCATTGTTTTACCAGAACCTGTTGGTCCATAAAAACAAATATTATCATGCATTAAATATTTATCACGAGAAGGTAAATTAGAATCATTTAAGTCACGATTAAAGAAGATTGTTTGAACTAGTTCTCTAGTTGCTCCTTTTTGACATTTTGTTTCATCAAAAATCTTATTAACACAATCATCTATTTTATTTTCTAACTCATTACCTTTTGCTTTAATTGGCATTATTTCCTCAAACTTCGAACTAACTAGTTTTTTCTCTTCTTCATCAGAAACTACTACTAGTCCATTATCTTCATAAAATATAGTTTTTTCTTTAAAACCTTTTGCATTTAATTCTTCTTCTGTTCCCGTATCATAAAATTGAAGTTTATTAGATGATAATCTATTATTCAAATTATCAAATCTATTTCCCGGAGTAGTTTCTGGCACTACAAAATCACATTGATAGTATGTTTTACCATTAAACTCCAACTTACGAAATAACGCAGTTAATTTTCCTTCAAACGTTTTTGTCATAGTATCACCGCCATAGTTGTTTATTATAAACACATTTTTTTAAAAATAAAAGTCTACTTGTCACCTTTATAGAAAATTGCAGGCATAATTATTGAATTTTTATACTTTGTATTTAAATTATCCATTATTTTTTGGATATCATCATTATCTTCTTCTTCAAAGAAAGATACTTTTGAAGTTTTATTTTTCGTTAAATTATCTAGTCTAATACCTAGTAATCTAAATGATTCACTCTTATCAATATCTCTTAATAATTCACATACTTTTTCATATATTTCCATAGTATTATTAGTTGATGAATTAAGAGTTAGTTGATGAGAGATATTTTTAAATGAACTTGTTCTTACTGTAATTGCAATTGTATTCGCATATAAATGACTATTTCTTGCACGTAGTCCAATCTCTTGAGATAGTTTTAACAAGATCTTTTTTATTTCATTAAGATTATCCGTATCCTTCATTAATGTTCTTGAAATACTAATAGATTTATTATCCCCATAATCATTAACTACTGGAGAATCATCTAT
>JAEEGF011576772.1_pt1 | contig 10639 bp, 8 predicted proteins | sample 9134171 | NCBI WGS metagenome assembly JAEEGF01 (sample SAMN16246542, study PRJNA631951) | gut metagenome | biome: gut microbiome; feature: rumen; material: AP-attached | host: Bos | place: Iran: Karaj | collected 2018-10 | reverse complement strand
GGCAACATGCTCTTTTCCGGAGGAGAAGATACAACAACTTCAGGCCTTGCATCAACTCAGTTGTCTGTTAAAGCCAAAGCTGAGCAGCTTGTTAAATCTGAGGTTAAGAAGGTTTTGCTTGGAACCAAGTTGTATGACAACATCGAGGTTGCAAGTAACCTGGTGATGGATTTTTCGAAAAAGGAAGTAACAGATCATCAGTATACACCAGCGGAAGACCAGACTCAGGGTGTACTTAGCCACGAAGATACATATAATGCTGAAAATGTAAACGGTATTAGCGGTATTCCTGGAACAGATTCCAACGCCGATGATGAAACAACTTATGTTACTCTTGACAATACTAACTCGACATCATCAATAACTGAGGAGTCAAGAGATTACCTTCCAAATGAGAAGATAACTACGGAATCCAGCGTGCCTGGTGCTATAAAGTACAACGAGTCTTCAATTTCTGTTTCTGCAATAAACTACCTTGTTATGAAACAGGAAGATTATAAACCTGATGAGCACGACGGAGCTACCTGGGAGGATTTTAAGGCAAAAAATACTGAACCTGTAGCGTTGGAAGTGCCAGAAGAAATGATCAATGTAGTTTCAAAGGCAACTGGTATCAAGGCTGAAAATGTTGCGATGGCAGCATATACAGAGTACGTGTTCTTTGACAGAACAGGTGCAAACATAACTGTCACAGATATACTTCAGATCGTGCTGATCCTTGTGATCCTTGGACTTTTAGCATTCATCATCATAAGAAGTATGTGGACTTCCAAGAAGACAGAAGAGGAGCCAGAGCAGCCAGAACAGCTTTCTGTTGAACAGCTCCTTGAGTCAACACCTGAGGAGGTTCTTAGTGATATTGAGATGGATACAGGATCTGAAACAAAGAGACTTATTGAGAAGTTTGTGGATGAGAATCCTGAAGCTGCTGCAACACTTCTTAGAAACTGGCTCAATGAAGATTACGGCTGATCATTTGCTCTTTATTAAAAAAGGTTTTGTGAGGGAATTGTTATGATGGACATGCAAACTGGCGGAAATCCCTTAATCGCCGATTTTACAGGAACTCAAAAAGCAGCGATTTTGCTGATCGCCCTTGGGCCAGAAAAATCATCTGCCATATTTAAGCATCTCAAGGAAGAGGAAATTGAGGAGCTGACACTTGAAATTGCCAACACAAGAAGTGTCACATCTCAGATCAAGGAAGCTGTCCTTGAAGAGTTTTACGGCGTTTGTCTTGCTCAGCAGTATATTGCTGAAGGTGGTATCACCTATGCTAAAGAGCTTCTTGAGAAAGCCCTTGGTGAAGACAAGGCTCTTGATGTTATCAGTAAGCTTACTGCATCACTTCAGGTTAAACCTTTTGAATTCATCCGTAAAACTGAGCCATCACAGCTCCTTACCTTCATACAGGATGAGCATCCTCAGACAATTGCCCTTATTCTTTCCTATATGTCAGCATCCCAGAGTGCTATGATCCTTTCTGCTCTGGCACCTGACAGACAGGCTGACGTAACAAAGCGTATTGCATCCATGGACAGAACAAGTCCGGATACCATAAAAGAGGTAGAAAAAGTATTGGAATCCAAGCTGTCTTCTCTTGTAAACCAGGATTACACCATTATTGGCGGTGTAGATGCAGTTGTAGAAATCCTCAATACTGTAGACCGTGCCACAGAGAAACATATTATGGAGACTCTGGAAATCGAAGAGCCAGAGCTGGCAGACGAGATCAGAAAGAAGATGTTCGTATTCGAAGATATTCTTCTTCTGGACGACCGTTCTATCCAGAGAGTGCTGCGTGAAGTTGAGAATTCTGACCTTGCTCTTGCATGTAAGAGTGCTACTGAGCAGGTACAGACTGCAATCTTCAACAACCTCTCTAAGCGTCTTGCAGCTATGATCAAGGAAGATATGGACTTCATGGGACCTGTACGAATGAAGGACGTAGAAGAAGCTCAGCAGAAGATCGTAAATGTCATCAGAAAGCTTGAGGATTCTGGTGAGATCGTAATCTCCAGAGGTGGAGGTGATGAACTAGTTGTCTAATCTTTTTAAAGCTGGTTACGTAACCTACGACAGCACAGAAACCAGGATCATTGATAATAATGACCTTGCCAATAAAAAGATCGAAGCGTTTCAGGAACAGGAACTTAAACGTCAGAGAACCCAGATGATCCAGGAGGACAGCTATCCGGATATGGAATCTGGGGAGGACTTTATTCCTGGTATTGAGATGGAACAGCTTTCTCAATTAACAGAGGATCAGAGTATGCTAGAGCCAGTTCCTGATCCTCAGTTTGATATGGAAGCAATGCAGGCTGAGATGGATCTTAAGATCCAGCAGGCTCAGGAGCAGGCTGATATGATCATCCAGAATGCCCAGCAACAGGCAGATGCCATAATGCAGGATGCCATGCAAAGGGGGCATGATGAGGGATATCAGGCGGGATATCAGGAAGGCGCCATGGCTGCTCAGGCCCTTAAGGATGAGATCAATCAGCAAAGGGGCGACCTTGAAAAGGAGTATCAGCAGATAGTAGATGAACTTGAGCCTGAAATGGTTGATGTTCTTACCCAGATCTATGAGCATGTTTTTAATATTGAACTTAGAGAAGATAAAGGGATCATACTTCATCTTTTAAAGACCACTCTTTCAAGAATAGAACCAGGCAAGGACCTTATAGTTCATGTTTCTTCAGATGACTACGATGATATCATGGACGAAAAAGAAACTCTAAATGCCTGTGTTACATCTCCTAATACCACTATGGAGATAATAGAAGATCCGCTTCTTAAAGAAAATGAATGCATGATCGAGTCTGACAGTGGTGTATTTGACTGCAGTCTCGGCGTGGAGCTGTCAGAGATATCAAGAAAGCTTAAATTATTGTCCTTTGACAGAAAAAGAAGATAACGGTGGAAAAATATGCTTGTTTCTTCAGTTGATCTATCCAAATACAAAAAAATGCAAAATGCTCCATTTTACCGGACTAGAGGTAAGGTGGTCAATGTTATTGGACTTACTATCGAGTCGGCAGGACCTGACGCCAAGCTTGGTGATATCTGCCTTATTTATCCCAAGAAGAAAGATAATGAGTCCCTTACTGAGTTTGTGGCAAAACCATCCATGGCTGAAGTTGTTGGCTTTAAGGATGGCCATGTCCAGCTGATGCCTTATGAAAACACCAGTGGAATTGGAAATGGAAGTATTGTTGAAAACACTGATTCACCGCTTCGAGTAAGCGTGGGTGAAGGTCTTCTTGGAAAGACCCTTGATGGTCTTGGAAGGATCGATGGAACCAGCTACGGCCAGGGAACTGCTCTTGAAGGCGGTATTGCCTACTCTGTTGAAAACCAGCCTCCGGATCCCATGACAAGAGATCCTATTTCAGAAGTTCTTTCTCTTGGAGTTAAGGCTGTTGACGGCCTTCTTACTGTTGGTAAGGGCCAGCGTATAGGCATTTTTGCAGGATCTGGTGTTGGTAAGTCCACACTTCTTGGAATGTTTGCAAGGAATACCCAGGCAGACATCAATGTCATAGCCCTTATTGGAGAGCGTGGCAGGGAGGTTCGTGAGTTCATAGAAAGAGACCTTGGTGAAGAGGGTATGCAAAGGTCCATAGTTGTCTGCGCTACATCAGACAAACCTGCCCTTGAGAGACTTAAGGCTGCCAAGACAGCTACATCCATAGCTGAGTATTTCAGAGATAAGGGAAAAGACGTACTCCTGATGATGGATTCACTTACCCGTTTTTCAATGGCCCAGAGGGAAATCGGTCTAGCATCAGGAGAACCGCCGGTATCCAGGGGATATCCGCCTTCAGTTTACGCTGAGATGCCCAAGCTCCTTGAGAGGGCAGGAAGGTCACGAAGCGGATCCATAACAGGACTTTACACAGTCCTCGTAGATGGTGATGATATGAATGAGCCTATTACAGATACCGCCAGAGGTATCTTGGATGGTCATATCGTACTTAATCGTAAGCTCGCGCAAAAGAACCATTACCCGGCTATAGATGTTCTTGCTAGTATTTCCAGATGTATGTCAGCTATTGCTGATCCTGAGCACAAGAAGGCTGCAGGTAAGCTTAAAAATGTTCTGGCTACATATAATGACGCAGAGGACCTTATCAATATAGGTGCTTATAGAAGCGGCGCCAACAAAAACATCGACTATGCCCTTTCTAAGATAGAGATGGTTAACGCTTTTCTTATGCAGGAGACTGATGAGAAATTTTCTTTTGAAGAAATAAGGTCCCAGCTGATCAATATGTTTGCGGATTAAGAGATGATGGTTTATGGCAAGATTTGTTTATAGAATGCAGAGCGTTCTAAATATCAAGCAGCAGACTGAAAACCAGACAAAAATGGAGTTTGCGCTGGCTCAGAATGAGCTCAATGAGCAGCTTGATATACTTGATGAATATGTTAAGAGAAAAGAGAGATACCTTAAGGAAGCTGAAGAGCTTCGAAATGAAGATTCGCTAAAGCTTCAGGATATCCTGGATAATCAGTATGCCACTGCTCAAATGGACGTCATGATAAAACAGCAGTCCATGGTAGTAAAGCAGTATGAAGAGCGCGTTGAAAAAGTGAGAGTTAAACTTACAAGAAATGTCCAGGAAAGAAAGATGCAGGAATCCTTAAGAGAGAGGGCATTTGCAGAATTTCTCGAGGAGCAGAAGCAGGAAGAAGCAAAAGAAAACGACCAGCGAAGCAGCTTTACCTACGCACAAAGACAAAAGGAAGAATAATAAATGGCTGATACCAGTTTATTAAATGGCCCGGAAGATCCCAAAGCGGCGAAGGCCAAGCTAAAAGCAGATAAAAAAGAATATGCAAAAAAGCTTAAGGAACAAAGAAAAGCCCAGAAGGAACAGGAGAGAGAATTTGCCGACAGGTCTGCTGAAATTAACGGAGACAACGCAGGTGGTCTGGCAACACTGGTTATCACATTCCTGATCATACTGATCTGGCTTGCTATCATGGCTCTTTTGGTAAAGCTGGATGTGGGAGGCTTTGGTTCAGATATCCTGGCTCCCCTTATCAAGGACGTTCCTTACCTAAACCTGATACTTCCTGATGGATCAGTTCAAAAAGAGACTGAAACCACTCCAGTTGTTGTTGATGGCACCATGGTAACAGATGGCACTCAGGAAGGAGCAAGTCTATCTACCTTAGATGACGCCCTTGCCTATATCAAGAGACTTGAAAAGGCTCTTCAATCAGAAATGGAGCAAAATAGTGCGCTGACTGCCGAAAACGAAAAACTTAAAGCAGAAGTAGCACGGCTTGAACCTTTTGAACAGCAGCAAAAGTCCTTTTATGAGGAAAAGGCCAAGTTCTATGAAGAAATAGTATATGGGGAAAATGCTCCTGATGCTGAGCAGTATCAGGCTTACTATGAGATGATCGATCCAGACAACGCAGCAGAGATATATAAAAAGATCATTCAGGGTCAGGCTGATGATGCGGCAATAAAGGCTTTTGCCACAACCTATTCAGGCATGAAAGCTAAGTCAGCAGCCAAGATATTTGATGAGATGGTTAAAGAAAACCAGATCACATTGGTTGCCAAGATACTTGCGCAGATGAGTGTTGAAACAAGGGGAGATATTCTGGCAGCCATGGAAGAGGCTAATGCTGCCAAGCTTACACAGCTTTTGGAGCCAACATCTTTGGAAAATAAATCTACTAAGGTTACTGGATAAATGTGTTGCAAGAAGGGCTGTGAAATAGCAGGATATTTCACAGCTTTTTGTTATAAAAAAGAGGAAAGTAAGGGGAAAGTTATGAAGAAAAAGTTTTTGGCGTTGCTGCTTGTTATGGCCATCAGTGCTTCTATGATCGGCTGTGCTGCGGCTAAATCACCGGATTCGGTTCAGGAAGTTACTGAGCAGGAATCAAAAGAGGAAAGTGCAGAAGTTACTACTGAAAGCTGTACTTCAGAAACATCTGAAGAAGCAGTTCCCGAGGATACTGAAAAAGAAGATAATTCAGCACTTGTCACTGGGGAGAACATGCTGAAGAATGGGGATTTTTCAGAAGGAACTGATCCATGGTACACGTTTTGCCAAAATGGTAATGCGGAACTTAGTGTGAATGGAGATGGCGAACTTGATGTTGATATAAAGAGCGTTGGTACTGTAGCTCATGGAGTACAGCTGTATCATGATGGATTTTCTCTGGAAGAAGGATGCGTTTACAAGATTTCTTTTGACGCCTCATCTGATGTGGATGATAAGATCCTGGAAATGAGATTCCAGCTTAATGGCGGTGATTATCACGCTTACTATCTTGAAAATGTAACAGTTGGCAAGGATAAACAGCACTATGAATACACCTTCACCATGAATGAGACTGGAGATCCTGCTCCCAGATTTTGCTTTAATATGGGTGCTATAGGAACTATGGACAGTAAAACTCCTGAGCATCACGTATATCTTAGTAACGTCATCCTTACCCTTGAAGATGCAACAAACAGAGTAGCTGGAAACTGGGCAGTTGATATTCCTGATATTGCTGTAAATCAGATCGGATATCTTCCTTCAGCATATAAGAGCGCCACCTTAAGAGGAGTTGCTCTTACTGGAAGCGCAGCTCTTATTAACGAAGCTACCGGGGAAACAGTATTTGAAAAGAAAATTGGAAGCAGCATAGATGATCCTGACACTGGAGATAAAGAGGCTATCTTTAATTTCTCGGATATAAAGGATGAAGGAACGTACCATGTGGAAGCTGGAGGCGTGGTTTCTCCTTCCTTTAAGATTTCTTCCGATGTTTATGATGAAGCATTTAAGGCATCAATTAAAATGCTTTATTACCAGAGATGCGGAACTGAACTTTCCAAGGATCTGGCAGGTGATTTTGCTCATCCGGTATGCCATACACAAAGTTCTGTCCTTTATGAGGACAGGTCAAAGAGTCTTGATGTAACAGGCGGATGGCACGATGCAGGCGACTACGGAAGATACTCTGTAGCAGGAGCCAAGGCTGTAGCTGATCTGCTTCTTGCCTATGAGAATTATCCTGATGTATTTGATGATAATGTTGGAATCCCTGAAAGCGGAAATGGTATTCCAGACATCCTTGATGAAGCTAAGTACGAGCTTGACTGGCTCTTAAAGATGCAAAGAGATGACGGCGGTGTTTACCACAAGGTAACATGCAGAAACTTCCCTGGCGAGATAATGCCTGAGAATGAGACAGAAGAGCTTGTTATCATGCCGGTAACAACTACCGCAACAGCAGATCTTGCAGGCGTAATGGCAATGGCAAGCCGTGTATATTCGGATATTGATAAAGAATATGCTGGCAAATGCCTTGAGGCTGCTAAAAAAGCTGCTGCCTACATTGATAAGACTGAAATAGATACCGTAGGTTACAAGAATCCTTCAGACATCTCAACCGGCGAGTATGAAGATGTATGTGATATTGATGAGAGATTCTGGGCTTATGCTGAGCTTTATAAGACTACGGACGATAAGGCATATGAAGAGTCGCTTAAAACAGTACTTCCTGATAATGGCTATTCTCTTGGATGGCAGGGTGTTGCAGGATATGGTGGATATGCCTATCTTTCAGCTGATGGACAAGATACACAGACTCTCGATATGGTTAGGGAAGAAGCTTCAAAATACGCTAAAGAGGTTATTTCAAACTCTGCCAAGTATTCTTATGGATCATCAATTGTTGGTGCATACCCATGGGGCAGTAATCTTACAATTGCCAATAACGGTGAGTATCTGTTCATGATGAACGGACTTATTGACAAGGTAAATAAGAATGTAGCTGATATGCAGCTTAATTATCTTTTTGGCAATAATTCAACAGGTTATTCATTCCTTACTGGCTTTGGAACTACCTATGCAGATCACCCTCACCACAGACCATCACAGGCTATGGGAGTTACTGTTCCTGGAATGCTTGTTGGCGGACCAAACAGTGGACTTAATGATGCTTATGTACAAAACGTACTTCAGGGTGCTCCAAGTGCAAAGTGCTATGCAGATAATTCCCAGAGTTACTCCACAAATGAGATCACGATATATTGGAATTCACCTCTAATATATCTTCTTGCAGCTGAAATAGCTCAGGAAAACTAATATAAGAAAAAGCTGTGGCTAATTTGTCACAGCTTTTTTGAAAAAAATCTGTTTTGAGGGTTAAGTATACATTTTAATATCCGATATACATAGCGTAAGACTATAGGCAAATTATGCCTGTGGTATAAAACTAAATACTGAAAGGAGGATTTAGATGGGCGGTGCAAACAGTGCAGTAGGCGCCATTGCAGCTTACTTAACACAGGGCACTGCAGCGAATGTTTCAAATGTCTCAACTCAGAAGAATTCTTCTAAGGCAGCTGCAACAAGCTTTGACAACATTTTGAACAAGGTTTCTGATACTTTTGTTCAGACCAAGACAGTAGATGTTTCAAAGGATGTAAACAAACAGCTGGCCAGTACAAAAGAGACAAATCAGGCCGAAACAAAGACAGTTAACCTCAATGATCAGACAAATAACACAAACGTTGTTAATGAAAAAGTATCAGAAACAGATCAGGTTACTGAAAACCAGATGACGGTCACAAATGAAACAGGTAATGCAGAAGTAAATGAAAAGCTGCAGGAAGCCATTAACGAAGCGGGGGAAGAGATCATCTCCCAGATTGCAGAAACTTTTGATATCTCTGAAGAAGAAATAGTAGATGCAATGCAAATACTTGGCCTTATGGCTGCAGATCTTTTGAATCCGGCAAACTTAACACAGCTGGTTACAGAGATCCAGGGACAGGGCGAAGCCATTGATCTTATCACAGATTCTGATATATATACATCACTGCAGGACCTCATGGAGGGTGCGGAGAGTATGAAGAGCGGACTTATGAATGAGTTCGATCTATCAGAAGAAGAATTACAGACAGCAATTGAAGATACAGGCAAAAGCTTTAAGGGAATGTTTGAAGGTGTAGCTGATGAGAGAAATTTAGCTGACCTCGAACAGGAAATCCCACAAGCGCCATTAAAAGAAATTGATGCTGGAAAAACAAACGCATCCGTGTCTGAGGCCTTCGAAAAGGGCGAAACAGAAGAAACTCCAGTTGTTATCGAAACTGATCAGAGAAGTGGAGATAATAAGGGCAACCTTCAAAACGAAGCTCAGTCAACAAATCTTTTCAATCAGGTAATGAACAACATAGCTGATGCGGCGGCTGAAACAGATACTTCATCTTACGCCAGCTTGTCTGACAGAACCCAGATGGAAGATATAATCAGACAGATCACGGAACGAATCACAATTTCACAGACACAGACAGACACATCCATAGAAATGCAGCTTCATCCAGCAAGCCTTGGCCATGTGAATATTCTTTTGACAAGCGGCAAAGATGGTATAGTTGCAAAGTTTACTGCTCAGAACGAGATCGTTAAGGAAGCGGTGGAAGCTCAGATGGCACAGCTTCAGCAAAAGTTCAACGAGCAGGGAATAAAGGTAACTTCAGTAGAAGTCACAATTGCAAGCCACGGATTTGAGCAGAATCTCGATCAGCAGGGCGACAGACAGCCAAGGGAAGCATCACAGGAAAAGAAGGTAAAAGGTCTTAGAAGGATCAATTTATCAGAGCTATCGGATGATGAAATGGCAGAGCCGGAAAACGAAGCTGAGAGAATTGCAGTATCTATGATGGAAGCAAATGGAAGTACAGTTGACTTCAGCGCATAAATTTAGGGAGGCCAGTTATGGCAGATACAAGTTCAGTAAGTGCAATCATTAAAAATGGTGAAGTTGTTAATTCAGGTATAAAGACTGAAGATCAGAAAGCGGCATCTAAAACTACTCCAAATGGATATGATAAGGATGCTTTCATGCAGATCCTGGTTGCTCAGATGAAGTATCAGGACCCAATGGAGCCAACATCTAACACTGAGTATATTTCTCAGTATGCGACATTTACTCAGGTTGAGCAGCTTTCAAATATGGCTAATGCCATGAGTCTTTCAAGGGCTTCTGAGATGGTTGGTAAGACTGTTACCATTACTCAGACTAATGCTGAAAATGGAACAACTTCAGAAATTCAGGGCGTTGTAGACTATGTTACCTACAGTGGAAATAAGGCTTACTTAAACATCAATGGAACAGCCTATGACATTGACAATGTATCACAGGTTCTCGCAACAGATTATGTTGATGCACTGGAAGCAGTTGAAGATTTCCAGAAGGCCATCGATAAGCTTCCAAATCTGGATATGATAACTGAAGAGGAACATGGCGAGACCATTGATAACATGTACACATATTACAACGACATAATGGATAAGAAAGCCAAGAACCTCATGAATAAGAATTATGTCACATCACTTCTTCAGTACGTAAACAGAATTGATGACATAAGAGAAGATTCACACAGAACCTTTAAGAAAGCTGATGAAGTTTAACATCAGTTAACAAATGGAGGACAAATAAATGATAATGGATGATCAAAGGTTCATGTCCATTGGCCAGGTCCAGGATCAATATTTAAATCCTAATACTCCTAAAGCAGGCAAAGATAAAAATTCTTTGCCTGTAGGAGAAAATTCTTTTGCCCAGGTACTAAATAAAGTTAAGGTTGCATCCGATATTAATAACAGTG
>JAEEGF010665736.1_pt1 | contig 10639 bp, 12 predicted proteins | sample 9134171 | NCBI WGS metagenome assembly JAEEGF01 (sample SAMN16246542, study PRJNA631951) | gut metagenome | biome: gut microbiome; feature: rumen; material: AP-attached | host: Bos | place: Iran: Karaj | collected 2018-10 | reverse complement strand
TTTCCATCAAAAACCAGGAGCTCGCCATCCGTCCCGGGAGCGATCACGATTCGATTTCCTCCGTGGAGAGCAGTGACCGCGAGTCGGATACCAACTGGTTCTACATCATCTGAGACCGTGAAAGCAAGAAAGGACAGTTTTTATGAAGTGGGTCAGATTCCGGATCAAAACGGTGACGGGTGCGGAAGACATCATCATCAGCACGCTTTACGATATCGGACTCGAGGGCGCGCAGATCGAGGACAAAATTCCGCTCTCCCCTCTGGAGAAGGAGCAGATGTTCGTCGATATCCTGCCCGATGTGCAGGCCGATGACGGCATCGCCTACCTGAATTTCTTTGTGGAAAAGCAGGAGGACGGTACGGTTTCGGCGGAGGGGGAGACCCTGGAGATCGCCGGGCTGCAGAGACGGATCGAAGAGGAGCTCGAGGAGCTTAAAAGCTTTCAGCTGGATATCGGGGAAGGCAGCATCACGGTGGATGAGACCGAGGACATCGACTGGATCAACAACTGGAAGCAGTATTTTCATCAGTTCTGGATCGATGACATCCTTGTCATTCCCTCGTGGGAGGATGCGCAGGCCGAACCGAAGCCCGGGGAGCCGGATCATGGAGAGCCTTCCCTGGTCCTTCACATCGATCCCGGAACGGCCTTCGGAACCGGAATGCATGAGACCACGCAGCTGTGTATCCGTCAGCTGCGCAGGTACGTAACCCCGCAGACGGAGCTTCTCGATGTCGGAACCGGCAGCGGGATCCTGTCCATCCTGGCTCTGAAATTCGGCGCCGGACACGCCATCGGAACCGACCTCGATCCCTGTGCCGTGGAGGCGGTCGCACAGAATTGCAGAGCGAACGGGATCGATCCTTCTTCTTTTGAGATGTTCATCGGCAATATCATCGACACTCCGGAAGTGCAGGAACGGGTGGGCTTTGAGAAATATGACATTGTTGTCGCCAACATTCTGGCGGAGGTTCTCGTTATGCTGACACCGGTGATCGTCCGTCAGCTGAAGCCCGGCGGCATCTACATCACCTCCGGGATCCTGGATATCCGGGAGGATATGGTGCGGAAGGCTGTGGCAGACGCGGGACTGGAGCTTCTGGAGGTCACGGCACAGGGCGAGTGGCGGAGTGTGACGGCCCGGAAGCCTCTGTGATACGCGCGGGAACAGTTGGTAAGGAAGCAGTATGTATCAGTTTTTTGTGGAGGAATCGCAAATCCATACGCAGGAGCGCCGTGTTCTCATCACCGGGAGCGATGTGAATCACATCAAAAATGTGCTTCGCATGCGTCCGGGGGAGGAGATCAGTGTCAGCAACGGACGGGACGGGCGGGACTACCGCTGCGGGATTCTGGAGCTGACGGAAGACGCCGTGATCTGCGAGCTTCGTTTTATCCGGGAGAGCTCGAATGAGCTTCCGGTGGAGGTGACGCTGTATCAGGGACTTCCCAAGTCGGACAAGCTCGAGCTCATCATCCAGAAATGTGTGGAGCTCGGCGTCACCCGGATCGTGCCGGTACAGACGAAGCGCTGCATCATGAAGCTGGATCCGAAGAAGGAAGAGAGCAAACGCGCCCGCTGGCAGGGGATCGCGGAGGCTGCGGCCAAGCAGAGCAAGCGCGGGATCATCCCGGTGGTGGACCGGCAGGAACCCTTTGCCCATGCGCTCGAGGAGAGCCGTCAGCTGGATCTGGTTTTGATCCCTTATGAGCTGGCAGAGGGAATGGAGCGCACCCGGGCGCTGCTGGGAAGCGTAAAGCCGGGGATGCGGATCGGCATCTTCATCGGGCCGGAGGGCGGCTTTGAGGAGGAGGAGATCCGGCTGGCAGAGGCAAGCGGCGCGCAGCCAATCACGCTGGGAAAGAGGATCCTGCGCACGGAGACCGCCGGGATGGTGGTCCTCGGCTGGCTCGGATATCTCACGGAAGGACTGGGACAGGAATGAGAGAGATCTATCTGGACAATTCCGCCACCACGATGGTGGCGCCGGAGGTCGCGGACCGGATCCGCGAGGTGATGTGTGTAAGTTACGGCAATCCCTCCAGCATGCACTCCAAGGGAGTGGAAGCGGAGCGGATTCTCCGGGAGGCTAAGAACCGCCTGGCCTCCCTTTTAAAATGCGAGGAAAAGAATCTTCTCTTTACCTCCGGCGGAACGGAGTCGGACAATCTGGCCATCATCGGTGCAGCCATGGCCTCCGTGCGGCGGGGAAAGCACCTCATCACAACCCGGATCGAGCATCCGGCGGTCCTGCAGACTATGAAATATCTCGAGGATCAGGGCTTTTCCGTGACGTACCTCGGAACGGATTCCTGCGGCCGGGTAAGCTCAGGGGAGCTGCGGGAGGCCATCACGGATCAGACGACCCTCGTGTCGGTCATGCATACCAACAATGAGATCGGTTCCCTTCAGCCCATCGAGGAGCTCGGGGCGATCATCAAGGAGTGCAATCCGGATACGCTTTTCCATGTGGACGCCGTGCAGGGCTTCGGAAAGGCCTGGATCTACCCGAAACGGATGAAGATCGATCTGCTCTCCGCGAGCAGCCACAAGATCCACGGTCCGAAGGGAGCAGGGCTCCTCTACGTCGGCGACCGAGTGAGGATCCTGCCAATCTCCTACGGAGGCGGGCAGCAGGGCGGCCTGCGAAACGGCACGGAAAATGTGCCGGGGATCGCGGGGATGGCGCTGGCGGCAGGGCTCCTGTACGCGCATCTCGAGGAGGATGCGGAGAAGCTGTATGACCTGAAAATGCGCCTGATCCGGGGCGTGAAGGACCTTGGCGGCGTGCGGATAAATGGTCTTCTTCCCGCACCGGAGGGGACTTCCGACGGCGACGGACGGACGGTCACCCTCGGCGATGAGACTTTTACGATCGCCGGGACCGCACCCCATATCGTCAGCATTTCCTTTACCGGCGTTCGCAGCGAGGTGCTGCTCCACGCGCTGGAGGAGGAGGGCATCTACTGCTCCGCGGGAAGTGCCTGTTCCACCCACAAGCCGGCACCGTCCGCCACCTTGCAGGCGATCGGACTTGCGCCGGGACTGATCGGATCCACGCTTCGGTTCTCGTTTTCCGTATACACGACGGAGGAGGACATCGACGCAACCATAGAATGTCTGAAAGTAAAGCTACCCATGCTGCAGAGGTATACAAGAAGTTGAATAACAAGCTGTTTCGTTCTTTTATCATCAAATATGCGGAGATCGGCATCAAGGGCCGTAACCGCTACCTGTTTGAAAACGCGCTGATCGAGCACATCGAACGCGCGCTGAAGGGCTGCGAGGGAGATTTTACCGTCCGGAAGACGCCCGGCCGGATTTTTCTCGATGCCGGCTCGGATTTTGATTTCGACGAGGTGGTGGAACGCCTGCAGAAGATCTTCGGGATCGTCGGGATCGCGCCTACCCTGACCCTGGAGGATGAGGGATTTGAGGTGCTTGCAAAGCAGGTGGTCTCCTATTTCCGCGATATGTACGGGGACCGGGAGGTGACCTTCAAGGTCAATGCCCGCCGTAATCGCAAGAATTACCCGAAAAATTCGATGGAGATCAACTGCGATCTCGGGGAAGCCATCCTGAATGCCTGCCCGAACAGCAAGGTGGATGTGCACCGGCCCGAGATCATGCTGGAGGTGGAGATCCGCGATCATATCTATGTCTATTCCGAGATCCTGCCGGGACCGGGCGGAATGCCGGTCGGCACGGGCGGTCACGGAATGCTGCTGCTCTCCGGCGGCATCGATTCGCCGGTGGCCGGCTGGATGATCGCCAAGCGTGGAGTTACGATCGATGCGGTGTATTTTCACGCACCGCCCTATACCTCAGAGCGCGCGAAGCAGAAGGTGATCGACCTGGCCCGGATCATCTCCGCCTACACCGGTCCGATCCATCTGCACATCATCAATTTTACGGATATTCAGCTCCGGATCTATGAGAAATGTCCGCATGACGAGCTGACGATCATCATGCGCCGCTATATGATGCGGATCGCGGAAAAGCTGGCGATAGATAGCGGTGCCCTCGGCCTGATCACGGGAGAGAGCATCGGACAGGTGGCCTCGCAGACGATGGCGAGCCTGGTGGCGACCAACGAAGTCTGTACACTGCCTGTGTACCGTCCGCTGATCGCATTTGACAAGCAGGACATCGTGGAGATCTCCGAGCGGATCGGAACCTATGACACCAGCATTCTGCCCTACGAGGACTGCTGCACCATCTTCGTCGCAAAGCACCCGGTCACCAAACCGAACGTGAATGTGATCCGCCGGCACGAGCACAATCTCGATGCGGAGATCGAACCGCTTCTCGAGGCGGCTTATGCAAGCGACGAGATCGTGACCGTGGGCGAAGCGTAAGGAAGCTCTTGTGATAAGGGAAGTGCGCAAGGAAAGTTTGCAAGGAAAGTGCGCAAGGAAGCACTTACGATAAAGGAAGTGCGGGAGGAAGCTCCCCAGAGAAAAGAAAAAGCCCCGGAGGAAATCCTCCGGGGCCGGTATAGCAAAAGAAGTTAAACGAGATACTGCTCCAGAACCTTCATAACATCCTCAGCACCGCCTTCGGTGTGGATGTTCAGATCGATGGGCTTGGAAAGATCCAGGGAGAAGATACCCATAATGGACTTAGCATCGATGACATAACGGCCGGATACCAGATCAAAATCATAATCAAATTTGGTGATGTCGTTGACGAAGGACTTAACCTTGTCGATGGAGTTCAGGGAAATTTTAACAGTTTTCATTTCAATTTTCCTCCTTCAGCATTATTGCTTTCAAGCTTCTTTTCTTTTTTCTTCTTCTCTTTTGCTACGCCCCCATAATATAGGCGTTTTTTGGAAAAGTCAAGGCAATTTATGAAAACTATCGCTTTTCACAACTTAGGCTGCAAGGTAAATTCCTATGAGCAGGAGATCATGCGTCAACTTGCCGAAGAACGGGGATATCGGGTCGTCGATTTTACGCAGGATGCCGATGTGTATGTCATAAACACGTGCACAGTGACCAATATCGCGGATCGGAAGAGCCGTCAGATGCTCCACCGCGCGAAGCAGAAAAACCCGAACGCCGTGGTGGTGGCGGTCGGATGCTATGTCCAGACGGGGATCGGAACCATCGAAAAGGACCCCTGCGTCGATATCGCCATCGGCAACAATCACAAGGCGCAGCTGATGGATATCCTCGAGCGCTACGAAGCGGAGCACCGGCAGCTGATCGTGCGGGATGCCATGGAGGATCTGTGCGGGTACGAAACGATGCGGCTTTCTACCGCGACGGAGCATACCCGGGCCTATATCAAGATCCAGGACGGGTGCAACCAGTTCTGCTCCTACTGCCTGATCCCCTATGCGAGGGGCCGGGTGCGGAGCCGGGGCGCGGACGATATCCTGGAGGAGGTCCGGAATATGGTGGCGCTCGGTTGTCTCGAGGTTGTGCTGACCGGGATCCACATCAGCTCCTACGGGATCGATCTGGATCCGGAAGGGTGGCGTGAAGGGCTGCAGAAGCGCAGGGAAGGAACGGAAGGAGCGGACGCACCCATGATCGATTATGCGGGCAGAAGTCTGCTGATCGAGCTGATGGAGGAGATCTGCAAGGTCCCGGGTCTGAAGCGTCTGCGTGTAAGCTCGCTCGAGCCGCGCATCATCACGGAGGAAAATGCAAGGCGGATGGCCGCGCTCCCGCAGCTGTGCCCGCATTTTCATCTCTCGCTGCAAAGCGGGTGCGATACGACGCTGAAGGCGATGAACCGGCACTATACGGCGGCGGAATATGCAAGGAGTGTGGGCCTTCTGCGGCGCTTCTTTGAGGCTCCCGCCATCACCACCGATGTCATCGTGGGATTTCCCGGAGAGAGCGAGGCGGATTTTGCCGAATCGCTGCGCTTCCTGGAGGAGACGGATTTTTACATGATCCATGTCTTCAAGTATTCGCGCCGCAAGGGAACGGCTGCGGACCGAAGGGGAGAGCAGGTGAGCGCGGAGGACAAGTCCGTGCGAAGCGACGCGGTTCTCGCCCTGACCGCACATCAGGCGAAGCGCTTCCGCGAAACATATGTCGGGCGCACCGCCGAAGTCCTGTGGGAAGAAAACCAGGTGCGCGGGGGCATCCTCACCCGCATCGGCCATACCCCCGACTACATTATGGTTTCCCTCCCCGCCTCGCATGCTACCCAACCCGTCGGCTCTATCGAAACCGTCCGGATCGCATCGCTCGCGGACGACGGAGTACTGGTCGCGGAACCGGGGTGACATGTTGAACGGGGTATACACAGTCACGGGCAGGGACCGCAGGCATTCTCATCGGGGACGTTCGCACTCCGGTGCACTGACGTAGCGGTACATAACGGGGCACAGTACGCCCCGTAAGTACCGACGTCAGCTGCACGGCCCCGATCGAGAAAGACCTGCGTCCCCTGCCCTGTCATTCTCTTTGTAATTGCATCTGTTCAGTTTCGAACGGGAAATAGTTGGATCCGAGCATCTGCAGTCCGTGTCTTGTCTTTTGCTCTGTGTCTGTCATCGGTCAGCTTCGAACGGGGAATTGCCCGATCCGAACCTCTGCCGAGCCGCCGGCACTTGGCGAAGCGAGGCGGTTCGCCGAAGCTGAGCCTAGTACCGCTGCGTGCGTCCAAAATGCTTGCATTTTGGAAAGGGCACTGAAGCGGGAGCGGGGTGAGGGCGGGCAATTTCCCGGCCGAAGCGTCACTGAGTCCTTACGAACTCTACTGTGCAAAACTTGATAAATCGCCGAAAATGCGGTATTATGTAGTATGTTTTAGTTTTTGGAGGAATCCCTATGCAGGAGAAATTAGATCATACCCAATACTTTGAAGTGGTCGAATCCGAGGTGGAAGCAGGCGCGGTCCTCGCTTCCGTATACCGTTCTCTGCAGGAGAAGGGCTACAACCCCGTCAACCAGATCGTGGGCTATATCATGAGCGGAGATCCCACCTATATCACCAGCCACAACGGCGCGAGAAGCCTCATCATGAAGGTCGAGCGCGACGAGCTGGTCGAGGAGCTGCTCGAATCCTACATCGACCATAAGGGATGGAATTAACATGCGCATTCTTGGGCTGGATTACGGGTCCAAAACCGTGGGCGTGGCGGTCAGTGATCCCCTCATGCTTACGGCACAGGGCGTGGAGATCATCCGCCGGGACCAGGAGAACAAGCTGCGCAGAACCCTTGCGCGCATAGAGGAGCTGATCGCCGAGTACGAGGTCGGGCGGATCGTGCTCGGACTGCCCCTGAACATGGACGACAGTGAGGGCTTCCGTGCGGAGGCAACCCGCGCATTTATGGAAAAGCTCCAGCGCAGGACCGGACTCCCCGTGGAGCTGTGGGACGAGCGCCTTACGACCGTTGCGGCGGATGAGATCATGAACGAAGCCGGCATCCGCGGAGCCGAGCGCAAAAAGCATGTCGACCGCATTGCCGCGCAGCTTATTTTGCAGGATTACATGGACCATCATACGGAACCGAAAAACTAACAACGAAACACACCCCGGGAGGGTGAATATATGAACGAAAACAAACCTGAGAAGATTATCTTTCAGCCGGACGGCGACGATCCCGTGGAATTCTTCGTATTGGAGCAGACCAAAATCGGTGGTGCGACCTATATTTTGGTGACGGATTTCGAAGAAGGCGACGGAGAGGCGCTGATCCTGAAGGACCTCAGCGAAGAGGGCGACGAGGAAGCCCGGTACATGATCGTATCGGACGACAATGAGCTCGCCGCGGTCGCGGGGGTCTTTGAGGACCTGCTTGAGGATGTCAAGCTGACCCGTGATACGGACGACGACACCTGATAATCTTCCGGGAGCCGGCTGCGGGGCGGATGCTTTGCGATGCGTCTTTCCCTGCGCGGCAGAAAACGGAGGAACCTTTGAGTAAAAAAAGAGAACAGGAGACACCGACTTCCAAGCTGAAGATCATTCCCTTGGGCGGCCTGGAACAGATCGGGATGAACATCACTGCCTTCGAATACGAGGACAGTATTATTGTGGTGGACTGCGGACTGGCTTTTCCCGCCGACGACATGCTCGGCGTGGATCTGGTCATTCCCGATGTCACCTACCTGAAGGACAATATTGACAAGGTAAAGGGCTTTGTCATCACCCACGGACACGAGGATCACATCGGCTCCATCCCCTACGTGTTCCGCGAGTTGAACGTACCGATTTACGCGACCCGTCTGACCATGGGACTGATCGAGAACAAGCTGACCGAGCACGGACTGATGGATCAGGTCCGGCGTAAGGTGGTCCGGTTCGGGCAGATCATCACTCTGGGGAGCTTTCGCGTCGAATTTATCCGCACCAATCACAGCATCGTGGATGCGGCAGCCCTTGCGATCTATTCCCCTGCGGTAACTGTGATCCACACCGGAGACTTCAAGGTGGATTACACACCGGTATTCGGAGATGCCATCGATCTGCAGCGCTTTGCGGAGATCGGCAGGAAGGGCGTTCTGGCGCTTCTGTGCGATTCCACCAATGCCGAGCGCCCCGGATTCACCCCTTCGGAGAAGACGGTCGGAAAGATTTTCAATACGCTCTTTGATGAGCATCGCAATACCCGTATTTTCGTCGCGACCTTCGCGTCCAATGTCGACCGCGTGCAGCAGATCATCAACAGCGCGTACAAGTACGGGCGAAAAGTTGCGGTCGAGGGCCGCAGCATGGTCAATATCATCGATGTCGCCCAGCGTCTCGAGTGCATTAAGATTCCCGAGAATACGCTGGTGGATCTGGATTCGCTGAAGAACGTGCCCCCCGAGAAGCAGGTCATCATCACCACCGGAAGCCAGGGGGAGAGCATGGCGGCGCTGAGCCGTATGGCGGAAGGTGTGCACCGCAAGATTACGATCGGAGCGGGAGATACCGTCATTTTTTCCTCCCATCCGATTCCCGGCAACGAGAAGCCGGTGACCAAGATCATCAACCAGCTCCTGCAGAAGGGGGCGGATGTGATTTTCCAGGATGTGCATGTATCCGGCCATGCCTGCCAGGAGGAGATCAAGCTGATCTACGCGCTGGTGCAGCCCCGCTACTCCGTGCCCGTTCACGGAGAGTACAAGCATCTTATGGCGCAGGCTGCGATTGCACAGGATCTCGGTTTTTCCAAGGACCGTATCAAGATTCTTTCAAGCGGAGACGTACTTGAGCTTGGACCTGATACCGCTGATATTACCGGTAAGGTTTCCGTAGGCGATATCCTCGTAGATGGATCCGGCGTAGGAGATGTAGGAAACGTCGTTTTAAGAGACAGACAGAGACTTGCTGCGGACGGAATTATAATAGTCTGCATGAGTATTACATCGGAAGGCCAGCTTATTGCAGGTCCCGACATAGTATCCAGAGGCTTTGTATATATCAAGGAATCCGAGGATCTTCTTTCACAGGCATCCGAGGTTGCTCTCATGACTGTGGAGAAATGCATTGATTCCGGAGCAGACTGGAATACGATCAAGACCTCCGTTAAGGATTCCATCGGAGATTTTGTATGGAAGAATCTTAAGCGTAAGCCCATGATCCTTCCCATAATCGAGGAAGTATAGGAGAAAGTTTTGGAGTACATCGAAGCTGCATTACAGACCTATATAGCCGCACTGAAAGGATCCGAAGTTTATCAGGAGTACAGAAGAGCCCTTGATGAACTTAAGAAAGATCCCGATTTAAAGCGCAGGGTTGATGATTTCAGGCTGAGGAATTATAATTTTCAGCAGTCCGATGACATCGACCTGGGCGAATATGATTCCTTCAGGACGGAGATGCTCGGTTTCAGAGCAGAGAATCCGGTAGCGGATCAGTTCTTTGAAGCGGAGCTTGCACTATGCAAGATGATGCAGGATACGACGTATCGTATCACCGAAGCACTTGATTTTGAGTAAGCGTTTGATACGCGGTTAAAGAGATGAATAAAAAGAAAGCAATGTTCTTGTCGCTCTCGGTTCTGGACATGGTCTTCAGAGTCGTGATGTGGGTAGTAATTATATATTTCGTAGTCAAGGGTGCCACCAGGTGCTATGACCTCGGATACAGGGTGTTTACCGAAGAGCCGGTTGCGCCCGTTGGATACGGAACGGAAGTAACTGTTGATGTTCCCGTAGATTTCAGCGCCAAGCAGCTTGGCGAACTTTTCGAGGAAAAAGGACTTACAAGAGATTCACTTCTCTTTGCCCTTCAGTATTACGCATCCGAATATCGTGAAGGCGTAAAGGGAGGCACTTACACTTTCAGAACCGATCAGACTGCTGAGGAGATGTTTGCACAGATTTCGGCCATTACCGAAGCCGAGGAAGCTGCGCAGTCTACAATCGATGGCGAACCGATCGAACCCAATGCCGACAATATCGCGGATCCCGAAGAGATCCCGGTTGAAGGCGAACTGCTTGAGGGGGCAGAGGGTACCGAGGAAACAGGTGAAAACTGATAAATTTGGGGGCGTCCTTAGGGACGCCCTTTTTCGGGAAAATAGTACATTATGCACATAGATCGCACCGAAAAATATATAGAGTTGACCTCTCTGCCGCTGACGGATGACCTTGAAGCAGTTAAAAACGAGGCACTTGAGGGAGGAATTCCCATCATCAGACCTTCCGTTTGCGGACTGCTCAGATTCCTAATGGG
>JAEEGF010487657.1_pt1 | contig 10639 bp, 6 predicted proteins | sample 9134171 | NCBI WGS metagenome assembly JAEEGF01 (sample SAMN16246542, study PRJNA631951) | gut metagenome | biome: gut microbiome; feature: rumen; material: AP-attached | host: Bos | place: Iran: Karaj | collected 2018-10 | reverse complement strand
GCTCACCGTCATAGTAGAATGTCATCTTGCCGGGTTCCCAGTCAACTGCATAGGTGTGGAAGTATCTGATGGCTGAGTCGAGCTTTGTGTAGCCGCTTCCTTTGTAAACATGGCTTGGAACACCCCAGTGAACAGTAGAGCAGGTCTCATCTTCATGAGTTCCGGTAGTCTCAAGGATATCAATCTCACCGGATACAGGCCATCCGCCGTAGATGGATGTGCTCTCAGGAAGCATCCAGAATGCAGGCCATGCACCCTTTGTCTGAGGAAGGGAGATCCTTCCCTCGATGTAACCGTAGGTGCTGTTGAAGAGCTCTTTGCCGGGGGTAGTGGTGCGAAGTCTTGCGGAGGTATACTTCTTGGTGCTCTCTGAAGCATAGTTGTAACCGTTCTTTTCATATGAAGCAGTGATACGAAGAAGTCCGTCGGGCGTTCCGTCATCGTTGAGGTCTTCGTTAACAGCTACGTTCTTTTGGTCGGATGTATAAGCCTGGAGCTCGTTGTTACCCCAGCCGTAGTTGCCGCAGTCTGTGGTTCCATCGCCCAGCTGATAGCCCCACTTATCAAGATTAAGGCCTGTAGCACTGTCGACGTTGGCGCCTTCGTAGTTGCCGTCAAACTCATCAGACCAGATAAGTGTATAGCCGTCCTTGTTCAGTCCCGGATCAGCATAATCATAGAGGTAGTTGTCCTCTGCATTGAAGTCGTACTCAAGTCCCTTTGCACCGATTGCTTCGCCGCCTGAGAGGGTGAGGTAATTGCCATTCGAATCGCTGATCCTGACATTCTCGATAGTAAGATTTCCTGTCAGGTTTGCAGCCTCGCATGCCATCTGACTAAGTGCAAAATAAAGTTTGTTGTCTGCGATGGCATTGATTGCAACTGAAGATGAGTACTCGTATGTTTCACCTGCTTTAAGGCTTATCGTATCTACAATCTGTCCTGAATCGTCAAGCTTGATCATAACGTTCTTGTCGATGGATGATGTGAGGTCAGCTGAAAGAGTATAGGTCTCACCAACTTCCAGACCAAGATTATAGAGCATATACTGAAGACCCCATTCGCCGTTCCAGCCATAGCTTCCAACTGCAAATTCAGCCTTAGTGTCTGTCTCTTTTACTGTTGCATTGGCTCCTGCCCAGTCGCTTCCCACATAGAGTTCGGTTTTGGAATCTGCAAGGCTGATAGCCCCTTCCTTGACACCGGCCTCTCTGTGAACATTTACCTTGAGATTGGAGATCACAATGGTATTCTGATCGCTTCCCCACTTGGTTCCAAGAGCGAAGAGTACCATCATATTATCGATATCAACTTCCTTATCTGTGGTGATGACCACTTTGGTCTTGCCGGCTGGAAGCTGAACGGTCTGCTCTGCGTAAACTGTGCCGTCGTTAGCATTGTCACCGAGCTTTACGAAGATTTCTCTTTCTACTTCTGAGCTGATATTGAAAGATACATCGTATTTTTTGTTCTCGGAGGTATCAACTATTTCCTTGAGCTGGATAGCCCAGTGTGAATCGTTACCCCAGTCATTGCCCCAGTCGCTTCCTGTTATGGTAGCCTTAACGCCATCATAGTCAACTGTAACATCTGTTCCGGCATCAATGTAATCGGGATGCTCAATTTCTTCAAAATTGATGCTGTCAGGGTCGATTTCATCCTCATCCTCTGCACCCTGATTTCCTGATCCGCTTTCGCCGGTACCGGGAGTGGTCTCGCCGGGAGTATCTGTACCGGGAGTGTTTTCGCCGGGGGTCTCTTCACCCGGAGTATCTTCTCCGGGAGTATCACTGCCATTTCCGCCGTTATCATCGGAAGGATTGCCGATGGTGACAGTAGTAGTTACAGCACCTGAAAGCTCGCCATCTTTTTGTCCCTGAAGCTCAATGAGATATTCGCCGTCTGCATAATCATCGGGATACCAGTGATAGCCCAGTGTCTGATCGGTATAAACCCTCTCATAGCCGTTGGCTGCGCAGGATATGGTTACAGTGTACAAGTCATATCCTGCAGCTCCCCATACAAAGCCTATGCCCTGTGCTGCGTCATAAGCGGCAACCTGGCCGAAGGGAAGAGAAAGTGACTCATTGACAGGCGTCTGTGCTGCGTAAGATGGAACACTTACCGCAGAGAGCGAAGACAATGAGAGAGCGAAGGCCATGGCGATGGCCATCCGGCTCTTGTAGTTCCTTTTTTTCATAAATCATACCTCCTTTTTTGGTCCTAAGGGGTACCGCTTGCGGTGGATCCCTTAGGACGGTCTACGGTTTTCATAACTTGCTTTACACTATCTTGGTCGGATCTTTATATTTCCACAACCTGCGTTAACTGATTCATTGTGGAAATTCCCCATATGACCAATATTTTAAGAATTGTATTTGTATATTTTTAGGTATTATTTTTTATTTAGGTATTGTTTTTTGATGCGAAATGATACATCATTGTCGGTCAAGCCCTGAAGATGGTGCACAAGGTGGTATAATTGTATTCGCGGGCCCAAAAGCCCCGGTATTTTTTGGAAAAAAGGAGTGTGTTATGAAAAAGAAGAATTTGATCATGTTATTCATGGCCGGGGTGCTGGCAGCAGGTGCTTTGACAGGCTGTGGCAGCAGTACTGCAGAGAGAAGTACGGGCCTTAGCTTTGCAGAGAGCACAGCTTCAGGTGATGCGTCAGACCTCTACGAGAGCTTCAAGGCAGGAGATGCTAAGGTAAAATACCGCGGAACAGGAGATGTGGCGTCCTACCTTGAGCTTTCAGCAGTTCTTACAAAGGGTGAAGCCTATTCATTCCCTGAGATCTGTGAAAAGGTATCGGCCATCGATGAGACCACTATGTACAAGGCTGACGGAGAGGCAACCTTCAAATACATTGACTGCGGTTCTGACGGAAACAGGGAGCTTCTGGTACAGCAGGGCTTTTCTGCAGAGGAGACCTATGAGACCTTCGTCCTTAACATGATCATCAAGGACATAGACGGTGAGCTCAACATGTGCTGGGATCAGGATATGTGGTCAAGGTCAGATGTGTCAGTAAATGATGACGGAACCATAGAGGGCGGCGGATCAGGCGGAGCTGCTCTTCATTACACTGACAAAGCTTTTGTTGATGCAAATGGTGACTATCATTATTTCTATGGAATAGAGTCATATATGACTCCCTACGGTGAGTACTATTCCTACAAGGATGGAGATTACACCCTTGTGGATCTGGAGGGGCTTGATAGCGACCACTTCGGCATTGACGCCTATTACTTTGACAGTGACCCTGACAAAAGAACTGACTACGTCACCTACATTATTATTGACGACAATTTCAACGATGTAACCACCGATGCCGACTTTGGCGATGATAACGAGATAAAAAAGAGATTTACCGAAAAAGGCATAAATATTTATACAAGATCCCAAATCAATGATATCCTAGATAAGAGGGCCAAAGAGATAGGTTATCCTTCCAGTAACTATTAATCTGCAACAGATTGGAGAGCATAATGCCGGGGATCAGCGATATTGCCGAGAAAGCAGGGGTTTCTTTATCAACAGTTTCCAATGTACTCAACAACCGCAAGAATGTGGGGGACGCCACCAGGGAGAATGTACTTAAGGTGGCCAGGGAGCTGGGGTATGTCCACAGACAGCAGACTGATACAAGACGCAGGACCATCATAGTCAACTTCAGCGATTTCGACACGCTCTTTTACCTGGACATCCTCCATGGAATCAATGATTATGCCCAGAAAAAGAACTATCACATCCTGGTGTGCACAGGAGATGATCTTCTGCATTATTCAGACCCGTCTGAGGTTGGAGGCGTTATAGTGATCGACTCCCACACCGAGGACTCCGTTATCCTGGGGGTAGCGGGAAAAGGGGTTCCTGTGGTGACTCTGGACAGGGAGCTTCCCCATGGTCTTATCAAGAGCATTCTGGTGGGCAACTATGAGGGTGAGAGGCAGCTGATAGAGAAGCTCATAGAAAAGGGCTATGATTCTTTTGCCTTCCTTAAAGGCCCCGACACAGAGGACTGCAAGGAAAGGTACAGAGCTTTTAGGGACGTCCTTAAGGAGAATAATATTCCCTTCAGCAGAAATGACCTGTATGAGGGGGACTGGCGGGAAAAGAGCGGGTCTCAGGCGGCAAGGCTTATCATGCTGCAGCAGAAGATGCCCAAGGTCCTTGTCTGTGCCAACGATATGATGGCTCTTGGGGCCATAAGGAAGTTCCAGGAGAACGGTATCAAGGTTCCGGATGACATTGCGGTATGCGGCTTTGACGACATCATTATCGCCAGGTATCTGGGACTTACCACAGTCAGCGTTCCGGACTATGAAAGGGGATATCTGGCAAGCCAGATGCTCATTGATATAATAGACGGCAACGGAGATTTTGAGACCGCCCAGATAGGGGCCAGAGTCAAGTGGAGAAGGAGTACGTAAAAGATTTTACAAGGATTTTACTAAAAAATGTACTTGTTTTACTAAAATAATCATACAAATTATAAAAAGGCGCTTTGGTTGTGTGCATTAAGTACGCAATCGAAGCGCTTTTTTGTGTTTATGTCACAAATAAAATTGACGGTATTGCATAAAGATACGTAAAGCAAATATTATTAAAACATAGCAAGGACGCGGCATTGCCGGTCCGAGTCAATCATTCATTGTATACGGAGGATTACACATGAAAAAGAAAACACTTGCTACAATGCTGGCAGCAGTTACTGCTCTGTCAACAGTACTCGTAGGATGCGGCGAGACTGCTCCTGCGCAGACAGCTACAACCACAGAAACAGCAACCACAACTGATGCAGCTACCACTGACACAGCTGCTACAGAGACACCTGCAGCACCTGCAGGAGAGGGCGGAACAATACGCCTGGTTAACAACAAGGCTGAGATCGATGACGGTCTTCACAAGCTTGTTGCCAAGTATCAGGAAGAGACAGGCGTATCCGTTGAGATAGACACCATCGGCGGCGGACAGGACACACAGGCCGTTCTTAAGAACTACTACCAGGCTGACAACATGCCTGACATCTTCATCTTCGAGGGTGACACACAGTATGAGACATGGAAGGATGTTCTCGTAGACCTTACAGGAGAGGCATGGACAGAGGATACCGAGGCTGAGTACGTAAACGGCGGCAAGGTATACGGCTTCCCTACAACAACTGAGGCAATCGGTCTTGCATACAACAAGTCAATCCTTGACAAGGCAGGCATCGATCCCAAGTCTATCACAGGTCCCGAGAGCATGAGAGCAGCTTTTGAGAAGCTTGATTCCATGAAGGATGAGCTTGGACTTACATCTGTTATCGGATACTACACAGAGGCATCAAACCTTTGGTGGACAGCCGGACAGCACCTCTTCGGAACATACCTTGATTCAGGTCTTTCAAGAGATGACACAACTTATGTTGACATGATCAATGACGGCGGAAAGCTTGATCCCGATCGTATCAAGGCTTTTGCTGAGATGGTAGCTCTTTTCAATCAGTACACAGATCCCAACGGCGTTTCCGGAACATATGATGACCAGATCGCAGGCTTTGCTTCAGGCAAGTATGCATTCGTATCACAGGGTTCATGGATCGGCGCAGTTCTTACAAGCACAGATGCTCAGATGTACGCTGATGCAGGCAACTTTGAGATTGGAATGATCCCTTACGCATTCATCGAGGGACAGGATACAATCCAGACCAACTCACCCAACTGGTGGGGACTTTACAACGGTGGCAACGTAGACGCTGCCAAGGCATTCATCCAGTGGTGCTCAGAAAACGACGGCGGACAGGAAATTCTTGCAAAGGATTGCGGATGCGTATCTCCTTTCAAGAGCTCAACCTACATGCCTGATGATCCTTTCGCTGACACAATCGCAGCTTACACAGCAGCAGGGAAGACAAGCGCATGGCACTGGCAGGGATGGAAAGACGGACTTGCACAGAACGTATCCTGCGTAATCTTCCAGGATTTCGCAAAGGGATCAATCAAGACAACCGACGACTTTGTAGCAACACTGCAGAAGGCAGTAGAGACATATTATGCGCAGTAATCGCATCATTACAAGAAAAGAACAATTTGATAATAAAGTACTCAGGCTGAATGAAACACTTTTCTGCAATGCCAACGGGTATATCGGAGTAAGGGGCACCCTTGAAGAAGGGGTGCCCGCTCCTTTATCAACCATGAGGGGCATGTACCTGGGCGGTGTCTATGAAACCATACCCATGAAGCAGGCCGAGAGCCTCTATGGTCTTGTGGAGAAAAAGCAGACAATGCTCAATGTGGCTGATACCCAGACCATCTATATGTATGTGGACGGGGAGAAGTTTGCCTTAAATGAGGGAGAAGTTCTTTCTAATGAAAGGATCCTCAACATGGATGAGGGCTGCACTCAAAGGCAGATTACCTGGAAGAGCCCTGAGGGCAAGACAGTGGAGATCTGCATAAAGAGAGTTGCGCATCTTGACATACCCAATCTCTTTACCACGGAGTATAGGGTTAAGGCTCTTGATTTTGAGGGAGAGATCTCCTTTGAATCGATCCACGATCCGGATGTGAAGAACTACTCAGACCCTTCGGATCCAAGGCTTGCAGCCGAGAGCGTTTCATATTTTGACATAGATCAGCCTGAGATCAAAAACGGCATTTCCCTCTGCAGGTCAAAGACCAAGGTCAGCGGAATTCAGATAGCGTCAGCTGTTAAGCACCGTCTCATAGAAATAAGCGACGGCAAGCTTACGGAAGGCCGTGAAGATGCTTTCAGCAATGAAAGGGTTGGAACTAATGCTGTGTCCGCAGCGGCTTCCCTCACCCTCCCTAAAATGGGGGAAGCGGTTCTGATCAAATACAGCGCCTTTGCAGATTCTTTAAAAGAGAAGGATCCTGCAGGCAAAGTCATTGATACAATAGAAAAAGCCGCAGGCAAGAACCTTGAAGATCTCTACAGTGCCCAGACCATGATAATGTCTGATTTCTGGACAAACGCAGGTATGGAGATAGAAGGGGACGACGAACTTGACCTTGCCATGTGCTTCAACATGTACCAGCTCTTTACCTCATCACCAAGACAAAAGGGTGTCAGCATGGCAGCCAAGGGACTAACCGGTGAGGGCTACGAAGGACATTATTTCTGGGATACTGAGATGTACGCCCTTCCGTTCTTTACACTTACGGACACCAGGGCGGCAAAGAGGATCCTCTCCTTCAGATATGAGACCTTAAATGCTGCAAGAGACAACGCAAGGCTCCTGGGCCACAAAAAGGGCGCACTCTATCCATGGAGAACCATAACGGGAGAGGAGTGCTCGGGCTACTTCCCAAGCGGAACTGCAGCTTATCACATAAACGGAGCTATTTCCAATGCCATTATCTCTTATTACCTGGCAACAGGTGATGAGGAGTACATCCTCTCTGAGGGTGAGGAAGTCCTTTTAGAGACGGCCCGTCTGTGGATGGAGGTAGGAAACTACGACAGGAGCGGCAAATTCGTAATAAATGAGGTGACAGGTCCCGATGAGTATACCTGCATGGTGGACAACAATTTCTACACCAACGCATGTGCGGCTCAGGCAATGAAATGGGCTGTGAAGCTTGCCCTCAGGTTCAAGGACAGGCAGCAGATCAAAGACCTCTTAGAAAAGCTCGACATAGATGATGCTGAGCTGGATGCTCTTTTAGAGGCCTCTGAGAAGATGTTCCTTCCATATGACGAGGAGTACGGCATAAGTCCTCAGGACGATTCCTTCCTCCAGAAACCTGTATGGGACATTGCAGGGACGCCAAAAGAGGAGTTTCCGCTTCTTCTGCATCACCATCCGCTTGAGCTCTACAGATATCAGGTGTGCAAGCAGGCAGATACGGTTCTGGCACATTTTCTTTTCCCTGATTCCGCAGACAGAAAGACCATGGAAAAGAGCTTCAGGTACTACGAGAAGATCACGACTCATGACTCATCGCTTTCCACCTGTGTGTTCTCGATGCAGGCATCAAGGCTTGGGCTTAAAGAGGAGGCAGAGAAGTACTTCGGAGATTCCGCAAAGCTTGATCTCTACAACCGCCACGGCAACTCCGGGGACGGCGTTCACACTGCCAATATGGGCGGTGCTTATATGGCGATCGTGTACGGTTTTGCGGGAATAAGGATCAGTGAGGAAGGTCTTTCCATCGACCCTTTCCTTCCGGCAAGTCTTAAGGGCTACAGTTTCAATTTCACTTACAGGGGAAGACACATTATGCTCTCAGTAAAAGAGGGGATAATGTCAATAAAGCTCCTCTCAGGTGATGATCTTGAGTTTATTCACTGCAATGAGAAGCAGAGAATTTGTGATAAGGGAGTGATAAGACAATGGGTTTTGGAGCAGTAATATTCGATCTTGACGGAGTTTTAGTCTTTACCGACAAGTACCATTTTCTTGCCTGGAGAGAGATCGCAAAAGAGCTTTCCATCGACTTTACAGAAGAGGACAACAACAGGCTGCGGGGCGTCAGCAGGAGGGAGTCTCTGGATATCATCCTTGAGAAATACGAGGGACCTTCACTTTCCGAAGAAAAGATTGAGGACCTGCTGGAGAAAAAGAACAACCTCTACAGGGAGTATCTAAAAGAGATGTCGCCTTCTGATGTGACAAAGGACGTAAGGGATACCCTTAAGAAACTTCGGGAAAACGGTCTTAAGCTGGCAGTTGGATCTTCCAGCAAGAACACTTCTTTTATCCTTGAAAAGACAGACCTGACTGACTATTTTGATGCAGTGGCAGACGGCACAATGATAACCAGGAGTAAGCCCGATCCTGAAGTGTTCCTCAAGGCGGCAGAGTTTATTGGAATGGATCCAGAAGACTGTCTTGTCATTGAGGATGCGGATGCGGGAATAGAAGCTGCCAAAGCAGCCGGAATGCACCAGGCCGCTATCGGGGCAGCAAGGAATTCTCATACCTCAGAGTACGAGATTGAGAGCATTTCTGACATTCTCTCACTGTAATTAGTTCAAAAAATCGCTTTAATTGAAAGCAATAATATAGTATGATTAGTAAGACTAATTAGATATTAAAGGGGTAGCATATCCTAGAGATATGCCACTCCTTTTCGTGCGTTATTGCACATTTTGTTGGAGGATATATATTTGAATCTTGAAAGACAAAAGAAGGCCCCTATCTATCAGGCCTTGGAGAAATTCAGAAAACAGAGGGTTGTTCCCTTTGATGTGCCGGGGCATAAGAGAGGACGAGGGAATCCCGAACTTGTTAGTTTCCTCGGGGACAGATGTGTGGGCATCGATGTCAATTCCATGAAGCCCCTGGACAATCTCTGTCACCCGGTCTCCGTCATCAAGGAGGCAGAGGAGCTGATGGCAGATGCATTTGGAGCTTCCCACGCCTTTATGATGGTCAACGGCACCACAAGCGCAGTTCAGGCCATGGTTCTTTCATCCGTCAAGATGGGAGAGAAGATCATCATGCCAAGGAATGTGCACAAGAGCGCTATAAATGCGCTGATCCTGTGCGGAGCGGTTCCTGTGTACATCGATCCCAAGGTGGATACCAAACTGGGAATCCCACTGGGAATGGAGATAAAAGACGTTGAGAAGGCTATTGGGGATAACCCAGACGCCAAGGCGATCCTCATCAACAATCCCTCCTATTACGGAATCTGCTCAGACCTTAAGGGCATTGTGGAGCTGGCGCATAAGAACGGTATGAAGGCACTGGTGGACGAGGCCCACGGAACGCATCTCTACTTCGGACCGAATCTTCCTTTGAACGGAATGGCAGCAGGTGCGGATATGGCGGCCATAAGCATGCACAAGTCAGGTGGAAGCCTTACACAGAGTTCGATCCTTTTGTGCGGCCCGGACGCCAACATCGGCTATATCAGCCGGATAGTGAACCTGACACAGACCACATCCGCAAGCTATCTGCTTCTTGGAAGCCTTGATATATCAAGAAGAAACCTTGCGCTGAACGGAGCAGCGAGCTTTGAAAAGGTAACCCGCATGGCTCAGTACGCTAGAGAAGAGATCAATGATATCGGAGGCTACTACGCCTACGGCAAAGAGCTTAAGAACGGCGGGAGCATCTTTGACTTTGATGAGACCAAACTGGTTGTGAACACCAGACAAATAGGACTTACCGGAATAGAGGTATACGACCTGTTGAGGGATGAGTACGATATACAGATGGAGTTCGGAGACCTGTCCAACGTCATGGCATACATATCAATAGGTGACAGACTTCAGGACATCGAGCGCCTTGCGGGGGCTCTTGCCGACATCAGGAGACTCTACTCCAAGCCTGCACAGAAATTCTTTTCCGCAGAGTATGTGACACCAATAGTCAAGGCTACCCCACAGGAGGCATTCTACGCAGAGAAGGAGTCACTTCCGATTCAGAGCACTGTCGGCAGGATAAGCGCAGAATCGGTTATGTGCTATCCTCCGGGGATACCGATCCTGTCGCCGGGAGAGATGATCACAGAGGAAATTCTGGAGTACATCATGACTGCAATGGAGAAGGGCTGCTCCATGCAGGGACCTGAGAGCGAGGATATATCCGAGCTCTTTGTACTCAAGTGAGTCAATAGGGACGGTTCTTTTTGACTCCCATTGACTTAGAAGGAGATAATTTATGGCTGAAATGGAT
>JAEEGF010434366.1_pt1 | contig 10639 bp, 7 predicted proteins | sample 9134171 | NCBI WGS metagenome assembly JAEEGF01 (sample SAMN16246542, study PRJNA631951) | gut metagenome | biome: gut microbiome; feature: rumen; material: AP-attached | host: Bos | place: Iran: Karaj | collected 2018-10 | reverse complement strand
ATATAATTTAACACAAAGAATTTAATTCAAATTCGGTATTGATGGATCGCACCTTTTAGCGTTCGCATGGGCTAACACGCGTCCAACTGCGGTAACCGTTATAGCATATGGAATAGAATTCCACCAATGTCTCACCGTTTTGAGAGCTTCAAACGAATCAAGTTTTTCTACAAAAGCATTTTTCACTTTATTCAACAAATCTGGCGACTTGTCATACATTGAAAAAATTTTATGCAAAATTTGTTTTTGTTCGTCGGAAAATGGACAAAAGTCCATCCTCCCTTCAGGAACGACGATCCTTGTTTGCACAAAAGAATCTATGGCATTTTCATCAGCTACAGGAATCAAAACATAATCATCCAATAATATATTGGAGATTAAAAAATTTGCTGATAAACCACAATTGTTTAACATATTTGAGATGTCATCCCATTGATCTCCATTCTTCTTTATCCCGGCAGCCACAAATCCTTTTAAATTCTCAGACCAATATTGCTCTAATTTTTTTAATGATCCCATAGAAGATACTCGAACAGCATCCAATAAATCTAATTCTTCTAGCCAATCCTTGCCAACAGGTAACTTTGCTAATGGCAATTTGTTATACAGACCATCCAATATTGAAAGGCCTTGATCTAAAAATCCCGCCACAGGATTATACTGTGATACCGCAAAGAACATGGTTAATCCACTCAAAGCTTCATCAGTAATTTGGTCTACTATTTCAACAGCCCTATTCAATCCCACTTGATCTTTTCGGGATTTTTTCTTCTCAATTCGATGAACAAGTAATTCGGAAAGCAAATCGTAATCAGATTCTCTGTCTGTACATGCTGCAGCTTTATTGGCCTTTGTCAAAAAAACTTGAAACGAGGGGTCTGCAAAATTTTCTAAAGCACCTTCTATGCGATGCATTTTGGGCATTAGACGATCCTCTAATTTATTTACTCGTTCTAAAGCCGTTTTTTCAGCCTCGAAAGTTAGATCACGCTTTGCAACGGCAAACATTTCAGAACATATTTCTCTTGCTCTTTGTTCTGTGATTCCATTTTGATTTATAATGGTGACATTTTGTCCCTGAACTTGTTGAGCATTATCACCCGCTGTTTGTGTTTGGTTCGTATCGTTTATCATTATCAATACTCGTCTCAACTATTGAAATAAACCTTCAAAATCAGCATCTATTTGAAGAATAGATTTTACATTCATTAATGCAAGCAATTCGCCCATTGGATTTAAATACGTCGTTTCCAAATGCCACGATTCATATCGTTCAATTATTTTTAACAAATAAGGAAAGCTCATTTGAATCAGCTTTTTCCATTCGTCATCGCTCTTTGAAGACGAGAACTCTTTGTATTGATCAGCAAGATCCCTATAAGGTGTGCTAGCAAAAATAGTTGACGCAGTAACACCCAACGATTCCAAATATGGAACAATAAAGTTACGACATTCCTTATCAAAACTCAACGAGTCATATATTTTTTTGCTAATCGGTTCTAGCTCTTCCATAGACGAGATTCCGTTCTGCCTATAATATCGTACATAGTAAAGAACCGTCAATACATCAACGCAATCTTTAGTAATCTTTGGCAAAACGGAAATCAATTGTTCCGATACAATGTTCAATATTGATGTAGACTTTTCACGCAAAACAAGTAAAAAAGCATCCATAAGGAAATCCATATTTATAGAATTACCTTTTCGTGCATAATTTTGAATTGTAGAATTCAACAAATACTGAATATTAGGATCTGAAAATTTGCTAAAATCAACTTTATTCGCATCTTCGTGAAGCCGATTTTCTAAGTTTCCAATATATTCTTTAATATTTTGAAGGGCCTTTTCCGCAGCAGATTCCGCTAACTTGGGAAAATTTTGCTCAAAGAGTAAAATAACTAAATCTTTGACTTCAGTATATTTCATTCCTATATTAACATCGCCACCAGCTTGAATAGCGGTAGAGTTTTCTCCTACTTTTTGCCTTTGTCCATCCATTTTGTATCCCCTATATGTACATCACCACCAGCTTGAATACTGATGCTATCCTTGCCCGATTTCTGAACCTGTGTTGGTTTGTTTCTAAAAAAGAAGCTCTTTATAATTCCCGCGAAAACGGCTATCCCCACTCCTGAAAAAAGCCATTGCTTATTATTTTCAACCCAATTTACTATTTCATTTAACGCATTGTCTTCCATTTTACACCTCCAGTTCGCCGTTCATGAGTTTGGGAAGTAGGCGATCGCGGGATTCCGCAGCTAATTGAATTTGATCTTCCAACTTTTCAATTTTAGAAATCATCGAAGCAAAAACTTTGTCGAACGCCTCAACAATATTTTCATCCGGACAAAGAACATCTATATCAGCCATATTTTCTGGTCTTAGATGAAGGACATTTGCTCCATTTGCAAGAGGAGAGATTTTATAACTCAATCCCCCAAATCGACATTGAGCATATAAAAATGTTTTGGAAATTCTCTTAGGCAATAGTTTCAACAGATCCATTGTAAAAACAGCATGTTCTCTTAAATTGGGTATTAAAGCGACATGGCCCACCAAGCGGCGTTCTTTAGTCATATCGGTACACCCCATAACCAAATCTCCCGGCTCCAAAATTCCGTTTTCTTTATATTTACCTGTAAATCGTTTTTCCGCATTGCGCTTATAGCCACCAAAAGCGTTGATGTTTTTTAGATTAACCAACAAAACGCCTTCGCCATCACTTAATTCACTTGATGTGTAAGAAGTTCCACGAATGTAATCCACAATATCCCCAAATTTCTCTTTCTTCCACCCTTCGGGGAGGCCGTTTACGATTTTGGTGGTTTCGTGGCCGGGGTAGCGGAGGTCGATGAACCATTGTTTGTAGAGGCGCTGGGCGGCTTCTTCGAGGAGTTTTATTTGCTTCTGGTTGTTTTCAATCAGGTCGTCGTATGCGGAAAGGATGTCAGCAATGCGTTTTTGTTCTTTTAAGGAGGGCAACGAAATAGGAAATTCCGGAAATTTGGCTATCGGGATTCTGTCTACTGTAGCACCAACTATTGTGTTTTCTGCTATAGTTGCTCTCCATTCATCAGAGAAAAAATAGTAGTATAAAAATTTATTTGAGATTTTATTTTCATCTACTCTAATTAAAGCCATTCGTCTGCCAAGACATCCATAAAAATTTTCAGGAATAATGGCGTATAAATTTAAGGTTGCTTCATAGGAGAATACTATGTCGCCACCTTGCGGAACAACTCTTTTTGTCCATTTGGGTAAATCTTGTTCACTAATATATTTGATATCGCTTAAATCAATATGCCCATTGGGAGTGATGTTCGATATTCCAAGAAAAATCCCACCACAGTCACTTACTGGGGGCGTTGCATGAGGACCATCATAAAATCCTTTCCAAATTTCTTTTATCTTCACTTTTTCCCAAGACATCAGTTCAATCCCTCCCTGGATTGCCACGGGCTTCGCCCTCGCAATGACGTATTAAGAGATCCTTCGCTTTGCTCAGGATGACACAATCTCTCGTCTTTCGTCTCTCGTCTTTCGTCTAGCTTCACAGTCCCATCTCCTTCATGTTCTTGGAGATGGTTTTCATGAGGGCGTTGCTTTCGTCCTGGAGTTTCAGGAGTTCCTGGTGGATTTCGGTCATGCGTTCGGCAAAATCCACGCCGTCGTCTTCTACGGGGGCGACGCCTACATAGGCGCCTGGGGTCAGGCTGTAGTTCTTTTCGGCGATTTCGGCACGGGTGGCAATCTTGCACAGCCCAAGGATGTCCTTGTACTTGCCGTCACCGAACTTTTCGTAGAGCCAGTCGGATTCCTTGGCGACTCCGATGATTTCGTCAAGTTCCGCAAGGCGGGCGTCCCATTCTTCCTGGGTTTTCTTCTTGCTCTTTTTGTCGGCGGCTTCTACGGCGGTTTTCGCCTGCGCACGGAGCGTTTCGCGATGTTCCTTGAGTTCCGCGAATATTTTTGCAATCTTTGCGGACTTGCGGAGAATCTTTTCAAGCTGCTTGTCTTCGGTGGTGTCGGCGTAGGCAAGCAAGGCGTTGCGGTATTCCACAAGCAAGTATTCATACTTGTCCGTTTCGCCGCGGTAGAGCCAAACAATGGCGTTCAGGTTCTTGAGTTGCCATTCGTTCCATTCGTTCAGGGTGCGGTCAACAACGGTGTAATAGTTGCGGGCGTCGATGAACAGGACCTTGTCCTGAATTTTCTTCTTTTTGCCCTTGTCAAAGAACCAAAGGGTGCACGGCAGGCTCTTGGTATAAAAGAAGTTGTTGCCCACGCTTATCATGCAATCCACGTGTCCCGTAGCCACCAGCTTTTCGCGGATGTCCTTGTCCTTGCTCTGGCTATCTGTCGCGGAGGCGGCCATCACAAAGCCCGCGCGGCCGGTTTCGTTCAGGTAACTGTAGAAGTAAGAAATCCACAGGTAATTTCCGTTGCCGATTTCCTTGTCCTTGTTTACCGCGGGGAGCCCGAAGGGGAGTCGCCCGGCATTCTGGCAGCTTTCCGCTTTTACCTTATCTACGTTGAAGGGCGGGTTCGCCATCACGTAATCGCATTCGCCAGCAAGGTTGTGCGCATCGTGATAGAAAGAGTTCGCCTCGTCGCCGGATTTTACGACTCCGGTAAGCCCGTGCACCGCCATGTTCATCTGGCAAAGCTGTGCGTTGTATTCCACCTTTTCTTGGCCGTAAAAGGTCATGGTTTCGTTGCTTGCCATGCCGGCGGCATTCACAAAGTCGCCCGTCTGCACGAACATTCCGCCCGATCCGCAAGCGGGGTCCAGCAATACGCCATGCGTGGGTTCCAACACGTTCACAATCATCTTCACCAGGGACTTTGGCGTAAAGAAAACGCCGTCGTCGCTTGCGATGTTCTTGGCAAACTTGCTGAGGAAGTATTCGTAGATGCGACCCATCACGTCGCCGCCCACATCGTCGAGGGCGTTGTTGTTGAAGGTGCGCAAAAGTTCGGCAAGCAGTTCGTCCTTGAAATCGGTGTAGGTCTTGGGCAATACGCCTTTCAGCTTTTCACTCTGGGCTTCGACAAGTTCCATGGCGTTGTTCACGACTTCGCCAAGGCTGTTGAGCGGCTGGCCGTGCGCGTTCTTGAGTTTTGCCGATGCAATATTTGCGGGCAAGTTCACCAGGTAATCAAATTGCGCTTCTTTCGGGAGAAACAAAGCACTCTTGGACGCAAAATCACTGGGTTCTACGGGGAGAACGCGGCCACCGCGGCTCGGGCGGTTTTTGAGAATTTCGGCTTCGACTCTCTTGAAGCGGCCATAGGCGTAACGCAAAAACAAAAGCCCCAAAACAGGCATGCAATACTGATTCGACGTCAACTTGGAATCGGCACGGAGCAAATCGGCAGATTCCCACAAATCGGCTTCAAGTTTCTTTAAGCTCTTGTTATCCATTTTGGTCCTTGCTAGTTTCTTGATTGAGCATGTATTTCCCTTTGCCTTTTCCTTGCACGGGCTTTATAACGCCCAAACTAAACATTTTCTTTATAATTCCGATTGCGGCAGTTTTGCTAACCTTAAGGGAACTGGCAACATACTTGGCTCCAAAAACCTGTTGCAACCCAACTTCGGTAATCATTGCCTTCATGTGCCTTTTCATCGTTATATTGTACGTTGAAGCGTCTACCATTTTTTCAAAGTTAAGTTTTTGCGGGTCAAAGTCAACTTTTTCCAAAGAAAAGTCACTCTTTTTAGGATTAAAGTCAACCTTTTCCGAAGCAAAGTCAGCTTTTTTTAAAACATAACCCGAATTTCGAATAATGGCTTTCAAAATAAAGGAATCCTGTTTGTATTCCGGCTTGGGTAGCCCCTGCGCTTCCATTTCCCGGCACATACGGTCCACACCTTCGCCAAAATCCTTCACGTACTTGTAATCTTTCAAGTATTCCGCGATATGGGAATTGCGGGCAAAGTGGGAATTACGAATCTTGTTGATTTTCACCTGACTGGGCAAATTCCCCGGAGATTCAACTACCAAATGGTCATCGAACATCTTGATTTGGATTTCGGTTCCGCGAATGGAATAATCCCTATGGGTTACCGCATTTACGACCAGTTCTGTACGCACAAATTCCGGATATTCAAGTTCGGTGGTAAAGATTCCGCCCGCAGTCAAATAAGTGCGTTCCTTGATTTGCGTTTGGATGTAGGCGACCGCCTGGCGAATCTGCTCAAGAATGCGACCTTCAAAAGTCACATCCTTGATAACGTTCATCTCGGCACCGAATTTTTCTTCTGTACCTTCGTAACGGATAAACCTGACTCGGGCTCTCGGGAAAAACGATTGCGGTTTCTTGCCAAACAGCAATATGGCAGCAACGCTGAGTTGCAATTCTCCCTCTTTCTCTTTTGCAAAATTCTTGTTCTGCAGCAAATACTCTCGTGGGGATTTAGAATATCCGATTAAGTCCAAGTATTCTTTGAGATAAGATTCCTCTATATCTTCGTAGCTAGAGTCTGGAACAAGAAAATCTTCAAAGGAACGCAACCCTTTGTCGAGGGTCAACGTCAAACGGTCATCGTAAGAAAGTAGTTTGGATTTGTCGCCCACACGCATATAAACGTCATGCGCCTGGTTTTCGTGAACAAAGGGGCTTGCCTCTATGTGGAATACCAGCACATGGTTCGGCTTACCTTTGGCATCAACGCATTCAACAAGTTCATGAGCAAAAGGAACCGTCGGCGAACAAAAATCCATCGGAACACGCAAGAGTTCATTGACATCTTTTTCACGATGGTCAACACCCTCGATGCGGCGATTTTTATCAGAAATGCCGACAACGATGATTCCCCCGTCGGCATTTGCAAAAGCGCACACATGGTTAGAAAAATCCTTCGGAGCAATGTTTATGCTCTTGCGGTCAAAAGTCTGGGATTCTTCCATAGCGAGAATATCTTCTATACGCACTGGGCCTCCAGATTTATGCTACTCTATAATGGGTGTAAACGTATTCGTAAACGCGGGCACGATACATGTTGATGGCCACGTCGTCGTAACTTTCGGGCAACTCTTTCCAGAGCGTGTCACGAATGAGGGTATCCACTGCGGCCTTGGTTTCTTGCTTATCGGTCCAGTGATCCAGACTCCCAATTTTCGCCTTTATCTTTTTGAGCAATTCTACGGCAACAGATTTTAACTTCTTGATGTCCTGCTTGCTCAAGTTATCCTTGAAAAGCAAGTCGTACATGGAGAGTTCTTCGTCGTTCTTGAAACCTTCACGGACAAAGCGCTGCTGCTCGGAATCCATGGACGATGCCAAATCCATCAAGTCCATAAAGGTCTTTTCGATGGTCGCACGGTCCTGTTCGCTATTGTAGGCGTTGATGATTTCTTGGTAACGCTCGTAGAAATTGATTCTGCCAGCGTTGGTCGCCAACAGCAAAGAGAGCCGCTCTTTTACTAGTTCTTCCAAATCGCGGAGCAAAAGGTTTTTGCGCTTTGCCTTGGCGAATTCCCGGCCGAGCAATTCAAAGTCAATCTTGCTGATGTCGAACTGCTTGGGGTTCTTTTTACCGCCTACGTCCATCTGAACGTATTCGTTCACAATCTTGTTCAGTTCCACCATCAAATCCACATTGGTCACATGACGGCGTTTTGCCTTCAGGTTGCGGGCGACCGCGTCAATCGCGTTTATCTTGGCGCGATTCTCGGCTGTGACGTCTTCGCGGTTCGTGTAGCGTACCAGGCGAGAAAGTTCGGCGGCGTATGTGGAGAAGGTCTTCTTGTTTTCTGCCGAAGAACAGACTGCATTTGCTGTGTCTTGGATTGCGGCAATCTTATCAAAGCCCTTGGATTCAACAACCTTTGCAAGGGGAGCGTTGAGGCCGCCTAAAAATGCTTCCGTTTTCGCAATGACTTCGATAATGCGATTCAGCAATTCCGACTTGTCGATTGTCGGGTCGGCACGCCCGCCGCTTACATTATTCGTATAATCGGCGAGAGCCTTGCGCAACGCCTTCACGATGCCTGCATAATCCACAATCAAGCCGTTGCTCTTGCCTTCGTTCACACGGTTCGCACGTGCAATCGTCTGCATCAGCGTATGCGCTTTCAACAGTTTATCCAGGTAAAGGCAACTGAGGCACTTGACATCGAAACCGGTAAGCCACATCGCACAAACAAACACAACGCGGAATTTATTTTTGGGGTCCTTGAATTCCTTGTCCAGTTCCCGCTTTTCCATCTTGGTGCGGTGTGGCATAATGTCCAGGCCCCACTTGGCAAAAGTCTGTTGCTCGTTCTGTTCTTGGCTTACGACAACCGCCATTTCCGTTTCGCGCATCCACTGGATTTTGCGCTCCAGTTCCTGAGCTTCCTGCTGGGTTGCAGTTTTCAACTGCTTTCCGAGAGCTACGATTTCTTCGGCCCAATATTCCTGAACGTAATTGTACATGCGAACGCAAGTCACCTTGTTCAGGCAAACAAACATCGCCTTGCCGCTAGTCCAAAGGTCTGAATAATGATGTGCAAAATCTTTTGCAACCAGACGCAATCGCGGTTCTGCCGTAAGCAGGTGGTATTCCTTGGCAAAATCCTTTTCCAGCTTTTCTTGCTGTTCCGGGTCAAGGTCTGCGGCTTCAATCGCATTGAGAATCTTGTCTGTAATTTCAGGATTCTTGAGTTCCTTGATTTTGTCGGCACGATTTTCGTAATAGAGCGGAACTGTCGCACCATCTTCTACGGCTCGCTTGAAATCGTAAATAGAAATGTAGCCGCCGAAAGTTCTTTCGGTGATGTTGTCATCTTTCAAAAGCGGAGTGCCCGTAAAGCCGATACGCGAAGCCGTCGGGAGCAAGGCACACATGTTGTCTGCAAAAATTCCATTCTGGCTGCGGTGTGCTTCGTCGGACATCACCAAAATGTCGTGGTCCGGATAAATCGGAGCCAAATCTTTCTTGTTGAACTTTTGAATCAGCGTGAAGATAAAACTCGGGTTGCCCTTAAGTTTTGCGACAAGATCGTTCCCGCTCGTGGCAATGAACTTAGACGCTTTTACCTTGCCGAGCATTCCGCAATTTTCAAACGTATCGCTAATTTGTTTGTTCAGTTCGTCACGATCCGTAAGAATGACGATTGTAGGCGAACCTTTTGCACATCGACGAATCTTTTGCGACAAGAACAACATCGAGTAGCTCTTGCCGCTCCCTTGCGTATGCCAGAAAACGCCCAACTTGCCATTGCGAAGTTTGCGGTCTTCGTATGCTTTGAACGCCTCGTTTACACCAAGATACTGGTGGTTGCGGGCGAGAATCTTGACCGTATTTCCATCGGAATGATCGTAAAGAATGAAATTCGCCAACAGGTCAAGGAATGTTTCTTTTTTGCAAATTCCACGAAGCATCGTCTGGAGCGCAACGGAACCCGCATCGGATTCTTTGAGACGTTTCCATTCGTGGAAAAAATCATACTTGCTGCCAAGCGTTCCGACTTTCGCCTCTACGCCATTAGAAAGCATCAAAAATGCGTTGTAATAGAAAAGTTGCGGAATCGTCGAAAGGTAATCCGTATAGTTGTCGTCGTAGGCGTTTTGCACAGCGACATCGTTACGCTTGAGTTCCACAAACAAAAGCGGGATGCCATTTACAAAGCCGACTATATCGGTACGGCGGCGATAAATTTCGCCGTGAATTTTCATCTCCTTGACGGCGAGAAAATCGTTGTTCTCCGGATTCAAAAAATCAATGACGAGAGCCCGTTTGACATCTGAAGTGCCATCAGGTTTCTTGTATGAGACCGGAATGCCATCGCGAATAAAGCCGTACTTTTCTTCGTTGATTTGAAGCAGCGAAGACGTGCTGAGCGTTGCCGTGAATTTTTGCACGGCCTCGTCAATTTGCGCAGGCGTTATCCACGAGTTCAGCTTTTGAAGCGCTTCGCGAAAATACCGATGCAACAAAACTTCTCTGTAAGAGGTGCGCCCGAATGTTCCGCTTTCGCCTAACTTTTCTTCATTATACGCAAAAACAACGCGCCAGCCCAACTCATGCTGGAGCAAGTCGCCGGCACTCTCTTGAACGAGAATATTTTCGCTGTATTCGTAGGACATAAAAGCCAAACTATTCCAATGTAAATATAAACAAAATAGGTTGTCAAAATATGCCAAAAATGCGCGGGCCTATTGACAAACTGGATTTTTGAATCTACATTTAGTGCACAAGTGTGTAGTCTTTGGTATTTTTTCGCTTGTATGCCAGAGGAGTTGACGATGAAGAAAGATGTTGCGGCCAGTGCGGCCGGAGCCGAGATTTATTTAGCAATCCCCCACATTGTCCTATTGACAATTTGTAGCCGATTGGCTACATTGTAGGAGGGTAGGAGTTAAACAATGAAAAAAAGTGATGCAGAAGTTTCTGATCTGGATGTTGCCGATCTTCTTAAAACAGAAGAAGATGTAAAACTCTTTTTGGAAGAAGCCCTTGCCGAAAATGACCCCGTCCTCTGGCAACATGCCATTGGAGATGCAGCCCGGTCAATCGGAATGGCAAAAATCGCCGAGTCTGCGGGCCTGAATCGCGAAAGCTTGTACAAGGCGCTAAGGGAAGACGCGCATCCGAGATTCGACACCATCATGCGTGTGCTGAACGCCATGGGTTTAAAACTCTGCATAA
>JAEEGF010124932.1_pt1 | contig 10639 bp, 9 predicted proteins | sample 9134171 | NCBI WGS metagenome assembly JAEEGF01 (sample SAMN16246542, study PRJNA631951) | gut metagenome | biome: gut microbiome; feature: rumen; material: AP-attached | host: Bos | place: Iran: Karaj | collected 2018-10 | reverse complement strand
AGCCCCGCATCTTCGGGATTAAAGTCCACGTCCCTGGCGTGGGCTTTTGCTTCGTTCTTATCGGAGAAAAGAAAATATGCGATGTTATGAACCTCCCACTCGTACACCATGTCCTCGGCGGTTCTGTAGCTCACCATGTCCCTGGCATGTATGGGATGTTCGTTAATAAGGGCCTGACAGATGATAGTCATATCCTCAATACTGTTGATGTCATAGGAATCCCTGACCATCCAGTGATCCGGCGTGTAAATGGCGGTGTACTGCCGCTCATCATAGGTAAACGTATAATTTTTCCCATCTGTACTGGTGAGGCCGATATCCTCTGTAGAGGAAAGAAGGGGCACTATCTCAGGCTCTGCCGATGAGCTTTCAGCTGCAGCTTCCTGTTCCTGAACTGTCTGTGTTTCAGATGCATTCTCAGCACCGGTATCTTCTGCCTCAGGTTCTTTTTCTTCAGCCTCTTCCTCCGTGATGCTCTCGAAGCTGACAGACTCAGAGGCTTCCTCAGCGGCTTTGTCACCGCAAGCCGCAAGAAGAAATGCCATAGCCATAACCGCGGGAATCCTTATTAACTTTTTGAGGTCATACTCATGATATTTCATAGGCAATCATTATTTTTTAAAGAACACCTGCAGTGCATGATAAAGGTGCAGCTCCCAGGCCTTCTGATCGTGAACGCCGCCGGGGATAATAAAGAAATCATAGTTCTCTCCGGGAACGAGAAGGTCACTCTTAGCCACTGCCTTGCCCATGATGTCCTTGTGTTCCTCGAAGGCAATGTCCTTATCTCCGTTGCAGCAGAGCATAAACTTAAGATCGTAGCCCTGCTCCTTACCTTCAGAAAGAGTCTTGCAGATGCGCTCCACCTCTTTGTCGTGGTCGCCGAAGGGACCGCAGCATCCGGAAAAGGGTCCGTAGTATGAGAAGAGATCAAAGTTGTTGTAGAAAGCTGCTCTGTAGGTGGTCATGGAGCCAAGAGACAGTCCTGCGAAGGCTCTGTGGTCTCTTGTGGCAATGAGATTCTTCTCGGAAACGTCCCCCTTGCTGTAGCCTGCGTACTTGCTCTCAACGGCAGGGATCAGGTCGTTACGGAGCTCAAATCTGAAGTTCTCGCATCTTGACTCATCATTGGTATTCTTATCATTCTCGTCATGGTAAAAGGTTGGTGTAACAACGATAACAGGCTTACTAAGGCCCTGGGCGATCATGTTATCAAGGATAGTTGCAGTCTCAGGAAAGAGCTTAAGCCACCAGTCCTGTGTAAATCCGCCTCCGTGTAAAAGATAGAGAATGTCATATTTCTCATTCTCGTCATAGCCATAGGGAAGATAAACCCAGGCAGCCTTATGAAGGTCCCTGTTTTCATCATCGTAGGTCTTGGAATCATACTCAAGAAGCTCTACTGTCCCCTTTTTATCTGTCTCCTCAAGCATTGCCTGAGGCATTTCAAATACATAATCCATCTGCGTTTCCCTCCAACTTACTTCTTTTGTTTTTTCTCTTTCTGTCAGCTCCAGAGAGTCCGCTATATAGCAGCTAAACCCCTTTTCGCTGCAGTAATCCTGAATCTCTGCGGCAAGTGCCTCGTCTGTAGTGTATTCGAGAAGATAAACTTCAGTCCCCATTTCTCCGAACTTCTCGATGTATTCCATAAAGTACTCATGGTCCTCATCTTCAGCTCTTATGAAGCTATCATCCTTCCAGTTAACCGCGGTAAACACACATTCCTGGTTGATCCCCGTCACAACGTCGCTGCAGTTACCATATTTATCATAATAGTCAAAAAGAAAGTTGTCTCCACCATTTATTATGACCTTCTTTTTGGTGGAGCGAAGAGCCTTCATGATGCTGCAGAGCCCCTGAAAGATCCGTTCCTCCTTGTAGTTATAGTAAACGTCGCAGTTATCTACAAAGAAGCCGTCGATATTTTTTTCCAAAAGAGAAGGTGCCAGAGTATTTACAATAAACTCCTGCCACCTTGTCTCGGAAACATCTATCCAGACCTCATCTTCCCAGTGCTCATAAACTCCCAGGGAAAGATCCTTGTACTCATCATAGTAATCCCGGAAATTCTCAAGAGAGCCTATATTTATGTAGCTGTAAACTTTGTGGCCCTCTTTCCTGAAGGAATCAATCTGCTCCTTGCTGTAGTACTGGGCATCGATCACCACTGTGTCGTACTCAGATAAAAAACTCATATCTGCCGTGGAACCTATGAATACGCCGTAGCTTCCCGGCTCCTCCTGTTTACTGCCGCAGCCTGAAAAAAATGTCATCGTTGTAAGAAAAATCCCATTTAGCAGCAATAGCCTGATGCGATTAGCTCCCCATTTCATATTCAGTCCCCACTGATAACTCTGTCTTTTCCCTGATTTTTGGCCTGATACATCAGCTCGTCCACGCGGTTGATGGTCTCAAGGACAGCCTCACCTTTTCGATAGGCAGTCACTCCTACGCTTATAGTTACGGGCCAGGCGGATTTATTCTCCTCTTTTACAAGAGATGCTATTTTCTGGGCTATCTCTTTTGCTTCCAGGGAGCTGTGTCCATGAACAAATATCATGAACTCCTCGCCGCCCCAGCGGCCCACCTCTGCCCCGGGAACAGTATCAATATATCTGCTAAGGCTGGCAGCCATGTTGCGAAGGATGTTGTCCCCCTCCACATGTCCGCAGCGGTCATTGATCAGCTTGAAATCATCTATATCAAACATGATAAGGTGCCAGTCATCGTCCACTGTTTCATAGATGGTCCTCTCTATGGCCCCTCGGTTCAAAAGCCCTGTCAGAGCATCATGGGATGCCTTGTAAAGCATGTCATTGAGCTGAGCATTTTTTTCCATAAGCTCGTCTGTGATGGTGTTGATGAATATGGCAAGGCGGGCTGTGATAGGCATATTCTCGGGCTGTCTGATGCCATCTATATCAAGGTCCACCACTTCACGGATGGGGCCCTCTCGCATAGCCACAGTCACTATGGACAGGTTATTCAGAAGGGATGTGCCCTTATATCTCTGAATCTCTCCCAGGGCGCTAAAGCCCGTGGTCACCATGTGCCTTGAGATCTCTGCGATCTCCACATTCTCTTTGCCGCCCCAGAAAAGCTTGCGGCCCATACAGTTGATAACGCTGACTACCTGTGGTGCAAAGTCTCTGACCAGAAGGCAGCTCTCCTTGGTGTGCTCGATGATCCTTCTGGGATCTCCGTAGGTGAGCCTTATCCTGCTTCCCTGAGGGATATTGGTGGACATGACAATAGAGCCGTCGGGATTAACGGACTTGGCATGTCTTATGTAGCCGGTGTTCTCGTTGGCCTCCACCTCCCAGGGGAACTCCAAAGCGTCATAGAAAAAGCTCTTGCCCTTCTCAATCTGAAGGTAATGATTGTACACGTCATAGGCGGGCTTGCCGTCAAGCTCATAGACCACCGGTCCCTCGGACCTTGTAACTGTAAGAGGGTAGCCTATGGCCTTCCAGCCAAACATTCTGTTGGTCTGGATATGAAGCTCTGTGCCGCTGTAAAAAACAGCCACAGAACCGTCGCCGCTAAGATCGAACCCATCTGCAAAGACAAAGGAAGGATAATCCTCATCTCCCACCGCAACTCCGCCGAAGATCTCTATCTCCTCCGGAAGGGCGTCGATAACCTTGCCTATGGATTCAAGGCTCTGATAGGAAGCTGCAGTGATAAGCTCAATGCCCTTAAGATTCGGGAAATTCGCTACATAGTCCAGAAGCCCCTGATAATCCAGTTCATCGCTTCTCATATAGTAGGGCATGACCTCTGCCCCGGTGGTCTCTTCCTCAAAGACCGTAAGAGTCACCACCAGTTCATCATCCTGCATCCTGCCCTGAAAGATCTCTCCCGTGGTAGAGCAGCCTATAACAGGGACCCCTGGGGCAAACCTTGCCAGGACCTCCCTTACATCAGTCAGCTCTTTTCTGAGCTTCCCATTATTATAGGGCACAAAAACGTGAAAAAGGGCAGCATGATCATTGTCTCCAAGATCACGCGCCCATTTTTTTATTGTATCTGAAAAAGTATCGTTATATGAAGTCTGAAGTAGCCTCAAGTCAAGTTCACCTCTGCTGATTTGCTAAATAACATAACCATTATAATTCATGTAAGCAAAGGCGGCAAATAAATTGCTTGTTAATATGCCCCATCCTTACCAAACACTGCGGGGAAGGTCCTGAAGATCAGTTCAATGTCCTTAAGTACGCTCATGTCCTGAATGTACTGAAGATCCAGCTCAACCCATCTGTCCCATTTGATCTTGGCACGGCCGCATACCTGCCAGTAGCAGGTAAGTCCCGGCTTGGCGATGAGGCGCTGTCTCTCGTAGGCATTACACTCTTCCATCTGGTTATAAAGAATAGGTCTGGGACCTACTATACTCATATCACCCTTAATGATGTTCAGAAGCTGGGGCAGCTCATCGATGGAATAACGTCTGATGAATTTGCCCACTCTGGTGATCCTGGGATCGTTTTTGATCTTGAATGCGTGGCCTGTCTGCTCGTTCTGAGCCTGCATCCGCTCAAACTGGGCCTCTGCGTTCTTATACATGCTGCGGAACTTGTAGATCTTGAAGCTCTTCATATTCTGGCCGGCTCTCTGCTGTGTAAAGAACACCGGACCCCCATCCTCTAAAAAGATTGCCAGAGCTGTCAGAAGAAATACCGGTGAAAGCAGGATCAGCGCCAGGCTGGCAGCTACGATATCAAATGCTCTCTTGGTCCACATATAGATATTGGGCTTGTGGTCATATATCTCCTGATAATTGAGCTCAATGATCTTACGGCCAAAGGTGCCGTTTAAGGATTCCGCTCTAAGCGTCGCTGTTTTTGCCATCTCATAACCCCCTCATAAGGCTGGATTGCATATCTAATTAATACATCGGCAAATTACGAAATTAATTAATAGTAATTATCATAATTGCGTAAATAAATTACTTCCCAAATGCCGATGCGTCAGCGCACACTCATTCCATATTTTACAAGTGCACAATAATATTTTATCAATAATACGCACACTTCACTAATTAAAAAACAATAAACAAAGCCTCACACTATATCCGCCACTTTGCAGCCAGCCACGGCAATGAGGTCTGAAGGCGACAGCTCGATCTGAAAGCCCACCTTGCCTGCGCTGACAAAGACATGGTCGAAGCCTGCGGCAGTCTCATGGATAAAGGTGACAAACTGCTTTTTCATGCCAATGGGAGAACAGCCCCCGTGTACATAGCCTGTGAGGGGAAGAAGCTCCTTCTGCTTTATCATGCTGACAGCCTTCTCTCCCGCTGCCTTGGCAGCCTTTTTAAGGTCCAGCTCCTCTTTTACGGGAATGGCGAAAACATAGTAGGCGCCGGATTTGCCCTGGGTCACAAGGGTCTTGAAAACCCTGTCCGGGTCCTCTCCAAGAATTGCCGCAATCTCCTCACCGGTCATGGTAGCGTCGGGCTCGTAGGAGTGGATCTCGTAGGTTATTTTCTTGCCGTCAAGAACACGGCAGACGTTGGTCTTTTCTTCTTTTTTCATGGGTAAAAAAGTCCTTTATTCAGTGATTTCGTGCTGCTTAAGATTCAGCAGAATGCTTCCCGCCATCAGTATTCCCACAAGAGGAAGGAATCTGTTGAGACGGCCCAGCATAACTCCGGGGAAGCCTGCCAGAAATACAATATACAGGATAACTTCCAGGGCCACAATACCTATTGCAGCCTTCCAACCTGACTTTTTATCCAGTCTCTCTGCTGTAAGAACGCAGCTGCAGGCAAGAAGCGCCAGTACAAATCTCGCAATTGCAGCGGGGATGAGGCCTACGCCGGTGGTGTTCAGGATCGCGCCTCTGACCGCCTCCAGGATAGCAAATGCATAAAGAATTATCTTCATGACCTTGGCGCCGGAAGCTTTAAAACGCAGCACGCCGAAACCAAAGATCATAATACAGCCAAGGCACTGAAGGGCATAAATAACAGTTCTAAGGATATTGCCGCTGAAGATCAGCACAAATCCCACCGCAGAGATTCCAAAAGCAGCCGCAAGCATGACGATCTGCAAAATAAATATAGGTTCAAACTTCCTGGTAGTACTGTTATTTTCCATGGCAACCTCCTATGTCCCTATACGAAATATTGTATCCACCAATTATTATAAACAATATATTGTATTTAAGCAAAAGGTGAAATGAGTTGCCAGGGTTTACACCATCCGTCATGCTTGCTACAATTACTTTGTCACTAATATTTATTCACGAATAGGAGGTTTCATATGGCTAATCTTGATACACGCACCAATGAATTAAAGGGAACTGAAACAGAGAAGAACCTGCTTGCTGCTTTTGCAGGTGAGTCTGAAGCAAGGAATAAATATACATATTTTGCATCCAAGGCTAAGAAGGATGGATATGTACAGATAGGGCAGATATTTGAAGCTACAGCAGCCAATGAGAAAGAGCATGCGAAGCTTTGGTACAAGATTCTTTCAGGCATCGGCACCACCGTAGAGAACCTTAACGAGGCTGCTGATGGCGAGGCTTATGAGTGGAAGGAGATGTATCCCTCTTTTGCAAAGAAAGCCCGTGAAGAGGGCTTTGATGATATAGCGGATCTGTTTGAGCAGGTGGCTGCCATCGAGAAGGAGCATGAGGAGCGTTACAGAAAGCTCATTGCAAACATTGAGAACGGCCTTGTTTTCTCCGCTGATGGTGACACCATCTGGGAGTGCTCCAACTGCGGTCATGTTGTGGTAGGACCTAAGGCTCCTGAAGTTTGTCCTGTATGCAATCATCCACAGAGCTACTTCATGAAGAAGCCTCAGAATTATTGATGACTTCTTGGATGAAATTACAGAAATCCGCACTTGCTGCGGGTTTCGTGAGAACATGATTCAAGTGGCAAACAAGCCCTTCGACGTAAGTCGACTGGAATTGGCTTGTTTGCTGATATCTTGGATGTTTCATCCAAGATATCATAGTTTTTTAATCATACATCGTCCGGAACAGTTATCAAAGGGGACATGTGACTATGGCTGTCACATGTCCCCTTGTAAATTAATGCCGTCATATTACCAGAAGTAGTCGAGGATGACCCTGATTACCGTTACGAAGAGGTAGGAAAATAGCATGGTGAGGATATAGCTGATTGCAACCCAGATAAGACTTGCTATGGCCCAATTCTTACGTGGACGGTTCCTTGGGATAGGATTCTGCTCTGCGGCCCAGATGATCCTGACGATTAGTCCCGCGATGGGAATGTATCCCACAAGAAGTGCCAGGAACCAGTCTTTGACTGACATCTCTGCATTGGGATCAGGAGGGGTCTGGATATAATTAGGGTTTGGATATACCGGCTGAGGCGGAATGTTGCCCTGCATATTGGGATTGGGGCCCATGGGTGTCGGACCCTGAGGCGCAGCCGGAGGTGCGGGAGGAATAGGTACTCCCGTAGCATTGTTCATGAGCTGCCCCGGCATAGGTACAGGTCCCGGCATAGGCTGCCCGGGCATAGGACGACCCGGTATTGGCTGAGGAGCAGGATTCTGCAGTGCGGAGAAATGACCGTTTGCCAGCTCCTGTGTGTGACCAAAGCTTCCCTGATGCTTATCCCAGGAATTATTCTCTGTCACAGCGAAATTTTTTTCTTCTGTTACAGGAACCTCAGGAGCCGCCGGTGCTACAGGCTCTTCCTGAGTTGAAGTATTTTCAAAGTTAAGATTATTTTCGTCCATAATTTATCCCTCAAACAATTCTTTTCATAAGTTACTAAATACTTTATGATTATAAAATACGACTACATTACGTGCAAGCCACGTAGGGACAGGGAGATTTACATGAGCAACAGTTCACTGGACTTTTTGAATATGATAAAAAATGGAGCAGACAGGAAACCGGCACCGGCACCCCGTTCAAAAACGGTACAGACACCGGTGCATAAGCCTGCAACGTCAGCATCCATGATCGCTGTAATAGATACTGAGACCAACTGGCGGGATGAGGTGATGTCCATCGGAGTGGCACTGGCTGATACAGAAAACTATAAATGTTTGGACAAGCTCTATTATATCTTTGATCCTGAATGCAGGGTTGGAGGCATGTTCAGCGGAGTATTAAGCCACGGAGATATTAAAGGTATCAGAACCGGCAGAAAGAACGCCATGGACCAGATTAAGAAGTCACTTACAGACAACGGAGTAACAAAAATCTATGCCTACAACGGAAGATTTGACCTGTCACATCTTCCTGAGCTTGGATGCTTTGAGTGGTATGACATCATGCGTGTTGCTGCCTACAAGCAGTTCAACAAAGCAATTCCGGATTCCCTTCCCTGCTGCAAGACAGGTCGCCTTAAAACCAACTACGGCGTAGAACCAATCCTCAGGATCCTCTCCGGAGAAAACCTTTATAGCGAAGTTCATAACGCAGTCTATGACGCCATGGACGAACTCCGGATCATGGAGCTTTTAAAGCTCCCCCTATCCGACTACGAAGTTGCAAAAATAAACTAATCCACTAGTGGGACTTAGGCGAAAAAAATCCATGGACCAGGCTGCTCTGAGCAACGTCGAAAGTCTGGTTCATGGATTTTTTGCGTCTTATTCCCACTTGTGAGGAGCGAAAACAAGTATTTTATCGGTTATCTTTGATTTGTCTCAAAACAAGCTTTTTATAGGCAAGCTCTGCGATATCCGAAAACATGCATTATACAATTACCCTTAAACACCAATTTACTGCAGGAACTGGATGTCACTGATGATTGCAAGATCCTTAGCCTTACCCTGGAAGGCGTGAACGATGGCGATAATGTTAACAACCACCAAAATAAGGAAAAGCACTGCAGAAACGATATTTCCCAAAATAGGAATAATGTTAGGTAATAAGCAAAGAATTGAAGCAAGCTCAAGTCTGATAGCATTCTTCATATGGAACTGAGCATACTTGGATTCCTTCTTCAGCAGGCATGCGATAACTCCAAGGAAGAAGAAGAAATAAGGAAGAATAGCAATAAGCTTGTTATCCTTGATATCCTCGGGATCGAATTCAGCTGTGTGGTCCTTAGGATCAAATCCTGGCTGCTTCGGTGGCTTGGGTGCCTTGGGTGGCTTGGGTGCCTTAAACTGCTGAGGCTGCTGTGCCATGTAAGGATTCTGCTGGAAATTGCCGCCCTGATTGTTCATGTAGGGCTGCTGAGGATTCATGAATGGAGCCTGGCCCTGAGGCTGCTGCTGATTCATGAATGGCTGATTCATATAAGGCTGATTCTGCCCATTCTGAGGAGGTGTCATAGGAGGCACCATAGAAGGCATGGGCATCGGAATAGGTGAAGGAGCTTCCTGGGGTGCTTCTGCAGGCTTCTCTGCTGCGTTCTGAACAGGTGTCTCAACAGGAGCCTCTGAAAGTAAAACTGTTTCCCCGGGGTTAGCTGCTACCTTTGTATCTGCAGCAGGCTGTTCTGCTGCATCAGCTACTTTTGTGCCGCAATTATTGCAAAAAAGCACATCATCATTAAGCTGTGTTCCACAATTTGGACAAATTTTCATATTCTCTTCCCTCCAACAATAACAAATATTTTCATCTCCTGTATTCTACACTTTCAACCGGGTCAGCGCAAGGAAATATCCACAATTTGCCACATCCGAAAAAAAGACTGCGGTAATTTGCCGCAGCCTTTTTCTAAAGCCTTTTAATTCGAAATCACATAGATTTATGGTCAGTATCACTTGCAGTATTTGTCTACAGTTTTTCTAACTGCACCGGGCTCCGCAATAAGCTCCATGAAAAGAGCTACTATTCTGTCAGAAAGGCCAACCTGCTCTAAGTCAGTGCCGAAGATTGTGGCATCCTTAAGAAGAGGAAGAACAGCAGCCTTAACCTTGGCCTCGTCCTTCTCCCCAAGCTTAATATCCTTCACAAAGGCCATGGCCTTCTCAAGAAGGGGATCCGGACTTGGCTCAAAGGCATTGCCCGCATCATCAACAGCCATGAGATAACGAAGCCATCCTGCGTGAACCATAGGTATGAACTTCAGGTCACTAACATCAAGTTCAGAGGATGCAGCGTAAGCCTTGATGGTCTCACCGAATCTGATAGGAAGCTTCTGTGAGGTATCGCAGGCGATTCTCTGAGGTGTGTCAGGCATAAATACGTTGGGAATTCTTACGTTCACAACTGTATCTATAAACTCTTTGGGGCTTATAACTCCGGGATCTGTAACCACAGGAAGTCCCTCGGTGTAGCCAATCTCTTTTACCAGCTTAACCAGGGAAGCATCCTTCATCTCGTCTGAGATCTTGGTAAATCCAAGGATGCAGCCGTATACAGCCAGGGCTGTGTGAAGAGGATTAAGGCAGGTGCAGACCTTCATACGCTCAACCTTATCCACGGTTTCTTTTTCAGTGAAGATAACACCGACCTTCTCAAGGGCAGGTCTTCCACCCGGGAACTTGTCCTCGATAACCAGGTACTCGCTCTCCTCTGCGTTAACGAAGGGTGCAACCCAAGTCTTCATGGAAGTTACCACGGGCTCCAGCTCCTCAACGCCGTCCTTTTTGAGGATCTCGTTGACGGAATCGTCAGGTCTTGGTGTGATCTTGTCTATCATTGACCAGGGGAAACTGACCTTGGTCTCATCATTAATATATGC
>JAEEGF012025190.1_pt1 | contig 10640 bp, 9 predicted proteins | sample 9134171 | NCBI WGS metagenome assembly JAEEGF01 (sample SAMN16246542, study PRJNA631951) | gut metagenome | biome: gut microbiome; feature: rumen; material: AP-attached | host: Bos | place: Iran: Karaj | collected 2018-10 | reverse complement strand
AGATGTTAGAAACACAGAAAAGCTAGTGGAGCAGGGCAGGCCTGTTCCCGGCTTTTTGGCATCATTGTTGACGTTTGTGGATAAAAAATTTTATGTTGTAGCGCTGTTTCTTCCTGTTGCGGGAGTTGCACTATTCAACGTGCTTCCTATTATTTTCATGATCCTTATTGCTTTTACAAACTATGGCGGAGATATCGTACCTCCCAAGCTTGTGGATTGGATAGGATTTGGGAATTTCATACAGATTTTTTCCCTGTCAGGAATAAAGGATACTTTTCTAAAGATACTTGGATGGAACGTAATCTGGGCAGTGTGCGCAACAACTCTTAACTATTTTGGAGGGTTGTTTCTTGCACTTCTTCTAAATAAGAAATGTGTTAGGGGAAAGACCTTCTGGAGAGCCTTTCCTATTCTTGCCTACGCTGTTCCGGGATTTATTACCCTTCTGGGATTTAAGTTTATGTTCTCTTATGGTGGCCCGATCAATTACTACCTGAAAGTTATGGGACTTGCGCCGGTAGGCTTTTTGGATATTGATGCCGGATGGAAAGCCAGAATTATAGGGCTATTGGTTAATGCCTGGATATCAATACCTACTTCAATGTTGCTGGCTACAGGAATTCTTTCAAATATGAATAATGAACTCTATGAGGCAGCCAGTCTCGATGGAGCAGGCAGATGGAAGCAGTTTACAAAGCTCACACTTCCTTTTGTGGTATTTTCTACAACGCCAACGCTGATCACTAGCTTTGTAGGGAATTTCAACAACTTCGGTGTGTTCTACTTTCTAAGGGGAGGTCTTTATCTGGATGATTATTTCCTGGCAAGTGACACAGACCTTCTCATCAACTGGCTCTATAATCTGTCTATTGACAATAACTACTACGGAATAGGCGCAGCAGTCAGCCTTATCATTTTTATTATTACTTCAGTGATTTCTCTGGTGACATACGTGAATTCATCAGCATTTAAAAAGGAGGATACTTTCAGATGAAAAAAGAACGACTTTCAGAAGTTGTCGTTACACATATAGTACTTATTTTTGTATCCTTCATTTTCTTTTTTCCAGTGCTGTGGCTTGTATTGGCTTCTTTTTCGGCCTCTGGATCAATTTACGATTATGATGGATTTTTTCCTAAAAGTTATAGTCTTGGGACCTATATCAAATTGTTTACAGATACCCAGATGTATGACTATCCAAGCTGGCTTAGGAATACTCTTTTTGTGGCTGTTTTCTCCTGTGTGCTATCTACAGTACTAGTGATTCTGACTGCATATACAATGAGCAGGTTCAGATTCAAAATGAGAAAGCCTCTTATGAAGACAACGCTGGTACTTAGCATGTTTCCCAGCTTTATGGGAATGACGGCGGTTTATCTTATCATGATCAACTTCAATCTCATAAACAACCTGTGGAGCCTGATACTGGTGTATTCTGCAGGGGCACCTATGGGCTACCTTGTTCAGAAGGGATATTTTGATACTATAAGTAATTCAATCTATGAGGCTGCCAGGATTGACGGAGCATCTAATCCAACTATCTTTTGGAAGGTTACAATGCCTCTTTCAAAGCCTATTTTAGTATACACAGCTCTTACATCTTTTGCATGGCCATGGAGCGACTTCATTCTTCCAAACATGCTCCTTAAAAATAGGGACCTCTGGACCGTAGCAGTAGGGCTAACACATCTTGGAGAGACGGAGTTTTCAAGATTTGCGGCAGGAGCGATATTTATCGCGGTGCCGATTGTAATCCTGTATTTCTCTTTATCAAGATTCCTTATTTCTGGAGTATCCGACGGAGCAGTAAAGCAGTAAAGAGAAAGAAGTTGACATACAGTTGTCAGAAAGTTATACTAACAACTAAATATTTTCTGAAAGCGATTTGAATTATGAAAAAACTTGATCTCGTCAATTCAATGCTAACTATTAAATCCATGAACAAATTTGATCAGGGATTTATTGTTAATGCATTTGATGAGGACGAGATAAATGCTTAGGTTTATACATTTTTAGCATTTTCATATTTTAACCGATGCCTCATCAAACTATAGATTTGATGAGGTTTTTTCATATCACAAGGAAATCGCACCCGACATTTATATCAAGAGGAGGATAGTTATGGACAAATTTGTTGATGAAAGAGATTATAAGCTCCTGGATCAGGACAGATATACGTTTTTTGTTCTGCGTCGCATCCTTGGAGGCCCCTGCAAGCTGATATTATCTGATCATGAGAGAGTAATAATCTGCTTCTCAAAAGAGCCATTTCCTGTATGGATCTGGACTCCGGATGATGCTACGGATAAAGATATGGCAGCTGCCTACGATGTAATTTCAGAAAACGGCCTTCTTGATGGAAATCACAACTACAATATTAAGTATAAACTGGCTGAATACTTCATAAATCGGGCTAAAGAAGAGGGGAAAGAGCTTTCCATCAGACAAAATATGTATGCCTATGACTGTCCCAAGTCCGTAGAGCCTCAGGAGAAGGCATCTGGAGAACTGCACAAGTGCACCCAGGATGACTTTGAAGAGCTTGTTGACCTGATAGATGGTTTCCACAACGCAGTAGGCATAGATATAATGGACAGAGCCGCCTATGAGCAGAATGCTGAGAAATGTATAGAAGATAGAAAGACGTTCTTTTGGCAAGATAAAGGAATTACTACAGCTTGTTGTAAGTATGTTCCAAATGGTGATATGGCCAGTATCAGCCTTGTATATACTAAGCCAGAGTGCAGGAGGAAACACTACGCTGAGAATCTGGTTTACACAGTAACTGAACTTGCAAGAGCAGAAGGATATCTTCCCATGCTCTACACAGATGCAGATTACGTAGCATCTAATGCCTGCTATGAAAAAATTGGATATATTCACCGGGGTGAACTCTGTACTGTCGGGTGAATTAGCAAACGGCTAAATGTTCTAGAAAAAGAAATATATTGAGGAGAGAAAGAGTATGAGTCTGAAACTTATTAAGCTAACAAAGAGCTACGAGAAACAACTGGGGGAAATGATTGATGAGTGGAAGGAGGATCAGGAAAAGAACCACACAAACCACTCACCATGGGCCATTTTTAAAAACGATTATCACGATTTTGATTATTATCTTGAGCATTTGGAGCTTACTAATCCCAGAGATGGCCTGGTTCCTGACTCAACCTTTTTCCTGCTTGATGACGAGAAAGATAGACTTCTTGGGGCAGTAAATATCCGCCACTATCTAAATGATGGCCTATTAAAAAGCGGCGGACATATTGGAGATGGGATCAGACCGTCAGAAAGGCGTAAGGGTTACGCTACAAAGATGATTGGTCTGGCCCTCGAAGAGTGCAAAAAGCTTGGTATTGATAGGGCACTAATCTGCTGTGACAAAGATAATATTGGTTCAGCCAAGTCAATCCAGAACAACGGCGGTGTATTGGAAAATGAGCTTGTAACTGATGATGGCGAAATAGTGCAGAGATACTGGATTTCAATAAAATGATGTAGGTGTCAAAAATATGTGTGACCTGATAGGCGGCGATAACAAAGTGGCGTTATTGCGCACATTTTTTACTGCTGTAAAACAAGTTCTTGAAATCTAGCAGTAGCCCTCTTTTTTCACTACTGCTAGATTTAGGAAATTGAAATTTTTCTAGTAGCCTCATGGATAATCAGCCAGATTTTTAATGGATGAGTTTATATTTCTTACATCTCTTTTTTATTTATTTATCAAAAAGGATGATAATTGTCAGATTCTTCATGAAAATGTTCAAGAATCCTATGCAATAAAAATCGCAGCACTACTAAAAATTCTTGAAAAATGGATATGCAGCAGTAATGAAAAATTTGCCCTACTGCTGGTTTATAAAAAAGTCAAAAAACACTCGTAAAAGATATAGAATAAAGAGTAGGAAATGGCATGAAAAAGAGAAGGGACAAATTTATGATCAAGAGTAAAACGAAATATGAAGCTTCAATTGAAGAAATAAGGGAACTTTTCTCATTTCATAAACTTGGAAATGTGAAAACCGTTGCTCCACTTGGGAATGGAGAGTTTAATTCTGCATATAAAGTAATACTTGATGATGGAAAGAGTTTTGCCCTTAAGATAGCACCTCCAGAGGGCACTACAGTTCTTTCGTACGAGAAAAACATGATGGAATCAGAAGTGTTCTGGTATAAGATGATGCATGAAAACACGGATATTCTTTGCCCGGAAGTATATGTTTCAGATTTTTCAAAAGATATAGTAAAAAGCAATTGTTTTATCATGCAGATGATGGAAGGAGAGCCCTTGTGGGCTGTAAACTTCTCGGACAATGAATATGAAAATGTTCAAAAGCAGAAAATTGAAATGCTCACCAAGATACACAGGATCAAAAATGACAGGTTTGGCTACAGGCAGACAGGACTCCACGACACATGGTATGATGCCCTAAAGTCCATGGCAGGTAATCTTGTTAAGGATTGTAATGCGCTTGGATACAAGACACCTGATGGTGAGAAGTTTATTTCATATATTGATAAACATGCAAAGCTCCTTCAGAGCGTACCTTGTCGAATGGTAAATTTTGATCTGTGGGACAGTAATGTTCTTTATCATGATGGTAAGATCTGCTGGATTGATCCAGAGCGCGGCTTTTGGGGTGATCCGGTAGCCGATTTCATTACCCTTGGAACCGGGCAAAAAACTCCACTGTCAGCAAAAGAGAAGGAATTAGAGATTTATAATGAAACTGCTCAGGAAAAGATAGTTCTTTCCCGCGAGACTGAAATAAGATATGCATTAGCAGTTTGTTACCTGGCCCTTATTGAGGAAGTTGAAAAATATGTCAGATATGAGCCTGATGAGCCCAATTACATCAGAAACACTGTTGATTCGAGAGAAATGTACGACATGGCCTTTGCCATACTTTAACTCCGGATCAGATATGAAATGAATGAGAGTAATTTAGCGAGAGATCTGTGCTTATAAAAAGAAAGCATCAGTATGTAATTACTGAAAGGATAGAGAAGATTTATTGATGGATTAAAAATCGAAACAGCAACTACGAGTTGCGTGTATTTAGAATCACTTCGTACTAGAATATTATTAGAGGAGGGATTCGCATGAATACAAAAGATGTTTTACTTGAGCTTAGAACAAAGAATAATATGTCTCAGGATGATCTGGCTGAAAAGGTCTTTGTGACTCGTCAGGCAGTTTCACGTTGGGAAACTGGTGAAACAGTCCCAAACACTGAGACCTTAAAGCTGTTGTCAAACCTTTATAATGTTTCGATAAACACATTGCTTGGTTCACCGCATAAGCTGATATGTCAGTGCTGTGGCATGCCTCTGGATGATTCAATTATTGGCAGAAACAAAGACGGCTCTCTTAATGAGGATTACTGTAAATGGTGCTATGCTGATGGGACCTACACATACAGCGATATGGATAACCTTATTGAAGTATGCATTCCTAACATGGTTAACGAAAATTTTACTGAAGATCAGGCTCGTGAATATCTGAAACAGGAGCTCCCCAAACTGGAGTATTGGAAAAGATATGAAGAGCTTAGCGATGATGGGCAGTTTGAAGCTTTTAAGAAAAAGTTGATAGATGAGATCAATGACCTTCATATTGAAGGTTTGCCAAGGGTAGAAAAACTTAATGCGCTAGTAGGAAGCTACGTTAATCTTGAATATCCATTACCCAACGGATTAAAGGTGAAATTCCTGGACGATAATGTAACATATCTCGGTAACCAGCTTGAGTCTGTGTTTGGCGGAGACAGATGTTTCGGAATTCTAGCAAATATGGACTTCATAATGGTATGCACATATGAGGCAGAGGGTGCAAATCCAGAACTTGTCCTATATAAGAAAAGATAAATCCAAATGATGGTATATGAATGAACGTCACTAATAAGCACACTAGTGTTATTGTCATCTTCTTTTTCTGCTATCAGACATTGACAAATGAAAGTGTGCTGATACAATACAAATATTATGAAGCAGAATACTAAAATCTACACACTTACACATACAATGATGCTACTTGTAGCATCATTTTTTTGGGGAACTACCTTTGTAGCCCAGAGCCTTGGCGCAGAATACGTAGGCGCGGGAACTTACCTGGCTCTCAGAACCTACATTGGAATAATCTTCCTGTTACCCTTTGCATTATACAGAGATAAAAAAGATATCAAAAATTCAGGCCTCGGACCGCAAGAACTGCAGGATAAACGCAGCAGAGAGAAACAGGCCTTTATAAAGGGCGGCATGCTGGCAGGACTCTTTATCTTCCTTGCAAGCTTTGCGCAGCAATACGGAATCGCCTATACTTCAGTGGCCAAGGCAGGCTTTCTTACAACACTTTACGTTGTATTTGTGCCGATAATATCATTACTTTTTGGGCGCAGATTTGATAACAAGCTCTGGATCAGTATTACGCTCTCTGTGATAGGCATGTATTTGTTGTGCATGAAGGGGAGCTTCTATCTGGAAACAGGAGATGCCCTGATGATTTTATCTGCCCTTGGCTTCTCAATTCAGATTCTGGCAGTTTCCAGGTATTCCCAGAGAATTGATCCGGTTAAACTGACACTTGCTCAGTTCATTATAGAAGCACTACTTGCCACAATAGTAATGCTCGTAATAGAGAAACCAGACCTGTCCTCTATCCATAACGCTCTGCCTGCAATACTTTATGCAGGAATATTCAGTAGCGGAATAGCATATACACTTCAATCCCTTGGGCAAAAGAACTTAAATCCTGCCATAGCTTCAATTGCAATGTGTCTTGAGAGTGTATTTGGAACCCTATCCGGCTGGATTGTACTGGGCCAGAAGCTCTCGCTTCGCGAAGCCGCCGGATGTATCCTGATGTTTGTAGCAATCGTTTTGACCCAGTTCCTTGGAAATCAGGACTAACAACTGATAGGAAAAGAAAATATAGATATAAAATGGCTAAAGCGTAGCTCTATTGGCGTTGATAACAACACAACGTTATTGCGTATAGAATTTACTGTTGTAAAACAAGTCCCGACAATTTAGCAGTAGCCCTCTTTTTTCCCTACTGCTAGAATCAGGAAAATGAAATTTTTCTAGTAGCCTCATGGATAATCAGCTATATTTTAAACGGATGTGCTTAAATATTTTACGTCTCTTTTTGAGTTATTCACCAAAAAGGATGATAATTGTCAGATTTTTTAAGAAACTGTTTAGAAATCCTTAGCAATAAAAATCACAGCACTACTAAAAATTCTTGAAAAATGGATATGTAGCAGTAATGAAAAAATTGTCCTACTGCTGATTTATAAAAAAACCGAAAACGCTCTTAAAAGATGTATAAAATACTAACCAAAGGTTAATGTTTTTTCATTTGGCTCCATCCTATAATTTAAAGTGATGAAGAGTGCTCTTTTTTGTAAAAAGAACTCTCATTAGAGCTTAACTATAGGAGGAAACAAAATGAAAAAAAGAAATGCATTGCTACTGTCGACTTGTCTTATGATCATCATGGTGCTGTCCGCCTGTGGAAGCAGCTCCAGCTCTAGCTCTAGCCAGGGTTATAGAGATATCATCACTTCTGTCAAATATGGCGATGATACAACATATGTCATAGGCCATAAAAGCCCAGACTCTGATACTGTTGGATCCGCCATTGCCTATGCATATCTGCTCAATCAGCTTGGAATAAAGGCTGAAGCTGCTATAAGCGAAGAGATAAATGGTGAGACCAAATATGCTCTCGATTATTTTGGTATTGCGGTACCAGCAGAAATCAAGGACGCTACCGGCAAACAGTTTGTCCTGGTAGATCATAGCACTTACTCACAGACTATTGATGGAATGGATTCTGCAAAAATAGTGGGAATAATCGACCATCACGGAATTGGTGAAATAGAAGTAAGCGATCTGATCAATGTACGTAGTGCTCCTGTAGGTGCAGCAGCAACTCTTGTATATCAGTCATATAAAGAGTGCGGTGTGGATATTCCTAAGGATATGGCACAGGTCATGTTGATGGCACTTCTATCAGATACAAGAAATATGAAACGCGATGTTACAGGACTTGACCAGGCAGCTTATGATGAGCTGGTTAAAATTGCCAAGATAGGAGATATAAACGCATTCTACCAGAAAATGGCTGAAGCCATTGCTGATTACGGCGATATGACAGATGAAGAAATCTTCTATTCTGATTACAAAGAGTACACAGTAGGAGATTATTCTTACGGAATTGCTGATGTTATCGCTTTTGGCGAAGATAATACAAGAGCAATGGCAGATCGCATGTATGAAGTCGCAGCTGCCAAATATGCCGATTCAGGACTTGATTATCTATATGCCAAGGTTAAGAATCATGGCGATGACGATTCAGAGAACAAAATGTATACTATTGCTTACGGAGACGGAGCCGTAGAAGTGCTTGAGGAAGCCATAGGCGGCTATGATGGAACCAAGTATTTTATTCATAAGGAATCACAGTCCCGAAAGAAGGTAATGGTCCCAGCAATTGATAAGGTTCTGGAAAAGAAATAAAGATATGTTATTAGAACAAAAATCTCATCAAACAGATAGTTTGATGAGATTTTTATGTTATCCTAGATATACTGATTTTCAGCAGCAATAATGTTAGTTTTTGGTTTTGGAGGAGATTATGAAAAAGAATGTAGTGATAATGCTGGCATTATGCAGCATTATAGGAACGACAGGTTGCGGGATTAATTCAAATGAAGGCGCAGTAAATACAAGCTCGGAGAGCACATTATTTGAGTCATTAAGTGAGGGTGAGTCCGAGGTAAAAGAAAAAACTGACACCGAAACAGATAACAACATCGCAAGTGTAGAGGCAAGCACAGGAAATGAGCAAACTGAAGTAGCTTCTAACAGTTCATCAGAAAATGAGGCTTCATCGGAAGATAGCTACGATGCATACCAGAAATATATGGATTATATTTCACCAAAGGACAAAGCTACTGTAAAGCTTGCCCCAGAGTCTGAGAAACTATATCAGGCATTCATAGATGGCACAGAGTCAGCGCAGTACGACATTGACGGAGATATTGCTAAGTACATATGCCTATCTGAAGTTTTGGAAAATGGTAAGAGCTATACACTAAATGAGATAAAAGAAAAACTTTCATCAGAGGGCCAGTATGGCGAAGGCTGGTTGTATGAGATTCAAAGTGAAGGATATATAGATATTGGCCTTGATGAGAGCTATGAGCTATGCATGGATATTGGTGCGTCAGAGTTTAATCTTACTCTCGTTGTAAAAAATATTGATGGCAAGCTAAAGATTTGCTTTGCAGGTGATTCCTGGAGCAGAAATATGACGGTTGTAAAATACTCCGGATATGTTGATTCTTATGGTTCAGGCGGAGCATACTATCACGGCGGTCAAACAGGTTATATTGATGCAAACGGCAAGTACCACTTCTGGTATAGATCAACTGAAGAGGGTATACTTCCAGATGATGATGGCAAGCTTACTTATAATGATCAGCTTATCGGAGAAAATATCGGAATGTATCTTGAGAGTTTCTCCTTTGAAAGATCCTATGAGGGCAAGGAATATCAGCACGTCTACATAGTAGATTCTGAAGGCAGAGAAGACGTGGAGGTTGACCTTTCACAACCAGGTAACGCTTACGAAATGGCACAGAAAGCTATAGAGTCAAGTGGCAATACCTATGTTTCTGACACCGAAGCGAAGGCCCTTATGGACGAGCAGAGGAAAACCATAGGTCTTTCCGATGAAATCTATAAGTATGGAGATGAACTATATCCTTACTAAAAAAGAATAGATAGGAAAACTAATGAAAAGCAAACAAAAGAAGTCAGGAAAACTTGGAAAGCTAATAATAGGAATTCTTGCTGTATTAGGCATATTGTTTCTGATCCTCATGCTTATTCCAGATGATGAAACTGATGAGTCTTATACAGAAGAAATAAATGAAGAAAACACAGTAGTAGAACAGCATGAAAAGCCGGTACAGCAGGCTTTCGGTACAGCAGATACTGTTGAACCGGTATCCGTTGGTACAGATGCTCAGTCAGCTACTGTCATGATCTATATGAATGGGTCCGATCTTGAAACTAATGCAGGAGAAGCAACTACTGATATTGAAGAAATGATATCCTCCGGCATTGGCGAAAAAGTAAATGTTATTATCCAGACAATGGGAACCAAGGAATGGCAGGATTACGATATATCATCAAAATCAGCCCAGACCTATAAGATAGAAAAAGGAGGCCTTTCCCTTGTGCGGGACAATCTGGGGCAGCTTGACTGCACAGCAGAGGACACCTTATCTGAATTTATAGGATTTTGTAAGAACAATTATCCTGCTGACAGATACATCATTGTGTTCTGGGATCATGGTGGAGGCCCTGTTTATGGGTTTGGCTATGATGAGTGGCAGGATGAAGAAGAAGCTGGTCTGACAATCAGCGAAATGGCAAGCGCTTTTTCGAAGAACAGCGATATCCATTTTGACATTATCGGTATGGACTGCTGCATCATGGCAAGCATGGAAACCTGCTATGCCCTTGAACCTTTTTGCAAATATGCATTGTTGTCTGAGGATTTCGAATCAGGATTGGGCTGGAGTTACAAGGGATGGATGAATGCCTTAGAAAAAGATCCCGGAATATCG
>JAEEGF011559668.1_pt1 | contig 10640 bp, 3 predicted proteins | sample 9134171 | NCBI WGS metagenome assembly JAEEGF01 (sample SAMN16246542, study PRJNA631951) | gut metagenome | biome: gut microbiome; feature: rumen; material: AP-attached | host: Bos | place: Iran: Karaj | collected 2018-10 | reverse complement strand
ATCGAACGAATGGCCGGGTGTGGGTATCTCCGTGCCTGCATGGTTGAGCGACTACTCTAATGGTCTGATGGTGGAATCGGGTGCTAACATGGTGCGCTGGATGCATGTGACGCCTTGGAAACAGGATATTGAGTCGTGCGATCGCGTAGGACTACCGCAAGCGATGCCCGCTGGCGATGCAGAGAAAGACGTGGAGGGTGCCCGTTGGGAGCAGCGAAAGGCAGTGATGCGCGATGCTATTATCTACAACCGCAACAACCCGTCAATCTTGTTTTATGAAGGTGGCAACGAGAGTATCTCGCGAGAGCATATGCTTGAACTGAAACAGATTCGCAACCAGTACGACCCTTACGGCGGTCGTGCCATTGGCAGCCGCGAGATGTTGGATATCGATGAGGCAGAATATGGTGGTGAGATGTTGTATATCAACAAAAGCCATAAACACCCCATGTGGGCTATGGAGTATTGTCGCGACGAGGGGCTGCGCAAATATTGGGATGAATACAGCTATCCCTTCCACAAAGAAGGCGACGGTCCGCTCTATCGGGGCAAACCTGCCAACGACTATAACCATAACATGGATCAGTTTGCCGTTGAAATGGTGCGTCGCTGGTATGACTACTGGCGTGAACGTCCAGGCACAGGCACGCGCGTTTCGTCGGGTGGTGCCAAGATAGTATTCTCGGATACCAACACTCACCATCGTGGCGAGTCCAACTATCGCACCAGCGGTGTCGTTGATGCCATGCGACTGCCAAAGGATGCCTTCTATGTCCATCAGGTCATGTGGAATGGTTGGGTGGACGACGAGCAGGCCAAAACCTATATTGTAGGACATTGGAACTATCCTGCTAACACGGTGAAGCCCGTCTATATCGTGTCAACAGCCAACGAGGTGGAACTATTCTTGAATGGCAAGAGCCTGGGCAAGGGTAAGCAGAGCTATCGCTACTTATTTACCTTCGAGAATATTACCTATGAACCCGGCATTCTCGAAGCCCGTGGCAGCGATGGCTCGAGCTATAAGATAGAGACGGCTGGAGAACCTTATCGACTGAAGCTAACCACCATAGAGAATCCCGAGGGCATGAAGGCTGATGGTGCCGATATGGCGCTGATCCAAGTCGAGGTAGTCGACAAGCAAGGGCGTCGCTGTCCGTTAGACAATCGTCTCATCAATTTCTCGCTAAAAGGCGAAGGTCGTTGGATTGGTGGTATTGCTACAGGACGCTCCGATAATTATGTGGGGGCAATGGCTATTCCTGTGGAATGTGGCATCAATCGCGTGTTGGTGCGCAGCACAGTGAATGCTGGAACCATCACCGTCTATGCCAGCGCTGATGGCATTAATGGCGTTCAACAGACCGTTATCAAGACAAAAGCCGTTGACATGGAAAAACAGATGCCCGCATTGACGTTGAGGAGTAATCTGAGTCGTGGTGAGACACCTCTTACACCTTCCTACACTGAGCGTGCTACGGGTATTGCCATTAAGGAGGCTAAGGCCGGCTATGACTCAGAGCACGCCCTCCGCAGCTTTGACGACAACGAACTATCAGAGTGGAAAAACGACGGTCGGTTATCTACCGCATGGATAACCTATAAGCTGGAGCATAAGGCTGTGGTTGACGACATCTGTCTGAAGCTTACTGGCTGGCGTCTGCGCAGCTATCCGTTGGAGATATATGCTGGTAAGAAGCTTATCTGGAGTGGAGAGACCGAGCGTTCGCTTGGCTATATCCACCTAAAGCCCACACAACGTGTAAAAACCGACGAGATTACCATTCGCCTGAAAGGTGCCGGCAAGGACAAGGATGCCTTTGGTGGTATTGTAGAGGTGGCACAGCCTGCCGCTGGCGAACTCGACCTCTTCAAGGCTAAGAACGGTGGTGATACCAAGAATGAACTACGTATTGTCGAAGTGGAATTCTTAGAAAATGCAGCGGAAGTAGTATGGTTCGATGGAAAGTCTCCCATCAGTTATAACTTGCCTAAGGAAGTGGAGCCTGTTGTAAAGATAGCACTCGACATGTGGAAAGACGACATGCGACAGGTAACGGGCATGACACCAGTAGCCTCAGCGAAGCCTGTAGTGAATGTGGTACAGAATCAGGCGTTACCCTTCGACGGGTTTCATATATATACAAAAGGTGGACAAATCATCGTAGAGGGCAGCAATGGTCGTGGCATGGCATACGGACTGCTGGAACTCAGTCGTCTGGCCGGTGTATCGCCTTGGATATGGTGGGGTGACGTAGTGCCTGAACGTCGACTGCATCTCAGTTTGCCTGAAACCTTCTCTACCACACAAAGTCCCAGCGTGGCCTATCGTGGTATCTTCATCAACGACGAAGACTGGAGTCTGCGCAACTGGGCCTGGAAGCACTACGAGAAGACTGACCAGTTTGGTGCTATGGGACCGAAAACCTACAAGGCTATTTTTCAGCTCTTGTTGCGCCTCAGGGCCAACGCCATCTGGCCAGCCATGCATACTGGCACACCAGGGTTCTTCACCATTCCAGGCAATAAGGAGATGGCCGACTCGTGTGGCATCATCATTGGCACATCACATTGCGAACCTCTGCTCCGAAATAACGTGGCCGAATGGGACCATCAGAAACGTGGTGCCTACAACTATATTACCAACCGCGAACAAGTACAGCAGTACTGGATTGAGCGTTTGAAAGAGGTGAAAGGCTCCGAAGAATTCTTCACCATTGGCATGCGAGGTATCCATGATGGTTCGATGGAGGGTGTCAAAACAAAAGAAGAAAAATTGAAGGGATTGCAGCAGGTGATTGACGACCAGCGCGAACTCATCCGTCAATATTATCGAAAGGATGTCGAGAATGTACCTCAGGTATTTATTCCATACAAAGAGGTGTTGGAAATCATGGAGAGCGGCCTCAAGGTACCCGATGATGTGACGCTGATGTGGTGTGATGATAACTACGGTTATATGACGCGACTCTCGGATGCTGAACAGCAGAAGCGATCGGGCGGCGGTGGGGTGTATTATCACCTCTCGTATTGGGGCCGTCCCCACGACTATTTGTGGTTGACGACAACGCAGCCCGGACTTATCTATAGTGAGATGAAGGCCACCTACGACCACAACTGCCGTAAGCTCTGGATTGCCAACGTCCACGACCCCAAGGTTGCAGCCTACGACCTTGAGTTCTTCCTCGATATGGCGTGGGACATCAACGCCATTCAACCCAATACCATTAATCAGCATTTGGAGCGCTGGCTCTGTCGCCAGTTTGGTGCTGAAGCAGGAAAGAAACTCGCCCCAGCTATGCATGACTTCTATCGTCTCTGTGGCATCCGCAAGCCCGAATTCATGGGCTGGACACAGGTGGAACTTGACAAGCGTAAGGTTCCGGGAGGTAAATCGCAAGTGACCAGCATCGGACTGACACGTCGTGAAGCGGCAGAGCGTTTAGAAGCTTTCAAGCGTATGAAGGCCGTTGTCGACGAATGCCGTCTGATGGTGCGCCCAGAGCTGTCTGATGCTTACGAGGCTCATATTGCCTACCCCATCTATGCCGCTACCGCTATGACGCGCAAGATAGTTTCCGACACGCTGACCAGTCATCAAGCCTATGAGGAGATACAACGGTTAACCAAGCAATACAACACGTTAAATCATGGAAAGTGGAATGGTCTGATGGATGCAGCACCGCGCCAACTACCCGTATTCGAAGACGTCTGTGGGCAGTTGGCAGACGACGAGCCCTTTGAGGGCGTCGCCTGTAATGCCTATGACTACGACGCTGCCTCAACGGGTTGTCAGGGCATCCAGATGTTGGGGCACTCCATGAATGCCGTCAGCATTCCCAAAAGCGGTGAGTTGGTCTATCACTTCCATGCTCAGCGTGAGGGTGATGCCGTGCTCTATACGGCGATGATTCCCACACAACCGAATGACCGGGGCGATCTGCGCTATCAAGTAACGCTTGACGACCAACAGCCCGTTGTCATCAGCCTGAAAGAAAAATTCCGTTCCGACTTCTGGAAGTTGAGCGTACTACGAGGTCAGGCTCTCAAGCAGAGTGCCATCAAACTCAGTAAAGGTGACCATACGCTACGGATCAAGGCTCTCGATGACCATATCATCATGGACCAATGGATGATTGACTTCATGAAAGATCGCAAGTTCTATGTGATACCTTGCGAGTGACCCCATGATCCACGCTCGTCGTATGAAGGCTGACGACATGACGGGTGGAACTGATTGCAAAATATACCGGCCTCACTGCCGAGGAAATCGAGGGGCTATAAGAATAACGAAAACGAACGAGAACAGCGGATAGCCCGGCATCGGCACTATCCGCTTTTTCCTGACTTCGGCGGTTTTAACATTTCCGAGGGTATGACCTACTTGAAACATCGATAAACAGGGAATTCTGCCTGGTGACTTGGGTGACTCAAGATTTTTGTGTACCTTTGCGCCATGTTCCCACGCAAGAAGAAAAACAGGACTGGTACCATCAGTGTCGTGGTAGTTGACAAGAGCCGCGGTGGTTTCAAGGAGATCAAGAACTTCGGAGTTGCAAAGACCGAAGAGGAAGCAGACCGCCTATACGCCAAAGCATCTGCATGGGTACGCAGTTTTGGAGGCCAGCAGGAGATTGACTTTGCACAAAGCAGCATAATACGACAGGAGTTCCTTGAGTCTGAACGCGTACTGAACAACATCTCAGCCGTTGTCCTCAACGGTCCTCAACAGATACTGAACCAAGTCTATGACAGTATCGGCTTCAACAGGATCAGGGATGAAGTCCTGCGTCATCTGGTCATCGCCCGCATCTGTCAGCCGTTGAGCAAGTCGGCAACGGCAGACTACCTGAAGTCATATTTCCATGAGGATGTCAGCCTCGATCAGATATACCGCTACATGGACAAGCTGTACAACAAGCAGCGTGAGCTGGTGCAGCAGATAAGCGTGGAGCATACCCGTAAGATACTTGGCGGCAGCATAGGGCTGATGTTCTACGATGTGACTTCACTGTACTTTGAGACAGGCATACAGGACGAGTTGCGTACGAACGGATTCTCCAAGGACGGAAAGACCTCTGAGTCTCAGATAATCCTGGGGCTGCTGGTCAGTGCCGACGGCTATCCGCTGTCATACTCTATCTTCAACGGTGCTCAGTACGAGGGTCGCACGATGATTCCCATCATAGATGACTTCATCCAACGTTTCGGAATCAAGGACTTTGTCGTAGTAGCCGACTCGGGGCTTCTGAACAAGACCAACGTGGAGTTGCTGTGCCAGGCGGGCTACAAGTACATCCTCGGTGCAAGGATCAAGAAAGAACCTGCCGACATAGTGGAATGGCTGCTGGCACAGGAGAAGGTATCCGGCACATACCACGAGTACACCCGCAGTAACGGGGAGAGGCTGATCGTGGGCTACTCTGAGCAGCGGGCCAAGAAAGACGCCCACAATCGCGAGAAAGGCATCGAGAGACTGCGCAAGGCATACAGCAGCGGAGTGCTCACCAAGGCTTCCATCAACAGGAGAGGCTACAATAAGTTCCTTACCATCAGCAAAGACGTGCAAGTGGTCATCAACGAGCAGGAGATAGAGAATGACTCCAAATGGGACGGTCTGAAAGGTTATGTCACAAATACCGACCTTGATGCTGAGCAGGTAGTCGCCCAATACCACAGCCTATGGTACGTGGAACGCGCATTTCGTGTAACCAAGGGCAATCTGGAGGCAAGGCCCATATTCCACTTTACGGAGAAGCGCATCGAAGCTCATATCTGTATCTGCTTCATCGCATACAAGGTCTATAAGGAACTGCAGCGTATTATCGCTTTGCATGGTGGCATCAACCTGAGTGTGGATAAGGTGTTGGATATTGCAAAGACCGTTCCGACAATCAAGTTAAGCTTGCCGTATGGTGATTCCGAGAAAGTAAAGACACTGTTCCTCACTGAGAAGCATCAGCAGATCAAGCCTCTATTCGACATAAAGTCCATCCTCAAGCAGAAGAAATCCTAGATTAACAGGCGCGCATGCGAACAGGGTGACGCATCGCCGAAGTCAGGAGCTTAATTTTTGGTTAATTTCTTATAATTTCTTTCCAAAATAAAAGAAGAAGATTATGAAAAGAGAATATACGAAGCCCGCTATGATGGTTTACCGCCTGAGGACACAGGCCCCGCTGCTGGCAGGCTCACCACTGCCAGAGAGCGACGAAGAGACCGTAGAGCAATGGTAAAACAAAGTCACGGGGATGTCCCCTGTGATACGATAACCTGCCAGTATTGTCGGATAATGGCAGGTTATTGGTTCTAAATGGCAGGTTATGCTAAGACGAGGGTGGAGGCTGTTTGAGGAACCATAGAAAAATGCAGGTACGTTTCCCTAAACGCCCCGCATTTTTATTTGTAATCTGTTTATACTTAGAACTTACTTATAGGGCAGGTAACAATTTTGCGTGGTGACGCCTGCGGCATTACGCTGCAGCATGTAGCTGAGCCAGCGGTCGCCGAAGCTGCCGCCATATTGGCCTGACTGATTCTTGTGGAGGGCCAGTCGGCGAAGATCTGAGAAGCGGGTGCCCTCGAAGGCAAACTCCATGGCGTACTCGTCGCAGAGCAGGTCTTCCATGGCGTTAACGTAGTCGTCTTTGCTATAGGTAGAGAGTTGGAGACCGAACTTGCGATTGATGTCGGCGAGCTTGGCCTGGAGCACGGTGGCGTAGCGGTAGGACGACCAGAGATCGTCGACGGCGCCGGCACCGTGGAAGTGGATGCCGACGAAGGCTTTCTGGACACCGTTCTTGAAGAGGTCGGAGTTGGCCTGCGAGAGGAAGGGCAACTTGGTGGTCAGCAGCTCGTAGGACTCGGGGGTGAGGTAGTACTTGTCGTCGATGTGCGACTGGGTCATGTCGAGCACCTTATTGCCAGATGCGTCAACAGAGTCGTTGCCCTGGGAGTCCTTCAGATAAACTTCGAGATAGCGATAGTTGGCGAGCTCGGAGTGGATGCCGTTCTTGAGCACGGCAAAGGCGGCGTCGGGGTAGCCCATGCGGTTGAGCGCCTCGGCCAGGTGGAGCCAGACGGTGGCATTGCGGTAGAGCAGGATGTATGCCGTTGAGGGCTTAAAGGTATAGACATAAGAAGAGTCGGCACCTTCACCCTGACAGATAAGAGCAGCACGAGCATCACCAAGAGCCTCATTCTTTACAACCCAGTTGAAAGGCGACACCTTCACCTGCTCAGTGTAATAGTAGTACTGGGCACGACGGGCAGAGTCACAGTAGGCTTGAGAGGGAACAATCTGGATGTCCTGTGTCTTTGGACAGTTGAAGATTTGTTCCATTGGGTCGTTAACATCGACAGTGCTGGTTCTCTCAGTTCCATAGTAGTTATAACCATAAGATGCGGGGATGTCTGTCGTCTTACCCATTGTGTAGTTGACTGCCATGGGGATATATGAGATAACATCACCAGGAGAAGACGAATGATTGAATGAGTTCTCCCAAATAGGTGCGCCACTATAAAGAGAACTGTTTTTACCATCATTAAAGTCAGCTGGCCACTCTGTAAAGTTCTTAAAGATGGGGCTATACCTGCTATAATTAGGAGACATGAAGTCAACATAGTTAACCGAAATATTCTCAATGCCACTAAGTCCTGCAAAACGCAGATACTGATAGTAGCATGTGGCAGCTTTCTCATATTCTCCCAATTCCAGATAGATATCACCCAACACAACATTCAGTGGGATAAAGCACTTACGTGGATTGATATACTTCTCCTGATTACCCCAGTTCAATGCACCAACAAGGCGAGACGTCTGGTTGAAGGTTGGCACAGAAAGCTGTTCATCACTGTAACGAGCCTTGAGCGTCTCAAGCATCTGAGCCTCACCTTCGAGAATAGCTGTATAGTCAGTCATGCTAGTGTTAGCATTAATCTGACCAATAGTGGTAACTGGCTCTGTAATATATGGTACTCTGCCATATTGGCGCGAGAGTTGCAGATAAGTCCAGGCACGGAATGATGCTACAGCAGCATACTCGTTACAAACGACATTGCGTGCACCCGTGGCCAACGTGGTATCGCGATGGGCCAGATAGTAGTTGCAGTTGTTGATGACCTTGTAATAAAGGTACACACTGTCGTACTTATTGGTGGCATCAGCAGTGAACGATGCCAGGCTGCGCAGGTGCGTAGAGGCCTTGTCGGTAGGACGCACCAAGTCGCCACGCATCTCGTTCTGATAGTAATACTGGTCGGCCAACTGTTGCATGGCCTGCATAATGCCGTATGCATAGAAGACGGAGTCGGTCTTCTGGTCGAGGGCAGGGTCAAACAACTGACGCGAACTGTCTGACTCAAGCATGTCAGAGCAAGACATCAAGCCACAGGCCACGCAGATTCCACAGATTATATATTTTGCTTTGGTAATCATAATTTTTACTTTTTTACCTTTTTACTTTTTTACCTTTTTATTACAGGTTGATCTTGACACCCATAGAGAAGATGCGTCCCTGAGCGATGTTGCCAGCGTCAATGCCCTGATAGAGCTGATTGTTGCTGACAGAGAACTCAGGATCGTTACCCTTATACTTGGTCAGGGTAAAGAGGTTGCGTCCCTCAGCCCACACCGAGATGCCCTGCAGCCATGACTGCCAAGACTCTGGGACAGGAATCTGATAGGTCAGCATCACGCTCTTCATACGCAGATAAGAGCCATCTTCTATCCAACGGTCAGAGAAACGGTTGTTGCCCATCGGGTCACCATAGCAGACACGTGGCAGGTCAGTCTTCTGACCCTCATAACGCCAGTGTCCAATCTCTGCCACCTGCTGGTTATAGAGCGTTGCACCGCTGTTGAGGACGGAGCGCTGGTAGTTGAAGACGTCATTACCGACGCTGTAGTTGAAGTTGACACCAAGCGTGAAGCGCTTCCAGTTGAGGTTGAGGAAGATATTGCCATAGATGTCGGGATTGGGGTCACCGATGATGGTCTTGTCGTTCTCGTCAATCTGGTGGTCGCCATTCTGGTCAACGAAATGCACGTCGCCAGCCTGGAAATACTGACGGGCACCCGTTTCGTCGACGATGTATAGGTTGGCAGCCTGGGCAGCCTCAGTGGTAGAGAACACGCCCTGAGTCTTGTAGCCATAGAACACACCGACGGGGTTGCCCACGGCTGTCAGGATGTTGTTGACGCCATAGATGGAAGAGGTGTAATCGCCATTGGCCAAAGCCTTCACCTCGTTCTTATAATGACCCAAGGTAGCACCAAGCTCCAAGTGCCAGTCACGGGTAGAAACGGGTTTGCCGCTGACAGCGACCTCAAAGCCCGTATTGCGCAACTTACCGTCGTTGGTCCAATAGTTATTGATGCCGCCGATGGGGTTCTCGAACGACTTCAGAGCCAGCAGGTCGTTGGTGGTATGGATGAAATAGTTGGCCTTAAGACCCAGGCGGTTGTTCAGGAAATTAGCTTCCAAGCCGACATTCAGTTTCGATGTCGTCTCCCACTTGATTTCCTCATTACCGACGTTGGTCAGCTGCATGCCTATCTCCGTGTAGTTGTAACGCACAGTATTGAACGACGTACGGGCGGCATAGTTCGAGATGCCGTCGTTACCGCTCATATCGAATCCTGCATTCAGACGCAGATAGTCCACAAGACCGTTCTTGGGGAACCATTTCTCGTTGGTCAGCACCCAACCCAACTGAATGCTGGGGAACAGTGCCCACTTGACGCCAGCCATCTTAAAGCCGCCATTGGCGTTAGAGCCGAAACGGCTGTTAGACTCGGCCAACAAGGAGACAGAGGCGAAGTACTTGTTCATGTAGTTGTAATCGCCAGAGACGTACCACTGCATGTTCTTCCAGACGTCGTCAGCACCGGAAACGTTGTCATAGACATTATTGCCGGTAGCAAGCTTCGGGTTCTTGTCATCATCTTGTTTCGAAGAATACTGTGTAGCAAGATCGCTGCCATCGTATGAGAAATAGGTATAGCGGAAACCGCCCATCGCAGCGACGGTGTGTGCGCCAAACTTCTTGTTCCAGTCGATATGCGTATTGCTCAGTATATTCTGTTCCTTCGAGAAGATAGAGGCCGTCTTGGAATAAACGGTACCCAGATTGGGGATGTCGAATGAAGGCAGACCGATATTCGGACGATAGTAGGCCTGAGAGTTACGGTTGAGGTAGTAGCTGAAATGCGAAGTCAGCTTCAAGTCCTTGGTAATCTCATAGGTTGGTGTAATGGTCACATTGAAGAACGTGTTCTCGTTACGGTTCTTACGTTCTCCGCTGCCATTGGCCATCAGTGCCAAGGGGTTTGCCAGCGAGTAGTTGCCATTCTTCAAAGTGCTGTAAAGGTCGTCAGCATCCGAAAGAAGCGATGTGAAAGCCTCGATGTTCTTGTTATACTGATATGGATACAGCAACGGACTCTTAATCAGCGACAGGAATGCCGGAGAGGTGACGACACCTGCATTGAGGTCGGCAGGAATACCATCATCGAAGAGGTTCGTATTTGAACGCGAGAACGACATGTCGAACTTCGTATAAAGGTTGTAGAGCAGACTGATGTCAGTATTGAAACGCACATTGATGCGGTCAAAACTGGTCTCCTTGGTATTCTTCAT
>JAEEGF011651562.1_pt1 | contig 10641 bp, 12 predicted proteins | sample 9134171 | NCBI WGS metagenome assembly JAEEGF01 (sample SAMN16246542, study PRJNA631951) | gut metagenome | biome: gut microbiome; feature: rumen; material: AP-attached | host: Bos | place: Iran: Karaj | collected 2018-10 | reverse complement strand
GGGTTCGAATCCGTCCACTAGCTCCACAGCGAACCGAATATGGGGGAATTCCCGAGTGGCCAAAGGGGACAGACTGTAAATCTGCTGGCAATGCCTTCGGTGGTTCGAATCCACCTTCCCCCACCAAAAACCTGATTTCTGAAGAAATCAGGTTTTTCTTTTGTACTGATTTGTAAGCCTTGATCAGGGTTGATCCGCGAAAAGCGCCGTTGAGAGATATCTGTCGCCGGTATCCGGAAGCAGGACTACAATAGTCTTTCCCTCAAACTCGGGGCGTTTGGCAAGCTCGATGGCTGCCCAGGTCGCGGCTCCGGAAGATATTCCGACTAAAACGCCTTCCTTTTTGCCTATGAGCTTCCCGGTCGCAAAGGCATCTTCATTCTGAACGGTTATGATCTCGTCGTAGATCTTCGTGTTGAGCACATCGGGCACAAATCCTGCGCCTATGCCCTGGATCTTATGCGAGCCTCCGACGCCCGTCGAGAGCACGGGAGAAGTCGCAGGCTCCACGGCGACCACCTTAATAGAGGGATCCTTTGATTTCAGATACTCACCAACGCCGGTGAGGGTACCGCCTGTTCCCACGCCGGCTACAAAAGCTGCTATGTCTCCGTCCGTGTCTTCATAGATCTCCGGGCCGGTAGTGGCTTTGTGTATCGCGGGGTTCGCGGGGTTAACGAACTGCCCGGGTATGAACGAATCGGGGAGTTCTTTTGCAAGCTCGTCCGCTTTGGCTATAGCGCCCTTCATTCCTTTTGAGCCTTCGGTCAGGACTATCTCCGCGCCATAGGCTTTCATTATCTGGCGCCTCTCGACGGACATGGTCTCGGGCATGACGATTATAATGCGGTAGCCTCTCGCCGCCGCCACGGAAGCGAGACCTATGCCTGTATTTCCGGAGGTTGGCTCTATGATAACGGAGCCGGGCTTAAGCAAGCCTTTTTCCTCCGCGTCGTCGATCATGGCCTTGGCTATTCTGTCCTTTACGGAGCCTGCCGGATTGAAATACTCGAGTTTCGCTGCAATCTTTGCTTTCAGACCGAGTTCTTTTTCGATATTGGTGAGTTCAAGAAGCGGTGTATTGCCGATAAGCTGATCGGCTGCTGTAAATATTTTTGACATGATAGTTTCTCCTTTTATTTAGAATTAATTATTATTATTATTATTTCAGATTCCGCTGCCGTCGGATTCTCTCTGCCCGGAGATCTCCGCTATCTGCGCTCTGAGCGCAGCAAGCTCCATCTCGACCGGGTCGGTGACGTTTATCTGATCCACATCGGAAACATAATTGACTTTTTCTCCGTTGACTTTAACGATTCTCGCGGGGCTTCCGACAGCCGTGCAGTTCGGAGGTATATCCTTCAGGACCGCGGAATTTGCCGCCACTCTGCTCCCGTCTCCGATCACCACAGGTCCGAGTACCTTTGCTCCGGCGCCTATGAGTACATTGTTTCCTATTGTCGGGTGACGTTTACCCGTTTCCTTGCCTGTACCGCCGAGCGTAACGCCGTGGAACAGAAGGCAATCGTCGCCTATCTCAGCGGTTTCGCCGATGACCACTCCCATTCCGTGGTCTATGACAAGCCTCTTTCCGATCTTTGCACCCGGGTGTATCTCTATCCCGGTGTGATGACGGCTCCGTTGTGAGATGAATCTTGCAAGGAATTTGAGATCGTGCTCATAGCACCAGTGTGCAGCCTTGTGGCTCTGTGTAGCTTTGAGACCCGGATACAGAAGAAGTATTTCCATGGTCGAACGGGCTGCGGGGTCTCTGTCTTTGTATGCCTGGACGGTTTCGCGCAAATCATTAAACATCAGACGGTTTTCCTCTTTACATTCTTTCATTTCGGATCCGAACACAAAAAAACCGGGGGCTCATACAAGCTCCCGGACAATGGTCGTGAAAATCTGTTGATCAGAAAGAGCAGAACAGCGCATGCCGAATGCCCCGACCATCATTGAAAGTCCGGGAGCAGATCCGACAACATGCTGCTTTTTTCATAATGTTGCGGCTTGGCATTGCATCATATTCCTTTCTGAAAAATATGCTCAGATCCGATGGAGAGAATTTAGCACCTATTACCCAGCTTGTCAATAGGAAATTGAAAAAGATTGAAAACCCATTAACAAACGGGTATAATATCTTTAAACATAAATTCCGGAATTTCCAAAGGGAGAAAATGTGATGCTGATTTCAACAAGAGGGCGCTATGCTCTGAGAATGCTGGCAGATCTTGCCGAACACCCGGAAGACGGAAATATACGTCTGATCGATATCGCCGAAAGACAGGAGATCTCGGAAAAGTATCTGGAGCTGATCGCAAAGGAGCTGGTGAAAGCAGGCTTCCTGGAAGGACTTCGCGGAAAAGGCGGCGGATACCGTCTTACAAGGAATGCGGATCAGATCAGCGTATATGATGTTCTCAAGGGAATGGAAGGGGAACTGGCCCCTGTCGCCTGTCTGGCTGAGGACAGCAGACCTTGCAGCAGAGCAGAGATTTGCCGTACACTTCCGCTCTGGAGCGGACTGAATGAAGTCGTCAGCGGTTATTTGAAGAAATACACCCTTCAGGACATTGTCCGCAGCGAAGAAGACTGCTAACAGCGTATCATCTGACCGAAAGCCCGGCCGATACCGATCCGGGCACCTTTTTTGACGTATAAACATATTTAAACAGTATTTAAATGTATTTATCTGCCTGAGCAGGCACAACGGATCACCGATAAAAATAAATAAGATATATTCAGGAGGAATCGGACATGGAAACGCTGCACGGAACAATCAAGGCGGTCTGTATCAGCGGGAAGAAGGGCGAACAGAAACACGCGGTAGAAAGCATAAGGCTTGTGCCGCACCTCGGGATCCCCGGCGACGCGCACGCTGGGGACTGGCACAGAATGGTAAGCCTCCTCGGGCAGGAGAGCGTTGACAATCTTCAGGAAAAGATCAGTGTAAGGCTCTACCCGGGGGCATTTGCAGAGAATATCCTGTGCGAGGGGATATGCCTGTACAAACTGCCCGTCGGGACGAAACTGAAGATCGGGACTGCCGTCTGCGAGGTGACCCAGATCGGGAAAGAATGCCATCAGGACTGCGCGATCCGCAAACAGGCGGGAGACTGTGTGATGCCCAGAGAAGGCATTTTCGTAAGCGTATCGGAAGAAGGAGAAGCAAAAGCGGGCGATACGGTGGAAGTAATCCTGTAATTTGGGGGCCAGAAGAAAATGAATGTATACAAGGAATTAAAAATCGCTCTTGCCGAAGGCAGAAACATGTCTGTTGTCACTGTATTCAAAGACAGCGAGGGGACGATAGGGACCGATCTGACCAGAACAGTTCAGGAAGGCATCGGCGCAATCGCTCCGGATTCAAAGCAGGGCATCAGGCCTCTTTTCGAGAAAAAAGAAAACGGTTTTGTCTTTACTGAGCCGGTGCTTCCCAAAGGCAGGCTCATAGTGCTCGGCGCGGGGCATATAGCGGTCCCCGTGTGCTCGTTTGCCGCGGACTGCGGCTTCGACGTATATGTGGCGGACGACAGGCCGGCGTTTGCGAATGAGACCCGCTTTCCGAAGGCAAAGCAGGTCATCTGCGATACCTTTCCGGAAGCGATAAAGAGCCTCGGGATCAACTCATACGATTATGTGGTAATAATCACAAGAGGCCACGTCCACGACGCGGACTGCCTGAGAGCGATACTTCCGGGAGTCCAGCCCGCGTATCTGGGACAGATAGGGTCGAGGAGACGCGTGAGAGGACTTCTCGAGATGCTGGTAAAAGAGGGCTACAGCGAAGAATACATAAAAAGGATAAGCACGCCGATCGGGCTCGACATAGGCGCGCTGACTCCTGAGGAGATCGCGATCGCGATCGTAGCCGAGGTGATCGCTTACAGGAGAAAGCCCGAGTACAACTCAAATCCGGAGAGGTTCCTGAATGCGTCGGACCTCGATACGGACATAATAGATCATCTCGCGGAAAACGACGAGCCTAAAGCCGTAGCTACAGTTCTGGAAACAAAGGGCTCGACTCCGAGGGAGGCTGGAGCAAAGATGTCCGTGGACAGGAGCGGAAGAGTGACCGGAAGCATCGGCGGAGGCTGCAGCGAGGGAGAAGTGATCAGGGAAGCCGTAGATATCATAGGAACCGGCAGATACAAAACGATATTCATAGATCTTCGCGGGGAAGTCGCCGAGAGCGAGGGAATGGTGTGCGGAGGGACCATGCTGGTCCTGCTTGAGGACGGAAGCGGGAGCAGAATATGACGGATTATATCTATGCGGATAATGCCGCGACCACAAGTCTCGCGCCTGAAGTCCTCGAAGCCATGAATCCCTGGCTCACCGACTGCTACGGCAACGCGTCCGGGCTTTACAGAGCCGGCCGTGAAGCGAGAAGGGCGATAGAAAAGAGCAGGAGCACCATCGCGGAGCTGTTAGGCTGCGAGCCCGGGGAGATATATTTTACTTCGGGCGGAACCGAGAGCGACAACTGGGCGTTGGCCGGAACGCTGAAAAGGACAGCCCCGGAGGGAAAAACTCATCTCATAACGGATGGCATCGAACATCATGCGGTCCTTCACACGGCGGAAGCTCTTGAAAAAGAGGGCTTTTCCGTAAGCTACGCGTCCGCTGACAGGAAAGGGAGGATCGGCCCCGAATCGGTCAAGGCGCTGATTACGCCCGAAACAGCGCTTGTCTCCGTGATGTTTGCAAACAATGAGATCGGAACGATACAGCCTGTAAAGGAGATAGGGGAGATCTGCCGTGAGTACGGAGTTGCTTTCCACACGGACGCGATCCAGGCCGCAGGCATTCTCCCGATCGATGTCGATGCCCTGAATATAGACCTGCTCTCGATGTCTGCACACAAATTTCACGGCCCTAAGGGCATAGGCCTGCTGTATTGCAGAAGGGGGAAAGCGCCCCTCAATCTGATGCACGGGGGGAAACAGGAAAAGACCAGAAGGCCGGGCACCGAGAACACCGCGCTCATAGTCGGAATGGCGGAGGCCTACCGGATAGCGTGTGAAGAGAGAGAAACAAAAGCGCAGCAGCTTCAGGAAATGAAGGATATCCTGATCTGCGGCCTTTCCCGTATACGGGGGTCGAAGATAAACGGAGATATTGTCGGCAGTCTTCCGGGAACAGTCAATTTCTCGTTTGAGGGAACTGACGGGCAGTCCCTCGTGATGGAGCTCGATTCGCTGGGAGTCGCCGCTTCTTCAGGGTCTGCCTGCACCTCAGGCAATACGGAGCCTAGCCATGTCCTGCGCGCCATCGGCCTGCCTCACGGGCTTGCGCAGGGGGCGCTCCGCATTTCGCTCGGCAGATACAATACCGAAGAAGAGGCGCGGGAGCTTGTGGCAAGGATCGAAAAAGCGGTGGAGAAAGTAAGATCGATATAACACTTTTCCATATCCCGGACAGGCAGCAGAATAATGTTGCATTATCCGGGACTTTATGTTATATATAATTCATACTAAATAAGTAGGGATTAAGCAAGGAGGACAATGTATGGCGGCAGATATGCTGACAGTTAAAGATCTGCGTGTCTCGGTTGAAGATTCAGAGATACTTCACGGCGTGGATATAAGCATAGGTTCCGGCGAAACACACGTTTTGATGGGGCCTAACGGAGCGGGCAAGTCCACTCTCGGCAACGCTCTGATGGGAAATCCGCAATATACGGTCACAGGCGGAGAGGTAAGGTTTCACGGCGAGGATCTTCTGGAGAAGAGCGTAAATGAAAGGGCTGCAAGCGGGCTTTTCATGTCTTTCCAGAATCCGATAGAGATACCCGGGATCTCCCTTGAGAATTTTATGCGGAGCGCGATCGAACAGCGCAGCGGGACAAAGCTCCGTCTCTGGGATTTCCGCAAGCAGGTCCGCGCGACGCTGGATACGCTCCAGATGGAGCACAGCTACGCGGAGCGCGACCTGAACGTCGGATTCTCCGGCGGCGAGAAAAAGAAGGCTGAGATACTCCAGCTTTTACTGCTCAAACCGTCGCTGGCAATTCTTGACGAGACGGACTCGGGCCTCGATGTCGACGCCGTAAAGACCGTCTCCCGAGGAATAAAAGAGTTTCAGAAGGACCAGGAGGCGTCTCTTCTTGTGATCACGCACAACGCGGCGATCCTGGACGCTCTTCATGTCGATAAGGTGCATGTGCTCGTCAACGGCATGATTGTGAAAGAAGGCGGTGCGGAGCTCATAAAGGAGATAGAGGAGAACGGTTTTTCCGCATTTGAGGGGGCGATCGCTTGAGTGAGACCAAGACTCATATAGAGGACGTAAACCGTGCCTTTTACGATTTCCGTTTCGAGGAAAAAGACGCGTACAGGGTGAGAAGCGGCCTGACTCCGGAGATCATAAAAGAGATCTCAGCCGAGAAGAAAGACCCGGACTGGATGCGCGATTTCCGCCTCAAGTCACTTGAGATCTTCGAGCGCACCCCGATGCCTGACTGGGGGCCATCAATAGAAGGCCTCGACATGGACAACATCGTGACCTATGTCCGCCCCAACGCCGAGCGCATGAACACCCGCTGGGAGGATGTCCCCGACGACATAAAGGACACCTTCGAGCGCCTCGGGATCCCTCAGGCTGAGCGCACTTCGCTTGCGGGCGTCGGAGCGCAGTACGACAGCGAGCTCGTGTATCACAATGTCCGTAAGGAGGTTGCGGCCCTGGGCGTGGTGTATACGGATATCGAGAGCGCGCTTCACGGCGAATACGCGGATATGATACGTGAAAGATTCATGCATCTCGTTCCCCCGACGGACCACAAATTCGCCGCCCTCCACGGAGCGGTCTGGTCCGGAGGTTCCTTTGTCTATGTGCCGCCCGGGATCTCGGTGGAGATACCGCTCCAGTCCTATTTCAGACTGAACGCGCCGGGAGCGGGGCAATTCGAACACACGCTGATAATCGTCGACGAGGGCGCGGACCTTCACTTCATAGAGGGCTGCTCGGCCCCCAAATACAACGTCGCCAACCTGCATGCGGGCTGTGTGGAGCTCTATGTGGGGAAAAACGCCAAACTCAGATATTCGACCATCGAAAACTGGTCGAAGAACATGTATAACCTGAACACCAAACGGGCAAGAGTTGAGGAAGGCGGCAAGATCGAGTGGATAAGCGGCTCCTTCGGCTCTCACGTGAGCTACCTGTACCCCATGAGCGTTCTGAAGGGTGCCGGAGCAAGAAGCGAATTCACGGGCGTCACCTTCGCGGGCGCGGGCCAGAATCTGGATACCGGATGCAAGGTAGTGCATGGCGCGCCTGACACGACGAGCTATGTCAACACGCGCTCCATTTCCAAGGACGGCGGCATAAGCACATTCCGCAGCGCCATAGTCGTGGAGCCAAAGGCCGTAAACAGCAGATCCTCCGTCTCTTGCCAGTCGCTTATGGTGGACGATATCTCGCGCTCGGATACGATCCCCGCGATGGACATAAGAACGGCAAAAGCGGACATAGGCCATGAGGCTAGGATAGGCCGTATCTCGGATGACGCCGTATTCTATCTGATGAGCCGCGGCCTGAGCGAGGACGAGGCCAGAGCGCTGATAGTCAGCGGCTTTGCGGACAATGTCAGCAAGGAGCTGCCGCTGGAGTACGCCGTTGAGATGAACAATCTCATAAGAATAGAGATGAAGGGGGCGATCGGCTGATGACGGAAAAGACTGTAATGGTTAATACGCCGCTCGCGAAGACCTTCGGCTGGCTTCATGTAAACGGCACGCATCTCCCGGCCGGGGAGAGCGCTCCGGAGAAGCGGCTCGCTATCGCCTGCGGTGACGAAAAGATCCTGGTCCTGAACGAAGCGGTAAGGCTGAAAGCGGAGCTTGAGGACAACGCCGTATTCCGCCTCATCCAGGTCCGTTACGCGGAGGAGGAAAGCCGCGCGGTGAACGACATACAGGTCACCTGCGGCAAAGACGCCGTTTTCGAGTGGTACCGCGTGATCTTGGGCGGCAGGGCCACATACGACAACTGCAGCGTGACGCTCGCGGGAGCGGGCAGTCGCTTCGAAGCGAACATCGGCTACCGTCTGGAAGGCGAGGAGCTCATGGATATGAACTGCGAGGCCATACATACGGGGAAGAAGACCGAGAGTCTGATCCGCGCCTCTGGCGTCCTCTTCGACAGGGCATCCAAGCTTCTGCGCGGAACCATAGATCTGCGCCGCGGCTGTGCCGGAGCCGTCGGAAATGAGACTGAGGACGTGCTCCTCATAGACGATACCGTCCGCAACAGAAGCGTACCCGTGATCCTGTGCTCCGAGGAAGATGTGGTCGGAAACCACGGGGCGAGCATAGGCCGGCTCGACGAGGATCTGCTGTTTTACCTGCAGTCGCGCGGAATAGACAACGCTTCTGCCACGGAGCTCATGGCCAAGGCCAGAGTCGACGCGATAATCCGGAGAATACCCGACGGGCAGCTGAGAGCCGCCCTTCTGAAAGAGGACTGACATGAACTGGAATGACGTAAGAAAAGATTTCCCCCTGCTCGTAAGCGACCCGTCGCTTTGTTATCTGGACAGCTCCGCGACCGCGCAGAAGCCATGTTGCGTTCTGGACGCGATGCGGAAGTACTACGAGGAATCGAATGCCAATCCTCTGAGAGGTCTCTACGACCTCTCCCAGGCTGCGACGGATGCCTATGAGGATTCGAGAGAAGCGGTAAGAAGCTTTATAAACGCTAAAAGCACAAAAGAGATCATATTCACCAGAAACGCCTCCGAGAGCCTTAACCTGGCCGCTTACTGTCTGACGGAGCGTCTGTGCCCCGGAGATGAGATAGCCATAACGATAATGGAACACCACAGCAATCTGATCCCATGGCAGATGGCTGCGAAACGCTCCGGAGCGCTGCTCAGGTTCATAGAATGTGACGAAGAGGGTCTTATCACCGACGAGGCATTCGACGCTGCAGTCGGCGAAAAGACGAAGATCGTCGCGATGACCCAGGTATCCAATGTCCTGGGAGTCCGAAACGACATAAAGAAGTTCGCGGAAAAAGCACATAAGCTCGGCGCTCTGTTCGTCTGCGACGGAGCCCAGAGCGTCCCGCATTTCAGGGTAGACGTGCAGGCGCTCGGTGTCGATTTTCTGGCGTTTTCCGGGCACAAGATGTGCGGACCGATGGGTATAGGCGTCCTGTACGGCAGAGAGAAACTGCTCGAAGAGATGCCTCCGTTCCTGACGGGCGGAGAGATGATCGAGTACGTGACGAGGGAAGGCGCCACATGGGCGGAGCTTCCGCACAAATTTGAAGCGGGGACCGTAAACGCCGGCGGAGCCGTCGGCCTCGCGGCTGCGATAGACTACTACAACAAAATAGGCCGGGAAAACATCGAGGCCAGAGAGCAGTATCTTGGAAATATCGCCTTTGAAGCCTTAAAGTCCGTGCCGCATTTAAATCTCCTCGGTCCGCGGGAGGCCTCCCTTCACAACGGGATCTTCACCTTCACCATAGACGGCGTCCATCCGCACGACATCGCCGAGATCATGAATGCCGACAGGATATGCATCCGCGCCGGGCATCACTGCGCCCAGCCTCTCATGAAGTTCCTGAACACGCCATCCACTGCCAGGGTAAGCCTTATGTTCTACAACACGGAAGAGGAGATCCTGCGTCTTGAGGAGAGCCTTAAAACGGTAAGGGGGAGAATGGGTTATGCAGAATAGCTTCTACAGGGAGATCGTAAACGACCACAACCTGCGCCCCGTGCACAAGCATGAGCTTCCGGACGCGAACATGGAGCTTCGCGGGGTAAACCCGAGCTGCGGCGACGACATCACACTTTATTTATACGTTGAAGATGGTATAATAAAAGACGGGGCTTTCACGGGCGACGGCTGCGCGATCTCGCAGGCCTCGGCGGATATGATGCTGGATCTAATCATCGGAAAAAAGAAGGAGGAGGCCCTGCATCTGTCGGAGCTCTTTCTCCGCATGATCAAAGGCTCCGTCAGCGAGAGCGAGCTGGATGAGCTGGAGGAGGCCGGAGCGCTCATAGACATCTCGCACATGCCTGCGAGGGTGAAATGCGCAGTACTCGGCTGGCATACGATGGAGAGCCTGATAGACCCGAAGCTTTTTGAATCGGAGGCTTAAATAATACCATGGTCATTTCTACACGCGGCAGATACGCGCTGAGACTGCTTCTGGACCTTGCGGAGCATGCGGATGAGGGCTTCGTTTCTTTGAAGGATATAGCCGGGAGGCAGGATATCTCGCTTAAATATGTCGAGCAGCTGATGCCTCAGCTCATAGCGGCGGGGATGCTTGATACGGCCCGCGGCAAGAGCGGCGGCTACAGGCTGGCGCGAAAGCCGGACGAATATCCACTGGGTGAGATACTGCGTATAACCGAAGGGAGCCTCGCCCCGGTAAAATGCCTCTCCACGGACGAGAACCTCTGTCCGCGCAAAGAAAAATGCGAGACGCTTCCGGTCTGGACGGAGCTCGACAGGATCATCAGCGATTATCTGGACGGCGTCACTCTCAAGGACGTAATAGAGCAGAAAAATCAGTAATATATCAAATCAACAGGCACTTCGCGAAAACGTTAAGTACCTGTTTTTTACTTACTATTTATCTGGCTTTTTCATTATACATTTCGAGGACTTC
>JAEEGF010851364.1_pt1 | contig 10641 bp, 6 predicted proteins | sample 9134171 | NCBI WGS metagenome assembly JAEEGF01 (sample SAMN16246542, study PRJNA631951) | gut metagenome | biome: gut microbiome; feature: rumen; material: AP-attached | host: Bos | place: Iran: Karaj | collected 2018-10 | reverse complement strand
GCCGACAAAGGAACCTCAATAGATGCGCTAAGCGTTAGCGAGGAAGCTGAGATAGATGGGAAAATGGCTCAAGGCGAAGTGGCTGCCTATGTAGCCGACACATGCCCTGATGAACTGAATTTAAAGCTCAATGTGGAAATATTGAAAGAGTATTCCGTTAGAAGGTTGCTGATTGAGGCTGGTAATGCGTTGGCGTGTGAGAGCGCTGATAAGGGAAACTCGATTTCCGATGTGATGGAGAATGTGAGGAAGAAACTCGATTCTACCACAAAGGGCATTCGGACAAGCGTTAAGTCTTTGCGTGAGTGCTTGGTAGAGTTCTACAACATGATCGGGAAGAACGGTGACAGGAGCAATGGAATAACCACAGGATTCCCAGAACTTGACAAGCTGGGTGGCTTCCACCATTCGGACCTTGTTGTGATTGCAGGTGCTTCATCTCACGGGAAAACATCTCTTGCCACTTCGATAGCTGTCAATGCTGCTAAAGCAGGCCACAGGATTGCATTCTACAGTATGGAAATGACGAGGATGCAACTTACAGCGAGGATGGCGGCCATTGAGACTAAAATGTCAGCAAGCTCAATCCTTTATGATCCACTAACGAGTGAGCAGCTTCAGGCGGTTGACATGGGCGTGAGGTCAATGGAAGAATACCAGGACAATTTCTTCTTTGACGATGAGGCTACAAGCAAGCTGGGAATGATCATTGGGAGCATACGGACAATGAAGGCCAGGGAGCGCATTGATATGGCATTCGTGGACTATCTTCAGATACTTAACGTGAACGAGGCTCCAGGGTTTAACAGAGAGCAATTGATGGGTGATGCTGCCAGGCGATTGAAGAACCTTGCCAAAGAGCTTGATATTTGCATAGTTGCTTTGTCCCAACTTAACCGTGATTCAACAACGCCCGTGCCTTGCATAGATCGCTTAAGGGATAGTGGGCAGATTGCTGAAGCTGCTGACATGGTGCTGTTGGTGTATAGGCCTGAGCAAGTGGACGTCAATCTTTCCTATCCTGGGGACTTTAAGAATGTGAGTATTCACGAGACTGCGATGATCGATGTTGCCAAAGGAAGAAACACAGGAACGGGAAAGTTTATATGTGGATTCCATGCGAAAACAACTCACTTGTACCCGTTGTCCGTGATACCCGAAAAGGTTATCTCGAGAGAGTTTCCGTTTTGAGGCGATGTTTCTGCGAAGGTAGGCAAGTGTAAACGTGAACGGGAAGATGCGGCCAGAGGGGCCGTAAACGGTAAAATAACGATGTTTAATTCAAATTGTAGAGATGGAAGAGATTGAAGTTTATTTTAATGAATTGAAAGCAGGTGAACGGCTGCAGGACGTGCGAATGTTCACGGAAGCTGCCAACAAGACATTGATACCTTTCCTCATAGCGAATGGCCTTGAGGTGAATATGGAGAATGTAGCTGGAGCGTTAGGTAAGAGGGATAGCCTGATTGAGGAATACATAAGTAAATTTACAAGAGACAAGAAGTTTTGCAGGTTGCCAGATGTGCTTCGTGAAAAAACGATTCAAGACTGTCTGCAAAAATTCAGGGCTTCTTTGTATGACCTAAAGACTGGGTCTGGAATGAGGGACGAGAAAAGCCTGTTAAGGTATTCCAGACTTGATGATCAAAGCGGGCTTTTGGTTCCTGACGAGGAAGCTATCAGGAAAGAATATACAGTAACAATCAAGGAGCCTGAGGAAGTAGCAGCTTACAACCGATATATGGCGGCCATAGATGCGCTTAACGCTTTCTTTGTGGGCAAAGCGCCATTGGCTTGGAATGCTTATTTTGCTTGCAAGAATGGCAAGTTTAAACCGAATAAAGATGTGAATATTAACTGGGAATATTACTCAGGAGATAATTGATGTGAGTGAAATGTATTGTGTAACGATTAAAAATTATTGTTATGGAAGATTATGAGGAAAGGCTAAAGGCTTACGAGGAAAGGCTTGAGGCGCTTGAGATGAGTTTTAAACACGAAAAGGATGAGGAGGTTGAGGAGGATGATGAGGTTAACCCTCATGTCCGTGAACGTATTGCAAGAAGGCAAGCGGAAAAACCTGTCTGTGTTATTCGAGGATGGCAAGAAATACAAGAGTTCAAATCATGAAAAGAACCTGAATAGTTGGTGGTGTCAAAAAAAGACACTATCTTTGTAGAGTCAATGGAAGGTTTCAATATGGATGATATGGATATGCTGGCGGATGATTGGGACAGCGTTGTCAATCTGGATGATATGGATATCGATGTGAGTCAATGAGAAGATTAATGTTATGGTGATAGGTAATGGCTATATACGGGTATATGCGGAATCTGGCGGAGGCTATGACAGCAACGGCAATCCGATTGCGGTCACTGCTGAGCTCGGAGAACCGATACCATGCAACTGGGTCGATTCGTCAGATGGAAGGTCGAGAGGAGCCAACTATACCATTGTAATTGATCTCCAGTCCTTCCCGCCGTGCAGATTCAAGCTGTACGACCACATGATGGGAGAGCTGGGAGAGTTCAATGTCAATGAGCGTGGGATAGTTCCACTCGCTTATGTAGGCAATATCCAGATTACGGTACACAAGAAATCTTATACAACAATATAAACCACCACCTTATTTTGTAGATAACCCCATGGGGCGTCGGAGAGAGAGGGAATACTCAGGTCCCTCTCTTCTTTGTTATGGTGTTTGTGTCACAAACACTAATGAAAGCGGCATGAAAGCGGCATGAAAGCATAACTCATACGGTGAAGATGGATGGTGAAAGCAAATATTTTCTTCTGTGACTTTGGAATTTCGGCAAGTTTTCGTACATTTGCACATGAATACGATGGCATAAGAGTTGATTTTTAACCACCTTGTCTCCTATTTGTCTCCAACCTTTGGGAGTGCCATCGTATTTATTTGATTATTAATTGATTAAATATAAGTATTATGTTTGAAGGTCAACCAAAAGGGCTTTGGGCCCTGGCTTTTGCCAACACGGGCGAGCGTTTCGGTTACTACACGATGCTGGCCGTCTTCGCTCTGTTTCTGGGAGAAAACTTCGGTTTTGCCGCAGGAACAGCTTCTGAGATTTACACATGGTTCTTAACTTTGGTCTACTTCCTGCCTTTGATAGGTGGTATGGCAGCCGACCGCTGGGGCTACAGCAAGATGGTGGTGACAGGTATTTTCATCATGTTCCTGGGCTATCTGCTGCTATCTATACCTCTGGGAGGCGATACGCTTGCTGTGGCTGCAATGATTGGTGCTCTTCTGCTTGTCAGCTTCGGTACAGGCCTCTTCAAGGGGAACCTGCAAGTCATGGTGGGTGATCTCTACAACGATCCGCAGTATGCTCAGAAGCGCGATGCTGGTTTCTCTCTTTTCTACATGCTTATCAACGTAGGTGCCCTTTTTGCTCCCACTGCTGCCATCAAGATTATGGAGTGGGCTCAGAACTCTTTGGGTTACTCGAAGGCTGACTCTTACCATTTCGCTTTTGCTGTGGCTTGTGTCTCAGTGATTGTTTCCATCCTTATCTATTATTTGGGAAAGTCTACTTTCCGTCAGGTGTTAAGTGTAAAGAAAACGGAGAAGAAAGCCGATGAGACCATTGAGGAGATGTCTCCTGCAGAGACGCGCGAGCGCATCATTTGCCTTTGCTTGGTATTCGCTGTCGTTATCTTCTTCTGGATGGCATTTCATCAGAACGGACTTACATTGACGTGGTTTGCAGACGAATTCACTGCCACTACTTCAAGCGGATTGCAGAGCATGCTCTTCGACGTGACGAATCTGGTTGCAGTCATTGTGATTGTCTATGCCTTGTTCAGCTTCTTCCAGAGCAAGACCTCGAAGGGTAAGCTATGGTCTTCTGTCCTGATTGGTTTTGCTGCAGCTCATCTCATTTACCAGTACACCCATCTGTCAGGCAGTGTGAACGTGTCAGCTCCCATCTTCCAGCATTTCAATCCTTGTTTTGTTGTACTGCTTACTCCTGTGAGCATCGCTCTCTTTGGATGGCTGGCAAAGAAGGGAAAGGAACCTAAGGCACCAGTGAAGATTGGCATGGGTATGTTGGTGGCTGCTTTGGCTTATCTGCTGATGGCATCCTTCTCGTTTGGTCTGCCTGCAACTGACCACCCCAACCATGTTGCCAACGTGACTCCCAACCTTCTGGTGAGCACATATCTTATCCTTACCTTTGCTGAGCTGCTTTTGAGCCCCATTGGTATTTCTTTCGTTACCAAAGTGGCGCCTCCCAAGTATCGTGGTATGATGATGGGTGGATGGTTTGTTGCTACTGCATTGGGTAACAAGCTCGTCTCCATTCCTGGCCACATGTGGGATATGCCTCTCTACATCGTGTGGGGAACTCTCATGGCTATCTGTCTGCTGGCCGCACTCTTCATCTTCTCTATCATCAAGAAATTGAATAAGGTGGCTTAAACGAACCCAAGCATTGAAGAAGCTTCCACCTCTCTGGATATCATGTGTGCCACTAATCATTTTAGTGGCACTCATTTCTTGTGTTGTCAGTGTTTTTGGCGACGAGACACTTGCAGGAGCCAGTCAGATTGCCTTGATGGTGGCGACTGCATGTTGTGTCAGTATCGGATTGTTGACACGTCATATCGTATGGAAGCAATTCGAGGACGCGATATCGGAGAAAGTGGCAGGAATCTCCCAAGCCATTATCATTCTGCTCCTGATAGGGGCGCTGGGAGGAGCATGGATGGTGAGTGGGGTAGTGCCCACCTTGATATATTATGGTATGGAGATAATGAGTCCCCAGTGGTTTCTTGTCTCCTCGTGCATCATTTGCGCCATTGTGAGTGTGATGACAGGTTCCTCCTGGACGACGGTCGCTACGATTGGCGTTGCTCTGCTGGGAATAGGACAGGCGTTGGGATTTGGCGAGATGTGGATTGCTGGCACCATTATCAGCGGAGCGTATTTTGGGGACAAGATCTCACCGTTGAGTGACACAACTGTTCTGGCGAGCAGTACTGTAGGAACGCCACTTTTCACCCACATACGCTACATGATGATCACGACGATACCTACCTTTGTCATCACCCTGCTGATTTTCTGCTTCGAGGGTCTTACGCATACGCCAGCTATGACTGATCACATTCTGGTAGTGCAGGAGGCGTTGCAGAATACCTTTTTCATCTCCCCCTGGCTGCTCATTGTTCCTGTGGTGACAGCCATCATGATTGCTTTCCGTCTGCCCAGCATGGTTGTGCTGTTTCTGGCTACCCTGTTGGGTGCTTTGGTGGCTGTTTTCGTGCAAGGCGATTTGCTCGATCACATTGCAGGAACCGACCTGACAGGGTTCGCTCAGCGTTTCCGGGGTTCCCTCATTCAGGTGTATGGAAGCACCAGCTTGGATACGGGAGTGCCAGAACTCAATGATTTGGTGGCAACGCGAGGCATGAGTGGCATGCTTTCCACCATCTGGCTCATCCTGTGTGCAACCTTCTTTGGAGCAGCTATGACGGTGACACGCATGATCGACAGTATCATGCTGGCTTTACTCCGTCTGGTTCGAGGAACTGTCTCTATGGTGGCAAGCACGGCTTTCACGGGCATTTTCCTCAACATCGTCTGTGCTGATCAGTATCTGAGCATCATTCTTACCAGTACAATGTTTGGCGACACGTATCGCAAGAATGGTTATGAGCCTCGTTTGCTGAGCCGTACTTGCGAAGACAGTGCCACCGTGACCAGTGTGCTCATCCCCTGGAACACGTGTGGTATGACGCAAAGTTCTGTGCTAGGAGTCTCCACGCTGGCATACGCTCCCTATTGTTTCTTCTGCTATCTGAGTCCCCTTATGACTATCTTGATGGCCGCTCTCGGTTGGAATATCGTACGCAAACCTTTTGCAGATTATTCCATGACAAATAAGGCCGTAGATGGTCTAAAAGAATAATCTCACTCTTGAAGTTCTCTTTTTATAAAGAGGAAAGAATATTTTGTCATTTGATTCTTTGTTTATAGAAATATTTTCCAAGTTTTGTAAAAAGTTTGGAAATTACAGCTATATTGTCGTACCTTTGCAGTGCAAATGATTAAAGAAAATAAATAAGACAACAAACTAAAAAGGATTTCGAATTATGGCAACGAACAACAAACTTCATCTGGAGACTTTAGCACTTCATGTTGGGCAGGAACAAGCCGACCCCACCACCGATTCACGCGCAGTGCCCATTTATCAAACCACTTCGTATGTGTTCCACAACTGTCAGCATGCAGCCGATCGTTTTGGTCTGCGTGACCCAGGCAACATCTATGGTCGTCTGACCAACTCCACTCAAGATGTCTTCGAGAAGCGCGTGGCTGCTCTCGAGGGTGGAGTTGCAGCTTTGGCGGTCGCCTCTGGTGCGGCAGCGGTCACCTATGCCTTGCAGAACATCGTTCGATCGGGCGATCATATCGTGGCAGCCGACAATCTCTATGGAGGTTCTTTCAACCTGATTACCCATACCTTGACAAGTCTTGGCATCTCGAATACGATTGTCAACGTGAACAATCTGGATGCTCTCGAGGCAGCTATCCAGCCCAACACGAAGGCAGTCTATGCTGAGACTTTCGGCAACCCTAACTCCGATGTCTTGAATCTGGATGCAGTCGCTGCTGTGGCTCACAAGCACAACCTTGTCTTCATCGTCGACAACACGTTTGCTCCTCTTGTGATTCGTCCCTTGGAGCATGGAGCTGATGTCGTGGTCCACTCTGCCACCAAGTTCATTGGCGGCCATGGTAGTTCTTTGGGTGGTGTCATCGTGGATGGAGGCAGTTTCGACTGGAAAGCGAATGCCGACAAGTATCCCGCTTTGGGCAAGCCCGATCCCTCCTATCATGGTGCCGTCTTTGCCGATGTGGCAGGTCCTGCCGCCTTTGTTACCCGTATCCGTGCGGTCATCCTTCGTGACACAGGTGCAGCTATCTCTCCCTTCAATGCATGGATTCTGCTGCAGGGCTTGGAGACGTTGCCCCTGCGTATCGAGCGTCACGTCGAGAATGCTTTGAAAGTTGTGGATTATCTGAGCAAACATCCCAAGGTGAAGAGCGTTTCCCATCCTGCTTTGCCCTCTCATCCTGACCACGGGTTGTACAAGAGCTATTTCCCCAACGGGGCAGGTTCCATCTTCACTTTCGAGATCAACGGCACAGAGGAAGATGCCTGGAAGTTCATCGATCACCTCAGGATTTTCTCCCTGCTGGCGAATGTGGCCGACGTGAAGTCTCTGGTCATACATCCTTATACCACTACCCATTCTCAGATGTCACCTCAGGAGCTGGCTGATCAGCACATCACTCCAACCACCGTCCGTCTCTCCGTTGGAGTAGAGCATATCGATGATATCATAGCAGACTTGGACCAGGCATTGGCTTCCATATAAATTCTCTCCAGTAACGGTATCGTTGACGCTAACGAGAGTTGATAAAAACAACAAGAGGCTGACGGATTCGCCAGCCTCTTGTCTTTATTTCTGCTCAGTTTTCTATTCTCACTTAACCAGTTTCTTCTTACCATCGATGATGTAGACACCATGCTGAGCCTTGTCAACACGAACACCATCAAGTCTGAAGATTCCGATGGGAGCTGAAGGCAGAGCGTCTGCAGAGATTACTCCAATGCCTGTCTCGTCATTCAGCTTGTTCCACAAAGCAACAGCTTCCTCAGGAGTGAGAGCCTTGTCGTAAGCGCGGGCGATTGCTACGTCGCCTGTCCAACCCTGACCTCCACCGTTGGGATCAGCATCACCTCCGATGCAGAACCAGTTGCAGCCTGCGTTAGCAAATCTGAAGTCTCCAGAAGCATCCACCGTGTTGCGCAACTCGCCATTCACGTAGATATAAGCCTTGGATTCCTCCTTGTTCCATACACCTACTACATGATAATAGGTCTTGGGTTGAGGAACTACGCCACTGTTCGTCCAGCGCCATGTGCTGTTGCCAGTAGTGGTCACATTGGGCAGGAAGGTGAACTCGTTCTGACGTCCCTCGCTGTTTGTCTTGCAGATAAGGAAGCCTGTACCACCACCCTGCATTGCGCTGAACGGCTTGGCCTCTACGTCTTCAATAGTACCCTCGTAGTCACCCATTACCAGCATCTCCAGGGTGTGGCCGTCAGCCAGAGCAGAGCGGATTGCCTCGTTGCTCTCGAAGTCCACTTTGTAGTAGCCCGTACAGGTCTTGCCCCAAGGATTCTCGAAGCGTGCCGTGTAGCGCTGATAGGTCTGGTTGTAATAGGTGGAAGAGGTCGTACCGCAGAGCTCGACCGTGCTGTGCATGGGAGATACGTCCTCGGCTGTTCCGTCCTCGTGGAATACCACATCGAGCAGGTCTGCCTCAGGAACTGTTTCATCCTTTTCGTTGTAGTATACGCCATCGGCAAAGTAAACAACCTTGTGAGTGTTGTCGAGTACGGGATAAGCATCCTTGCCCAGCGTCTGGAACCAAGCAGGCTGATCCTGGTCGGCATTCATCAGATAGGCAACCTCGCCGGAAGCGAACTGATCGAGTGACTTGAACTCAGATTGTGCAAGTGAGCCCGTACCATCGCCCAGCAGCTTCGTGAAACCGGTATGGTCGGTTGAGTTGACAACCACATAGCTTGAATTAACCGTATTGGTGTGGCACCATCCTACAAGTCCACCGCGAGCACCATAGCCTGGATCGAGACCGTCGCCCCAGTCGCAGTATACCATACAGTCGGAGATGAAGGTGGTGTTGGTGCTGTTCGTAGAACCTGCCAGACCACCCATCGACCATGTGCTGAGCGAGCCAGCGAAAGAGCCGAGGAAGGCCACGTTCTTCATCGTGCCGAGATACTTGCCGGCAATACCGCCCATGTCCTCGCCGTTGCTGCCGTTCATGGCAACCTTACTGTAGCTGTTCGTGATGGAGCCGCTTGCAGCGGTGCTGTGACCTACGATACTACCCGTGTGGGGAGCGTCGGTTGTATTGGTTGCCGTGATCTCACCACTCTCCAGAGCTACGCCCGTAATCTGGGCACCCGTGATGGTTCCGAAGAGCATGTTGTTGATGTTCGTGATGGGGAAGAGATGACCGTCGAAAGAACCCGTGAAAGGTGCGGCTACGGTACCGATGGGAGTCCACGTAACACCTTCCAGGTCGATGGGAGCCGTCAGTTCGGCTGCGATGTCAGCAGAGCCGCCGTTGACCATGCGAGCCAGCCACTGGAGGTCTTTGACTGAACCAATCTGATACTTGCCGTTTACGATGTCAGGCATGTTGGAGTTGAGGTACTTGTAGAGGTTGGTAGCCTTCAGGTCTGCCATCTCCTCGCAATCCTCCTCGCTGTATTCGCCGCTTGCCCACTTCACAGCGATGACGTTGTCGAGAACTGACTGGTAGTCCACCAGGAGCTCCTTGAGCGTGTTGTCGTTCTCTGCCATTGCATAGCCGGTTGAATAGAAGGACTGTGCGCGGTCGAAATAGCCGATGTATGCTTTCTTGCAAGTGTAGATCTTGCGGAAGGTCTCAGCAAAGCGAGCCACGAGTTCCTGCTTCTGTTCTGTGGTTGTTGCCTCAGCTGCAGCAGCAATCTCGTTGGTCAGTTCTTCGCGCAGAGCAGCGCTGAACTGTGGCTTAGCTTGATAGTCCTCACCTGTGGAGCCTTCGTAAGCCAGGATGGTCGTCGAGCGTTCCACCATACCAGCCAGCGTCTCGTCGTAGGCTGCAGCGGTGTACTCTGAGTCAGCGCCGCCCAGATAGGTCAGGCGGAAGTTTCCGAAGCCCATCCAGTCAGCCTCTTGTCCTGTGCCAGGAAGCTTGAGGCCTACCGTCAGTTCGCCATCCTTTACTTCCGTAACGATGGTGTTCACGTAGCGTCCGCCGTAGAAGGCATAAGAGCAGCTGAGAGGACCGTAAGGAACATAGCCGAAGATGTTCTTCTCGTAGTCGGCATACTCGTAGTCGTAGGGAGAGATGTGGTTGGTTTCCTCGTCGGTCAGCACACCACCGTTGATGTAGCAGTTCTCGAGGTCCTTGGCATCTGCTTCGCTGACCACATCCTCGCCTTCCGTCATGATGAGCGTCTCGTCGCCGTTCAGGTAGGTCCAGGCTGCGTAGTTGGTGCTGTAGATGTCACCGGCAGCGCGGAAGGCTGCACTCACTTGCAACTTGTAGTATCCGTCGGTCAGGTTCGAGAGTGTCTGGTGCATGTCGAAGGTAGCGTTCCAAGACTCAGCGGAGGGCATCACTTCCTTGACGCCACCTGTGGTGAAGGTGGAGCCGTCTTTGGTGTATTCCCATCCAGTGAAGCCGTTGCCCAGGTCGGCATTGACCAGCATGTTGGTGATCTCGTCGCCAACGGTGTAGCCATTCTTCTGGGCAGTCTGCCACATGCCATCCACGAACTCCTGCTCAGCCTTGAGGCCATCGTTGTCGAGAGGATAGTTCTCCATGATGTAGACGAAGGAACCGTTGGGATAGTCCTCGCTGGGCTCCCAGTTGTTCTCGAGGTAGTCCATCAGGAACTCCATGTCTGCGCCTCCGATGCTGCTTGCATTGGCCTTGTCGAGAATGTCCTGTACGAACATGAAGTAAGCGACGTAGGCTTCCTCGCTCTTCTCGATGTCAGCACGCAACGTCTTGGCGGCCTC